>Ga0335072_10005724_pt1 | contig 18302 bp, 11 predicted proteins | sample Lox_Sample_21_FD_206725 | JGI IMG/M metagenome (GOLD analysis project Ga0335072, IMG submission 206725) | Soil microbial communities from Loxahatchee National Wildlife Refuge, Florida, United States - Lox_Sample_2.1 | ecosystem: Environmental > Terrestrial > Soil > Wetlands | place: USA... | reverse complement strand
CGAGCCAATCCTCACCCGCGAACTTGGCCCGGAATATCTTCACGGGCACTGGCGCGACGACGGTCGCGCCCGCCTTCGCGCCTTTCCACTCGGAGTCGTCGGCCACTGGCCCGCCGGCAACATCGAAATTCAACCCATTCTTTCGATGACCTGCGCTCTGCTCGGCGGAAACAGCTCGATCGTGCGCGTCCCCAGCGGACTGGTCGAGCCAACTCGGCTCATCATGGAAACATTAGAGCAAGCCGACCCTGACCGCATCTTGCTCGAACGCCTTTTCCTCGCACACTTTCCTCATTCCGAGATCGGTCTGCATGAAGCCATGGCGCAATCCGTCGATGGCGCCATGATCTGGGGTGGGGATGACGCCGTCCGGCAGGTACGCGGGTTACCTTTTCCCCATTGGGCGCGGGTGGTAATCTTTGGTCCGCGCTTGTCGATCGCCGTTATGGACGGCGATACATGGACTGACAAGAATGAGCGCCAGTCCTGGTGCCGGCGCATCGCCCGTGACGTTTGGCAGTTCGATCAGCAGGCCTGCTCGTCGCCGCAAACATTATTTCTTGAGCGAAACGGCACGGGAGATCCGGCGGAGTTCGTCGAAGATCTGAAGCGCGCGTTTGAAGAAGAGAACCGCGCGCATCCGCGAACTGAGATCGAGCCGGCGCTCACTTCGGCGATCTGCCAGGCTCGTTCCTCGTGGCTTTTCGATGACGTCGCGAATCGCGCGGTATTTCCGCAATCCCCCGACTGGACGATTCTGCTGGGGAAAGGAACGAAAATCCCGGAGCCGACGCAAGGCCGCACGTTGAGCGTGCTTTTGGCCGACGATTTGAGGGAAGTAGTTTCGCAATTCGATGGTACGGTCCAGACTTTAGGCCTGGCGATGAAAGATGCAGCCAAAGAGCAGCGTCTGGCTGAATGCGCTGGACGTCATGGCGTGGATCGCGTCGTCCGCCTGGGACAGATGCACGTCTTCGGCTCGCCTTGGGACGGGACGGACCTGATACGCCCGATGACACGTCTGGTTCGCCACGTACCCTCGCAGGATTAGAAGAGTTTTCACCACGGAGGCAGATAGACACGGAGAAAGGATCATGAAATCGGCACCCACGAGACGGTCGACCAGGTTCATGTAGGGACAGCCGCCCTCGGCTGTCTGGCCGAGCGAAGCTCGGCAGCGGCTTTTCTCCGTACTGAGAAGTCTTTATGAGAGTGAGCAGATGAAAACTGCCGAAGCATTTCTGGAAGCGCTCGACCGCAAAGCGAAGATGCTCGCACCTTCGGCCCGCGCCACATTTGAAGCCAACCGCGAACTCTGCTCGTGGCTGCTCGATCCCCTGGCGCGCTGGGCTGAAGCCGCGTACGGCCCTGAGGTTTTCGACGCCGCCGCCCGCGGCTACGCCGAATATTGCATCGGAGTCGCCAAGGCCAAATTCATCTACGAACGCGAAGGCCGCTACACTCCCGAGCGCATGCCCGAAATTATGTCCGGCGTCTACGAAGACGAAGGCTACATGATCCCGTACATGTGGGCCGCGATTCTGATTTATCCCTTCTGGCCCTCGATGATCAGCCACATCGCCATGTTCCGCGACGAATTCATTCGCCGCCTTCCCAAGGACGCCCGCGTCCTCGAACTCGCCTGCGGCCACGGCGTCCTGAGCCTTCTCGCCGCGGAAGAACGTCCCGACATCCAGATCGAAGGCTCCGACATCAGCCCGCCGGCCATTGCCGTCGCCAATCGCCTGCTGGGAGTCTCCGGACACTCCGGTCGCGTCCTCTTCGAAGTCAAAGACGCATTGAAGATCGAATCCAACGGCGCTCCCAGATACGACGGAGTGATCTCAGGCATGCTGGCCGAGCACCTGCTTGACCCCACGCCTTTGTTTTCCACGATGGCGCAGCGCGTTGCGAATGGTGGCCTCGTTTTTTTCAGCACGGCGCTGGAATCGCCGCAGCGCGATCACGTCTACGAGTACAACTGGGAGAGCCGTCCGTTGCAAATGGCTGAGGCTGCCGGTTTGCGCGTCAGCCGGCTCGCCTCCGACGCCGCCGCCGTCCCCAAGGGATCGAAGTTTTTGCCGCGCGCCACCGCCATGATTCTGCGCTCGCGATAAGATTTTGCTTCACCACGGAGACACCGGGACGCGGCGACGACAAGAGATGGCGGTTTCGTTGAATTCCAGTGATCGTTCAGCTTGTGTTTAGATTGATTTGCTTTCTCCGTGCCTCCGTGTCTCCATGGTGAAAATATGGACACAATGACCACATTCTCAATGACCTTCGAAGAAGTCCGCTCCGCGCTGAAGCAACGCTTCCCCATGCTCATGGTCGACAGCGTCACCGAACTCGAACCCGGCAAACGCATTCACGCCATCAAGAACGTCACGGGCAACGAAATTCAATTCCTCGGACATTTCCCCGAACACGCCGTCATGCCCGGAACGCTGATCGTCGAAGCCGTTGGCCAGGCGGCATCGATTCTGTTTGCAAAATCGATGGGCACAGGCACGCGTCCGGGAGAATTTCTCGTTCTCGGCTCGATCAATGAAATGCGCTTCCTGAAGCCCGTCGTTCCCGGCGATCGCATGGAAATGGAAGTGAAAGTCCTGAAATTCATCGACGATTTCGCGGTCGTCGAAGTCGCCGCCACGGTGAATGGAAGCGAAGTCGCCAAAGGAAAGTTAGGCTTCGCCCGCAGCAGCTTTCAAAATCCCCAGAACATGTAATCCCTGTCGTCCTGAGCGAAGATGCCGTTTGCGAAGCCGACGGCATCGCAGTCGAAGGACCCTATTTGCTAAATCCCCCACCGGCCCACCCGGGAGCTACTGCCACGACCCGTCGGATTTTGCCGGAACCCGGATTTTTCGACGAAACCCCGCCTCGCGGCTTCACGAGGCCGATGCTCTCAGCTTCCTGCCGTCCGGTTCCTGCCCATCCAGGCGCACGTCGCACAAATCCACAATCAGCCGTCCCGCCCATCGGTACACATTATGCTCGCGCACGATTTTCCGCATGCGCTGCATGCGCATCTGTTTTTCTTCCGGCTCCATTTCCAGAGCCGTGCGGATCGCCTCCGCCACCTGATCGATGTCGTACGGATTCACCTGCACCGCGTCCAGCAGTTCCCGCGCCGCGCCGGTAAAACAGCTCAAAATCAGCACGCCCCGTTCGTCGTGCCGCGCCGCCACAAATTCCTTCGCCACCAGATTCATGCCATCGTGGAGTGAAGTCACCAAGCAAAGATCCGCCGCGCGATAGTACTGCCCGATCTCCTCGTGACTATGCTGCCGGTTCAGCAGCACGATCGGCTTCCAATGTTCCATCTGGAATCGCCAGTTAATGCGCTCCGCTTCTGCTTCTACTTCGGCCTGCAGATCGTGATAGCGCTTGATGTGGGTGCGGCTTGGCGCGCCAATCTGCACAAAGGTAAACGTCCCCTGATATTCCGGATATTTTTCCAGCAATCGCTCGATCGCCAGAAATCGCTCCAGAATCCCCTTCGTGTAATCGATCCGGTCCACGCCAATGCCCATCCGCGCGGCTTCTACGCCCAGACTCTTCAGTAGCGCACCGCGTTCCTCGTAGGCCGATTCCGCGCGTATCTCCGCCGCCGCATCGGAAAATTCCACGCTGATGGGAAACGGCCGCACCGCCGTGTGATGGTTCAGCCGCTGCACCGAGAAGTGTTCCCAGTTGATTCGCGATTCCACGATGCGATCGACCGTCTGCAAGAAATTCGTGCAGTGTGCTTGAATGTGGAATCCAAGCAAATCCGCGGCCAGCAGCCCGTCCACCAGTTCGCTCTGCCACGGACAAATTCGAAATGCTTCTGGATTCGGCCACGGAATATGCCAGAACAGCGCCACCCGCGCATCCGGCCGTTCTTTCTTGATCATGCGCGGCAGCAGTGCGAAGTGATAATCCTGCAGCAGCACCACCGGATGCTCCACATCTTCCATTTCCTCCAGCAGCGCCGCCGCGAATTTGCGATTCACATCCTTATAGTGCTGCCAGTCGCTGGCGCGAAACACCGGACGCGTGTGTGCAATGTGGCACAAGGGCCACAGCCCTTCATTGGCGAATCCGTAGTAGTAGCCTTGCTCTTCTTCTTTGGTCAGCCAGACTCGCCGCAACTTGTAACGCGGATCGTCCGGCGGAACCGCCAACCGGCTGCGCGCATCCACGGCTTCCAAATCGGCGTCCCCGGATCCATGCGCGACCCATGTTCCGCCGCACGCCCGCAGCACTGGCTCGAGCGCTGTGACCAAACCGCTGGGCGGAACTTTCACTTCCACGTTTTTTCCGCGTCGGATATGCATGTACGGCTCGCGATTGGAAACGATAAAAAGTTGCCCATCCTCCAGCCGGTCCCGCACCCGAATCGCCAGCCGGTCCGCCGTCCAAAGCGACTCCGCCGTCTCTCGCAGGCGAGCTTCCAATTCCGCCGCCGAGCGCGCCGTATTCAAACTTGCCGCCAAAGTTGCAACCTCCCGCGCCAGCGGCCGAAATAATTCCAAGTCCGGTTTCCCATGAGCCGCGCCAGCCCTGCCCGTGCGCAGCGCCTTCATCCACAGCGCCGTTCGCGCAATCGGACCGGCAATGCTCCAGCGCACGATCAGCAGCGTGATCAGCACAATCAAAACAACGTGCGCCAGCGCGCTCAAGAACGTCTCGCGCCAGATACGCAATGCTTCGCTGCGGATGTAGCTGGTGTCGTGAACAATCGCCAGGCTTCCAATCAATTCCGCGTCATGGTGAAGCGGCACTGCATAGATGTGAACCGGAGTTTTATCGAAATGCAGAAATGCATCTGCGCTCTGATCGCTTTTCAACGACTGTGCTACCACGACCGGAGCGGTCGCTAGTTCCGCCTGAAGATTTTGCGTTACGGCCACTAAGTCGCCGTGCGCGTCATATACCGCAACCCCTGCCAGATGTTCCCGCTCCGCGAAACGTTCGATCGTGTGCTGCAGGGCTTCTTTGGCCTCGTGCGAAAGCTCATGGTCCACGCTGCCCGAGATGTTATCCGCCAACACCGCCGCCCTGTGCTCAAGATCCTCTCCCATCCCTCGCTTAACGACGAGCACCTGATAATACGAAGCGCACAACGACACCAGCGTAATTCCCACGATCAGGGAAACAATCAGTCGTGCGCTCAGCAATCGCATGCCATAACCCCGAAATTTCCCGTCAGCGGGCGCCGGTTCGCCAATACTTTGATGTCTGATGGTGCCAGCTGGAAAATGAACGCGTTCCTCGAAACGAAAACGCACTCACGGCGACGGTCCAGGGCGGGAGACAGTACTCCCCCTCGCTCGCGAGCACCTTCGATTGTTCCGTCTAAGAGCGCGCCGAGCAATACCCCCATCACCCTACGGCTGTTCTCGGAGAATTAGTAAGCATCAGGGTCGCCAAATACTAGTCTTTGTTTTTGAAGCGGTTGCCGCAGGGATTAAAACATTTGTGTTATGTATTTTCTGCGCCCTGCCGAACCGCGGCACTGCCCAGCCCACAAATGCGTGAGAGCTATGCCTCAAATCGAACACAGAGGTAACGCACTGGTGAATCTCAGCGTAGGGTTCATACGGTATAATTAAAACCTGTGCCGAAGTATTCCATCGTCGTCCCGCTGCATAACGAGCAGGAGAACGTCACCGATCTCTACGATCGCCTCAAGGCCGTCATGGAGGCGCACGGCGAAAGTTTCGAAATCGTTCTCGTCGACGACGGATCCAACGATCATACCTTCGCCATGCTGCGCGAGATTGCAGCGGTCGACAGCCGCGTCACCGTCGTCAAGCTGCGCCGCAATTTCGGACAGACTGCCGGCCTCGCTGCCGGCTTCGATCATGCCCGCGGCGAATACATCATCGCCATGGATGGCGACCTGCAGCACGATCCCAACGACATTCCGCTTTTCCTTGAGAAGATTGCCGCCGGCTACGACATCGTCAGTGGATGGCGCAAAGTCCGCGTCGACAATTTCTGGCTGCGCCGCATGCCTTCCCGCATCGCCAACTGGATGATGGCCAAAATCAGCGGCGTCGACATTCATGATTTCGGCACGACTTTCAAAGCCTATCGCCGCGACATTCTCGAACAGGTTCCGCTCTACGGCGAACTGCACCGCTTCATTCCGGCGCTCGCCTCCTGGCACGGCGCGTCCATCTGTGAAGTTCCGATCCGCAACGTCAATCGCGAGCGCGGAGCTTCGCATTACGGCATTTCGCGCACCTTCCGCGTCTTCTTCGATCTGCTGACGATTCGTTTCCTGTTGCGCTATCTCTCGCGCCCGCTGCATTTCTTCGGTGGGTTCGGCATGTTCAGTATTTTCGCCGGCACCGGCTTGGTCTTCTGGCTCGCCGCAGAAAAATTCCTGCGCCACGTGCCGGTGATGGCTACGCACGGCCCGCTCATGATGGCTGCTCTCGGTCTTCTTCTCGGCGGCTTAAATCTGCTCGCCATCGGCCTGCTCGGCGAGATGCAAGTCCGCCACTATCACGAACCTAGCCGCCGCGCTCCCTACTCCGTCGACCGCGTCCTCCGCTCCCAAAGCGAAGAACACACCGTCTCGGACTAACTTCAGATTTCATGTAGCGACAGCGCCGACACGCTCGCTGCCGCATCCGCGAACTGATCCCCAGGGCGCGCGAGCGAGTGCCCTGAGTGCACATCATCTTGGTCTTACGCCTTCCGCCTGGGCTGATTCCGGGAAGACGTGACTTTTGTCACTGTGCTGCGTGATTTCGAGCGCAGACATCCACATGCTGTCGGCCTAAAACTTTTAGGCAAAGTTCCGGGAACCGCCCCTCCAAGTAGGAGATCATCTTCGGTTTCCCCCGAAGTGGAACATGTTGCGTGACTTCCTAAATTCTGGAAAGTCGCGAAGTGCGGACAACACAGCTCTGTGGCCACAAGTGGCTAAAAAGCCCCTGTTAACCGTTTTTCGTGAACGAGGAGGTCATGCGAGAACCTGAGTTACATCTTTGAATCTCAGTGCTCTGGTGGCTCTTCTCCTTCCTTTCCTCTCAACGTCCGGATTTCGCAACAAGAAGTGATCTCATGTTTCACCGATTATAAAAAAGAGTAGGATTCGACAAAGGTGGCCCACTCAAGCCCGCTTTTGGCTTGAGTGGGTTCGAATGAAAACGTGAGCTGCTACTGAGCGGTCAGCGTCACATGATCCAGCCACGCGTTGTACGGTTCCTGCTCCCAATTTCCATCCAGCAACGCCCGGTTGCCACCAAGCGGGGGCTTGTGATTTAAGAGGAGTGAGCAACCATGAAGCTCCGTCTTGCAGCTTTGCTATTCGCGATGCTGACCCTCTCCGCCGGAGCGCAGCCGAACCAGAAACCGAAGAATGCGACGGAATGGTTCCAGCGTGCGGCCGAGCAAATGAACCTGCGCGCGTTTGGCGCGACTCCATTTCGCATGAAGGTGACGTTTCACGCTTTCCCCGGTATTGTTCTGAGTAGTAAACCAGCCGACCAGATCATCTCAGGCGATGGAACTTACGAAGAGACTTGGGTCGCGCCCCACAAGTGGCGACGGGAAGTCATCTTCGGAAGCTATCGCGCAATCGAAGTCGAGTCCCAGGCGGGGCGAAAACTGCAGGCCAGCTCAGACTATGAGCCAAGCCGCGTACTAATGCTACTGGACGCGCTGCTCTATCCCATCCCTCGGATGTTTTCCTCGGAAGTGCGGATGGGACAGCACCTGCATTGGAAGATCAAGGATGGGGAAATCAACGGCCAACCCTATGTCATGATCGGCACCGGTGACCCCGCTTATCTTTTCTTGCCGAACGGAGAACTGCTCCAGAGCATCTACTTTGGCATCGCGACCAACTTCACGAACCCGGCGGGTTTTCATGGAAAGCTGGTTTCGCAGCATATCCAGATACAGGGCGGTAACAAACAGGATCTGGTTACCGCAGACTTGACGGTTGAGCCTGCTGGCGCAGCTGACCCAGCGGCGTTCACACTTCCCGGCAGCCCAGCCGAGCCTGGAACGACTCTGCGTCCACTCGACTTTGCGGAGTACAACTTTTCGTATCCGGGGCAGCATTTCTCTCCCGACGAAACGAGCGGCCCGTCGCGCCCGCTGGGCAGGCTGCGAGAAGTTGTCGATCGTCGTGGTATGGTCCACGAACTGGAAATCCTTTACTCGCCGAATCCCGAAAACTTTGCACCGGTTCTCCCCTTGATAAGGGGCGATAAATTTCACCACCCTCCGACGATCGATAAGAGCCCGTGCGAGATTGCCCATGGGTACATATTCGGGCCGCAATGAGGGCGGGCCCGTCAACCGAACGACGGTAGCGCGAAAAAAACGAAGCGGATCGTCGATTCGTGGCGGCGAGAGCCGCGTCCACGTGTCTCTTGACAACGCCGACACGGTTACAGAGGGTGGCCCACTCAAGCCCGCTTTTGGCTTGAGTGGGTTCGAATGAAAACGTGAGCTGCTACTGCGCGTTCAGCGTCACATGATCCAGCCACACGTTATAGGGTTCCTGCTCCCAATTCCCATCCATCTGAAACGCGATATCGATCTAATCCGCGTACCAGTTCGATTGGGCCGTGTAGTACGTATCCACGTCATAAGTTCGATCGTTCACCTGCAGCGAAATGTAGTGCACCTGATTCCCCACGCGCTCCAGCGTCCAGACAAGATGAATCCACGTATTCGACGGAAAGTGCGTGCAGGGTACATCTGTTGGCACCCACACTCCGCCCGCATCATTCCAGATGTCCCATTTCTGGTCCGCATCGAAGTTACACTCCGATCCCCACGTCCAGCGCGTTCCGCCGAAGGTTTGGTTTACGTCAAATTCCAGCGCCTGCGACGCGGGACTGTTATCGATGTAAAAGTACAGATGGTACGTGAAGCGCGTGACGTTATCTCCGCCTCCCAGCGGTAAAAGAAAACGTATCGGCTTACAAGAAAGCGTAGGGACAGAATCTTTGCGGGGTCGAATTCAAATTCAATCACTAGCCAAGTCTTCCTGATGTCGAAGGGCCTTACTCCGGGCGCTATAATAAGCCGTTTGCCTTTCTGTTCTCCAAAGGAGTCCTCCTGCCATGGAGAGAGCCACGCAACACGAACTCCAGCTCGCCGCGCGCATGTCGCGCCTCGGGACCGAAACCGCGTTCGAAGTTCTAAACAAAGCCCGCGCCCTCGAGCGCCAGGGTAAGAACATCATCCATCTGGAAATCGGCGAGCCCGATTTCGATACTCCCCCGAACGTCGTGGAAGCCGGCGTCGACGCTCTCCGCAAAGGATGGACGCATTACGGTCCCTCCGCCGGCCTTCCCGAACTGCGCCAGGCCATTGCTGAATACGTCAGCCGCACCCGCGGCGTAAAAGTTTCCAGCGACGAAGTGGTTGTCGTTCCCGGCGGCAAGCCCATCATCTTTTTCACGATTCTCGCTCTCATCGATGAAGGCGATGAAGTCATCTATCCCAATCCCGGCTTTCCCATCTACGAATCCATGATTCGTTACGTCGGCGGCCGCGCCGTCCCGATCCAACTGCGCGAAGAGAACGACTTCTGCCTCGATGTCAACGAACTGACGGCGCTGATCAGCAACCGCACCAAGCTGATCATCATCAACTCGCCCCAGAATCCCACCGGCGGCGTGCTCCCCCGCCGCGACATCGAACGCATCGCGCATGCGATCGGCGACCGCAACATCATGATTCTCTCCGACGAGATTTACAGCCGCCTGCTGTTCGACGGCGCGCAGCATTTTTCCATCATGTCAGTGCCGGGCATGCAGGAGCGCACCATTCTGCTCGACGGATTTTCCAAAACCTACGCCATGACCGGATGGCGCATGGGATACGGTGTCATGCGCGCCGATCTGGCTACCCACATCACGCGCTTGATGACGAACTCGAATTCCTGCACCGCCAGTTTCACCCAAGTCGCGGGCGTCGAGGCTCTCCACGGCGATCAGTCTTCCGTCGATCGCATGCGCGATGAATTCCAGCGCCGCCGCGACGTCTTCGTCGCTGGCCTGAATAAGATCAAAGGATTTTCCTGCCGCATGCCCAAAGGCGCGTTCTACGTTTTCCCCAACATCACCGAGACAGGATGGAAATCGAAGCCGCTCGCTGATGCCTTACTGGATCAAGCCAGCGTCGCCGCTCTCTCCGGCACAGCCTTCGGCGGATTCGGCGAGGGCTATTTGCGCTTCAGCGTCGCCAACTCGCTTGAAAATCTGGAAGAAGCCCTCACCCGCCTCGACCACTGGACGAAAAAGAATCTATAGCAAACGAGCACAATCTTACTGAACGGTCGATGCGTCATCCCGAACGCCCCCGTTTTTTGTAGACTCCGGCCTTTAGCCGGAGGCCGTTCAGCCGCGGGAGGGATCTCGTGTACATAGAAAACCTCCAAGCGGTGGCTCGTCCTTGTCCCTTGCTGGGCCAGCCGTCCAGCTCAACGTTCTTTTTTCAATTCCACCCGGATGGCTCTCAAAGTCCTGTTGGTCTCCAGGTTCTCCATTTGATGGGGCGGGCCGATGGGCAGGAATACAACTGCGCCGTCCTCTTTGCGGGGATGGTCGACCGGTGCCATGCCAGGCGAGTATTCCTTCATATGTGCCGCTGAGATGTAATAAAGAACACTCGGGTAACGGTGAGTATGCAGTGGTTCGCGAACGCCGGGCGGAACGGTCACTTCCAGCACTCTCACCTCGTCGTTTTCAAACAGCAGCTTGTGATTCTTAGGAGCTGCAATCAAAGCATCGTTCTCGGGAGTCCACCACTTGTCGAAGTTCGTTTTCGTCTGTCCCAGCAAGAAACCGGCGCTAAGAGCGCCGACCACCAATACCACGTTCGCCATTCGTTTCATCGGAGTAGTGTAACGCCCGGTGCCCGATCCTGCCGTCACGCGTTTTGCGACGTCACGCGTTACGATTTTGAAGTTGTCCCGAAGGCCCGCTTTCTGCGGGTGCCATCGGCTGCACCTATCAAACGGCTTAATCCGTTGACTTGCTCTCGAAGCCACCCTAATATTTCGAACCATGTCTGAAGACCAGCAGCTGCTGGGACAAACCATCTCGCATTATCGAATTCTCGAAAAACTGGGTGGAGGCGGCATGGGCGTTGTCTATAAAGCCGAAGACACGCGCCTGCATCGCTTCGTCGCTCTAAAGTTCTTGCCCGACGATTTGGCCCGCAATCCGCAGGCGCTCTCGCGCTTTGAGCGTGAAGCCCAAGCCGCATCGGCTTTGAATCATCCCCACATTTGCGTGATTCACGATATCGGCGAGGAAAATGGGCACACGTTCATTGCGATGGAGCTTTTGGAAGGAATCACGCTCAAACATCGCATCGCAGCACGCCCGCTGGACAATGACACTCTTCTAGGTCTGGCGATTGAAATCGCCGATGCCCTGGATTCGGCGCACAGCAAGAACATCATTCATCGTGATATCAAGCCCGCCAATATTTTCGTTACCAAGCGCGGACAGGCCAAGCTGCTGGATTTCGGTTTGGCCAAGCTGGCGTCCGAATACAGCGATCACACGGTGACCAATCCCACGCCGCAAATGACCAGTCCGGGCTCGACGCTCGGGACGGTCACCTATATGTCTCCCGAGCAAGTGCGTGCCGACGATCTGGATTGCCGCACAGATCTGTTTTCTTTCGGTGCCGTCCTCTACGAAATGGCCACCGGCAAGCTCGCATTTCAGGGAGGCAGCAGCGGAGTCGTATTCGAAGCCATCCTGAACCGGATGCCACCGCCCGCCATCAGCCTCAATCCGGGCATGCCGGTTCGGCTCGACGAACTCATCTCCAAGTCTTTGGAGAAGGATCGCGATCTGCGTTATCAGACCGCGGCGGAACTGCGCGGTGATCTGAAGCGAATCAAACGCGATCTCGATACCTCCCGGGTCCGTTTGAGTTCATCCGGATCAGTGCCCATCGTTCCAGAAGCTGCAAACGCTTCGGCCGCGGTCACACCCATTCGGCCCAGACACTCACGCACGCTTCCCATCGCCAGTGGCGCGGCTGCGGTGGCGCTGCTGGTTGGACTCGCGATTGGAACGTTCCTCTTGCACAAGACGGAAGCAGCCTCGCTCCCCATCTACCATCCACTGACGTTCCGGCGGGGTATGGTTCGGGCCGCGCGCTTCGCACCCGACGGAAAAACGATGATCTACAGTGCGGCGTGGGAGGGCAAGCCGCTTCAACTTTTTACTACTCGCCCTGAAAGTCCCGAATCGCACGAACTTGAGCCGGCGGGTGCTGACGTCCTCGCGATTTCTGTAAATGGCGAGATGGCGCTCGCGCTCCGCAGCCATCCCATCGCCGGCTTTTTGTATGCCGGAACTTTGGCGCGGGTTCCGCTCGTCGGTGGCGCGCCCCGAGAGATTCTGGAGAATGTGGAATGGGCGGACTGGTCTCCCGACGGAAATACCCTGGCCGTCGTTCGCGAAGAAGCAGGCCGGCATCGGCTTGAATACCCACCCGGTCACCTCCTCTACGAAGCCGACGGATGGATTGGGAATATCAGAATCTCCTCCAAGGGAACCATTGCGCTGATCGATCACCCGGTGCTCGGCGATGACGGCGGAGCCGTCGCGATTCTCGATGCGGATGGGAAGAAAAAGGTCCTTTGCACCGGATGGGACAGCATCCAGGGCATCGCGTGGTCGCCCGCTGCCAACGAGATTTGGTTCACAGCTACCCGCACTGGCGGCGACCGCTCGCTCTACGCCGTGGACCTCAACGGCAAGGTACGTCTGCTGGCGCGTGTACCCGGTGAATTGACGCTGCTCGATGTCGGCCGCGATGGCAATGTTCTCTTGACCCGCGGCAACGATCGTGCCGGCGTCATCGGGCTGGCGCCGGGCGAATCCAAGGAGCACGATTTGTCCTGGCTTGACTGGTCGGTGCCCAGCGATCTCAGTCCAGACGGCCGCTTGATGTTGTTTAGCGAGGCTGGGGAGGGCGGCGGCCCGAGATATGGCGTCTATCTTCGCAAGACTGACGGCAGCCCCGCAATTCGGCTCGGCGAAGGCAATGGTCTCGCCTTGTCCCCTGATGGCGCGTGGGCCCTGGTGCGGCCCAATTCCGCTCCCGCCCCATTATTGCTGTATCCCACTGGAGTCGGAGAGTCCAAGGTTCTTTTTCAAGACTCCATCAATCATTTATGGGGACGCTGGCTGCCCGATGGCAAGACTGTCGTCTTCTCGGGCAACGAACCCGGCCATGGTCCGCGATTCTTCGTCGAGTCTCCGGACGACAACAAGCCACGGCCGATCAGCCCGGAAGGCATCGATCCTAGCGTTGAGCTATCTCCCAAAGGAGACGTCGTGGCCGGACTTGGTCCCGACGGCAGAGCCTACTTGTATCCTCTCGCAGGTGGCGATCCCGTTCCCGTTCGTGGCGCTGAGCCAGGGGAAGTGCCCACTGGCTGGACCAGCGACGGCCATTCCCTTTACATGTACCGCTTTGGAGAAATTCCGGTGCGGATCTTTGAACTGGAATTGTCGACCGGGCATCGCAAGCTCTGGAAGGAGTTGGTGCCCAGTGATTCCGCCGGGATCGATAATATTCGCCGCATGCAGATCGCCGATGGCGGGAAGGCGTACATATACGGCTATATCCGCACACTTTCCGATCTGTATCTGGTGGAAGGGCTGAAGTAAACCGAGCCCGTTACACCAACAGCTCTGAATCACCGCACCTTCGCAGACGCGATCGCCACAGCCGCGAGGTTGGAAGGAAAAAACAACTAGGCGGCGGGGCGGATACATCTCTAACCCCGTCCCTTCCATTTCGGCCCATCTCCGGGTGAGCCGGAATTCCAACTTTTCCACAGCCGCTTTGTGACGGATAACCTTGACTGAGAATACAGAAAGCGCAAACTAGAGGCATGCTTGGTCGCGCTCCAACCAGATCCGAATTCCCGAAATGGGAAAAGGCGGCGGCCCAAGAACCTGGAATCGCGTCTAATCGCATGATTCCAAAGAATTTACCTCTAACTTCTTGCGGCTCAAGATTTTGCAAAATTTTACCCCAATCTCCCCATCGTAAGTCTTGGAAGATCAAGGTTTTACCGTCGGCCGTAAAAAAAATTTGGGTGTGTACATCGAGTGCCTCTACGCGGCTGGATCGCCTTCGCACCGTGCCGCGGCCCTCATGCTTTTCCACAGGCGTCGCCGTCTCGGCTTCGTGTTTGATAAAACCCTAACCATGCCAGCTACCCGAACTCGCAAGCCCAAGTCACCCAAAGCCACTCGCATCGCAACCCCTGGCTACGGATTCCCCAAGGGCACCAAAGGTCTGCTGCCGTGGTCGTGGGCCGAGCAGCGCCTGAAGAAGTCACACAATTATTGGATCGTCACCGTCAAGCCCGACGGCTCTCCGCACGCCATGGTCGTCTGGGGTATGTGGCAAGACGGACGCTTTCTGTTCTCGACCGGCAGCCAATCGCGGAAAGCCCGCAACCTGGCCGCGAATGCCAATTGCATCGTCTGCACTGAGAATGCCGCCGAAGCGGTCATCGTCGAAGGCATCGCCGAGATCGCCGATGTCGCCGCCCGCCGCAAAATGATTCCCGCCTACGAGCGCAAATACGACTGGGACTTGTCGAGCATGCAAGACGACCTGCTCTCGATGAAGGAACCGGTCTTCGCCGTCCGTCCGAAAGTGGTTTTTGGATTATGGGAAAGGCATTTTCAGCAGAAATCCACGCGCTGGAAGTTCGAGTAGACGTTGGGACGAACGTGTGGCGCCGGCATTTGCGGCGCGGGCACTCCTGCCCGCGCACGCCGTCCAGCGAAATGCACCTTCGTTCGCCGCGGATTCACTCAAGCGAACGTCGACAGCCGGTTACCTTCGTTACGTACACAACCCGCTTCCAGGTAAGTGAAGCCCGCCTCGCTCCCCCTATAATTTTCGCGTACCCAAGCACATTCACGAAAGACCGTCATCCAGCTTCAATCGCGATCACACATGGGGAAGTTCCGCAGACATTCCGAAGCGCAAGCCATTCCCTGGATATACAATCCCTGGCTCGATCTGATCATCGGCTGCGGCGGATGGTCCGCTCCTCTTCTGTTGATTTCGTACCTCTCGCTGGCCTCGAGCACGCGCATTTGGGCGGTCGCGTTCTACGTGCTGGCATTGTTCTTCAACTATCCGCATTACATGGCGACGATCTACCGCGCTTACCATCGCGCCGAAGACTTCGAGAAGTATCGCGTCTTCACCGTCCACATCACCGCGTTGGTGCTGCTGACTCTGGTGTTGTCGCACGTGTGGCTCGGCCTGCTGCCCTGGATCTTCACTCTTTATCTGACCTGGAGCCCATGGCATTACAGCGGCCAGAACTACGGCCTGTTCATGATGTTCGCCCGCCGCGCCGGAGCGAATCCTGACAAAACTACGACTCGCGCTCTGTACGGCGCCTTCATCGCCTCCTATCTGATCTTGTTTTTGAGCTTCCATACCGGACCGTCCAGCGATCCGCTGTTCATCTCGCTCGGCATTCCGCCGTTCATCGGCAAATGGGAACAGGTGGTTTTAGGCGCAGCGTTTATTGTTCTCTCCATCTTCGGATTCAGCCGGCTGGCGCGCGCGACCGAATGGAAGCGGCTCATCCCCTGCATCACGCTGTTCTCATCGCAGTTTTTATGGTTCTTCCTGCCGGCGGCGATTTCCCTCATCAAGGGTTTGTCGATCCCGCAGAACCGTTACAGCACGGGAGTTCTGGCGGTCCTGCATTCGGCGCAGTATCTCTGGATCACCAGTTACTATGCAAAACGTGAAACTGCCAACCCGGAAACTTCCGGCGCGAGCCGGCGAAAGTGGCGTCCGCTGGCCTACTTCGGAGTGCTGATCCTTGGCGGCATCGCCCTGTTCGTTCCCGGTCCCTGGATGGCGAGCCGCGCCTTCCACCACGACTTCACCGCCAGCTTTCTAATCTTCACGGCGCTGGTCAATATCCATCACTTCATTCTCGATGGCGCGATCTGGAAGCTGCGTGACGGACGAGTCGCATCTCTTCTGCTGAACTCGCGCGATCGGATCGCGAGCGCCGCATCCGATGCCGGAGGAAGCATCGTGACAGCCGCGCGATGGCTGGTTGGCGACAGCACGGGTGCGCGCACTTTGCGCATAAGTGCCGCTGTGCTCCTGCTGGTTTGGGGTAGCGTCGATCAGGTCCGCTACTATCTGTCTCTGCGCACCGACGATCTCGCCGACCTGCAACGGGCCGCGGATCTCGACGCGTTCGATAGCTCCCTGCAAATTCGCCTGGCGCGGCGCGCCATGGAAGACAATCGGCCGCAACTCGCCGAGGCAGCCTGGAAACGCGCGATCGCGGCCAATCCTGCCGATCCCGCCCCGCGCCATGGATTTCTCGAGTTGCTGATCCACCAAAAGCGTTACGACGACGCATACCAGTTCACCGAAGCTTCACTCCGGTATTTGCCCAAAGATGCGAACCTGCTCTTCGATCGCGGAGTTCTCGCCCTACAGCGAGGCAAGGCGGACGAGGCCCGCGCCGACTGGGAGTTGGCTCTGGCGTCCGATCCCGGAGAGATCAATGCTCATCTGTACCTGGCGACCGAACTCGATAACCAGGGTAAAGCGCGCGAAGCTGCGCAGCATTACGCGGCTTACATCGAGAAAGCCGTACAGAAGAGATCGTCAGATCGGCCAGATCCGCGCACGCTCATCGCGTTGATCATGCGCATGGCCGATTGCCAGGCACGCTCCTCGCAGATTGATCTTGCGCTCCGGTCGTACCACCTGGCCGAGAGGCTGGCGGTCGAAACCCACAATCCAAAACTGCAGAGCATTGCCGATATAAACGAAGCCGCAGCTCAAGCCAAAGCCGGACGCATCAGCGCCAGCTTGCCGCTCTATCAGGAGGCTTTGCAGATCGATACTGCCACGCAGGATCGAAGCGCGGGTGCCGAAGATTGGCTGAGTTACGCACAATTCCTTGACAATTCAGGGTTTCCGCCGCGGCTGGCCTACGCCTGCGTTACGAAATCGGACGAGATCCGCAAAGCCCAGACCACCCAGACGATGGCCAGCAAGACCGAGACCGAGGCCGACAAGACGACCGAGCCCCAAGCCGACGATACGGCCACAGCCTTGCGTCAATCTTTGGAAAGACGCCTTGGCAAGTCAGCCGGCCCGATTCGCAAGGATCCCGGCCCGGTTCTTGCGGAGGCGCTACAGCTGAGGCCATAGAACCAACCGGTTGTGTGCCCCAACCGCAGGCAATTCTCACATCCTTCCGGCCCGCTCTCCGCATCTCATTTCCTGTCCAAATTTGACAGTGCAGCATTCCTGCTGAACAATTGGGTGATCCAGCAATCATCCGGGTCTTGACTTCCTCAGGAGGGAAGCGAGTATGGCCGAGAACGGCGAAAATCTACAGATGGAACCGCAGTCGAACGCAGGCAAGTGGATTCTGATCGTCGTGGCGCTGGTTGTGATCGCAGGCTTTGCTTACGCCCAGTACACCACCCACGCGAAGCTTGGAACCTTGTCGGACCAGCTCGCCGCCAGCGATGCGCAGGTGCACGAACTGCAGGCGCGCATTCAGAATGCCGAGGCGCAAGACGAAGCGCTCGCCCGCCAGGCCGGCATGACGAAGAAGGAACTGGCTGAACGCACCGCCGATCTGCTGGCCCAACAGAAAGCCGAAGCCAAGCGCTTTGAGCAGGAGCAGAGCCAACAAAAGCAGGCCATCAGCGCAGTCAACGGAGATATCGCGGGAGTGAAGACCGATGTTGGCGGAGTTAAGACCGACGTCGCTGCCACCAAGGCCGATCTCGAAGCCACGAAAGCGAAGCTGCAAACCGCCGTCGGCGATCTAACCGGGCAAAGTGAACTGATCGCCACCACGCGCTCCGATTTGGAAGTCCTCAAGCACAAAGGCGACCGCAACTATTATGAGTTCACGTTGTTGAAGGGCAAGAAGCCGCAGCCGGTTTCTACCGTCAGCCTGAAGCTGACGAAGACCGATCCCAAGCATGGCAAGTTCACCATCAACGTGACCGCTGACGATCGGACGATCGAGAAGAAGGACCGCAACATCGCCGAGCCCATTCAGTTCTACTCCGGCCGCGATCATTTGCTGTTTGAGTTGGTCGTCTGGACCGTGGACAAGCACAAAGCTACTGGATACCTGAGCACGCCGAAGAATGCCCCAGTTCCAGTGACCGCGAGTAATGGCCAGTAGAGGCTCTATTTCGTCGTGGGAACGAGATCGCCCGGGGTTAATACATAGACCGTGGAGTGATCCAGCTTGAGATTGTGCT
>Ga0335072_10005723_pt1 | contig 18306 bp, 17 predicted proteins | sample Lox_Sample_21_FD_206725 | JGI IMG/M metagenome (GOLD analysis project Ga0335072, IMG submission 206725) | Soil microbial communities from Loxahatchee National Wildlife Refuge, Florida, United States - Lox_Sample_2.1 | ecosystem: Environmental > Terrestrial > Soil > Wetlands | place: USA... | reverse complement strand
CCAAAGTCAAGCTTACCGGCAAAGCATAATAGTCGATGGGATCGGCTCTCAGACCGGGCAACAGCCTTCAAAGCCCAAAACCTTCAGATGCAATCGAAAGAGGTGTAGTGTGAAGCCAGTTAGTTGTACCACAACACGTAGCCATCGCGATCCCATGTGAGGATCTTCAACCGGTTGCCATTGCGCGATCGGAAAAGAAAAAGATGACCACTCAGAGGATCTTCACCGAGCACCGATTGCACACGTTCGGCAAGACGATCGAACCCACATCGCATATCCGTCGCTTCGGCCGCGAGCCAGATCCACGGCCCCGGCGCACCATCCAACGCACGAAGACTCGGAAGGCTGATCACGGTTCCTGCTCCAGCACAGACAGCAGCCGTCGCAGGTGACTCGCATCAAAACCTGGCGCCACGATCAAGCTCCAACCGCGACGATGATGGAGCTCGATGCCAGAAGCTTGCACGGTATGTAGCTCTGGTCGTACCGGTGCTTCTGAAGATGAAATTTCGACTGCAATAACGGTGTAGCTTCGGAACCACGCAAGCGCTTCTTCCACTCGTAGAGTTGCCACTCCCGCAATCCGCGCTCGCGACAGAATGCTGCTACGCTTTTTCCACTCGACATCTGCTCCGTTACAAGACCACGCCACCGCGCCAGTGCTTCTTCCTTCTTGTCTGTCATGGCTCAACTATGAGGCGACAAATCATCCCCCACAAGATGTGGTCTGGATAGCGCTCACTGAATATCGAACGGAGATCCGAGTTCCACCCACTTCCGCTTTTAGTGGGGATTCGAACTTTCCAATCATCGCTGTTGACGAAGTTGCACCGAGATGCACCCAGCTCACGGTCGCCGTTTTTTGGTTCGCTTGTACCATTTTCGGTGCCATTTGGTGCAGCTTGGTGCAACGTTAATTCCTTCGGCAAACATTTCATTGCAAAGGAATTATCGCCTATCTCGTTATAGATTTAGCAGTTCCCGAAAATCCTAAAAAGTCCTTATGAGCGCTCTGCTCTAACCGATTGAGCTATGGGCCCTTACTCTTTCCCACATCGAGGCAGGCTTCATCGAGCGAAATTGCTGCACGCGGAGCACTGTCGATACGGCACTAGAGATTTTTGTCACTCCTCCAGAGCGCCCTCACGGTGTGGTCCCTCACTCCAGTAAATCCATGATTGGAGTGAAGGAGACCCCAGACCGGTTGTCGAGCCCCCCGCAAAGACTTTGGAAGTTTAGGTCATTCTCAATCGACAGTGATTCGTGTTGCTGCCATCGTACCCGTCACCTCTACACCAGTCGGGGCTCCAGTAATATCGAACGTCTTGAAGGTGAAAGTGCCGGTATAGGTCTTGCCGTCGAGAGACACTGTGTTGGTTTCGTCCAACGTGAAGGTGCCACTGGCAGTGGGAGGAACGCTGCCTGGAGTGAATGTCCATCCGACGTGGTGCAGACGCACCGTTCGTGGCGCGATTTCCTTCCAGACACCGAAGCAGATATTTCCTGAATCGGGCGGGAGCCAGGCATTTTCAAATTCGGTTCCATCGCTGTGCCATTGATCGAGCGACTCGTTAAATACACTGCCTCCCGCGGTGTAGACGACGTGCCACAGACCGACGATGGAAGCTCCGGAGGCGGAGGCATCGCCCTGATCGTTTTCTGCGTGGGCCGACATCGGGAATCCGATCGGACTCTTCAGCCCCGTGCCCGGCAGGCCACAGGCAGCGTTGGCGCTGGTTGCACCGAACAGCAGTGCCGCAACCGAGAGCAGCGCCAGGGCGCCGCCAGGGATCTGGCTGGTGAACGGCACCTCGCGCAGGAGCCGCATTACCACCTTCATGACTGAGTTCATTGTTTCTCCTCCTCTTTCCTCGCCATGGGCAAGCAAAGTGGGTTCGAGTGTCCAACACCGCCGATCCGGGAGCAATGGCTGCGCGGCGAATTGTTTCTCCCCGAGCAATTCCTTCTACAGCAACAACTTGGAAGGACTTGTCCCCCGCTGTTGCGGGAATGCTAGACTTGGTCTCACTGGCTGGCAGGTGGTCGAATGACGCTTTCACCCACCGAAAATATGGTCCGCTTTGGCTTGTTTGAGCTCGATCTCAGGACTCGGCAGTTCACCAAGAACGGCGCGAAGATTCGGTTGCCGCAGCAGCCCATTCAGGTCTTGTCGTTGCTGCTTGAGCATCCTGGCCAGGTCGTAACCCGCGAGGAGTTCAGACGACGCCTCTGGCCAGCCGACGTTTTTGTTGATTTCGATCACGGACTGAATAAATCCATCCAGAAACTTCGCGACGCTCTCGGCGATTCGGCAGGCTCTCCCCATTACATCGAAACCATCCCGCGTATCGGATACCGCTTCATTGCGCCAGTCGATGGGGCGAGAGGGATCGTGGAACTCAGGCCAGACACAAAGATCCCGCAGCCGCAGAATGCCTTTACCCCTTCGCCTGTTGCCGAGATTGCGGGAAACCGGCGAGCGCGATGGTTTCCGATTGCCGCCCGCATTGTGGAAGCGGGGGCCTGCGTGGTCCTCGCATTCGGCGCCGTGGGCCTTTATCGATTGCGGCATCGTCCGCCGGAGGTCAGGTACACGCAGCTAACGGATTTCACCGACTCGGCGGTGGCGCCGGCATTGTCACCGGATGGACGCATGGTGGCATTTATCCGCGGCAGCAGTGCTTTTCTCACGTCCGACCAAATTTACGTGCAGATGCTGCCGAATGGAGAAGCCAGGCGGGTGACGGACGACGACCGGCCGAAGTATGGACCGGCATTCTCGCCGGATGGGTCGGAGATTGCGTATACGGTGCTGGAGAGTTCAGGGTTTTCCACGTACGAGGTGTCAGCGTTGGGAGGCGAGCCTCATCTTCTGCTGGCGAACGCCGCAGGACTGGTGTGGCTGGACACGCGGCGGGTGCTCTTTTCCGAAATTCAGTCGGGAATCCATATGGGTGTGGTCACGGCAACTGTGACGCGCGCGGACCTGCGCGCGATTTATTTCCCAGCGCACGAGCGCGGCATGGCGCATTACTCATATCCATCTCCAGATCGGCGCTGGGCATTGGTGGTAGAGATGAACGGGAACGGCGAATGGGCGCCGTGCCGGCTGATTGGTCTGGAGCGTCAAAGCCCATCGAGATCGGTTGGACCGACGGGTGCGTGCACTTCCGCGGGGTGGTCACCGGACGGCAGATGGATGTATTTCACCGTTGCGGTGGGAGGGCGGAGCCACATCTGGCGGCAGCGTTTTCCGGAAGGAGCGCCGCAGCAAATCACCTTTGGGCCAACGGAAGAGGGTGGGGTGGCAGTGGAACCGGAAGGCCGGGCGCTGATCACCTCGCTGGGAGTGCATGAGAGCGCCATCTGGATTCACGACGGGAGCGGCGAGCGGCCACTCTCTTCAGAGGGTGAAGTGGTTGGCTGGTCGTCTCCTCCTACTTTCAGCCCCGACGCCAGCGTTCTCTATTACCTTCTACGGCGAGGGGACGGTTCCGCCGCGGAATTGTGGCGGACGGTGGTCGAAACGGGGAAAAGCGAGGCGGTGTTCTCTGGAATTTCAATGACAGCCTTCGATATCTCGCCGGATGGCAAACAGGCGGTGTACACAACCGCAGCGAAGGACGGAACGACGCAGTTGTGGGTGGTGCCTCTGGACCGAAGCTCATCGGCAACGAAAGTGGATATCTCGGGTGCACGGTCGCCGCGTTTTGGAGCGGGCGGGCAGATCCTGTTTCAGCACGCGGAGGGAAACACGAACTTCCTGGAACAGATCTATCCGGACGGGTCGCACCGTTCCAAGGTGATCCCGTATCCTATCGAGGAATTTCAGAATATTTCTCCGGGCCGGCGGTGGGTCATAGCCGCGGTTCCCTTTACGCCGGAGAGGAATCTTCCTGCAATTATGGCAATTCCACTGGACGGCGGAGCTCCGCGGCGCATTTGCGCGAGTTACTGCATTCCGAGGTGGTCGACGGACGGCAGATTCCTGTTTGTTCCGGTGGAGGAGTCGTCACGTACTGACTCAGGACGAAGTTTGGCGATTCCCGTCGGTCCGCGGGAAAGCCTGCCGGATCTTCCATCTGGCGGGATTGCTCCGCTGGCCGAACCGAGCGTGGTTCCGGGAGCTGAGTCAGTCGGGCGCGCAGACCTGGTGCCCGGCGAGGACCCCGAGCACTATGCCTGGGTGAACACCACGGTCCACAGGAACCTCTACCGAATTTCGCTCCCTTGAGTGGCGCTTCCTGGATGGATTCGGATGGACGCCGATCCGGAGAGCGCCGGGCTAAACCGGCATGTTATAGGGGTGCAAGTCCCTACAGGATAGGAAGTAGCGAATCCATCCTGACCTCGAGTCTTGCAGGTGACATCGTGAGGTGTCACTTGAAGCGTAGACAGGGGCATTGGCTGGGCTATCGAGCTTCGAAAAGGCGGAAGATCGGGATGCCGAGTCTCTTCCGAGTTAGAGGAAGGCAATATGGCGGCTGCGTTACACGCGAATGGCCGTCCGGTCCTGCGTAGTCTAAGAACCCAAGCACTCTAATAAAACAACATGCACGAGAACCAGGAGTTTGCCGCTGGCGCGGCAAATTCGTCTGCCAGGATCCCGACTCAGTCGCTAGCCCGCCGCCGGATGAAATGCTGGATGAATTCGATAAGGCGCTCAAGAGAAACGGGCGATTTGACGCTTGCGAGGATGACGGCGACTACCGACTGCCATGGCAAAACGAAAACGCGATCCCGTTCGTGAGGAGCGCATCCACGAGGAAATCATCGTGGATGCTTCTGGGCCCGAGGAGCAGGCCATGGGCTGGTACTACTATCTCGAAGTTAAGATCCACCTCCCGTTACTGGCAAAGTGCATCGCCTCCAGAGCGATCTCGCCGCTGCGAATGGGCGACTCTGTCGAAGTTATGGGGATGGCGCCTGAAGGCACATGTTCCGGCGACATGCTGGTGCTAATCCGGTGGCAGCGCCGCACCATGGCTGTCCCGCTCTCGCAACTCACTGCCATAGATCCGGATGAAGCAACCCGCGAGGCCATCAAAGACCGGCATTACTGGGTGGCCCAAGGGTGCTGCTTTTGATCTACGCATACCAAGAATGTTGGCATACGATTGGTTCGCCAACGACTAAGAATCTGAATCCCTATGACGAGACGACGATCACAGCCGACATGGACAGGTGTTAAGGCAAAGCTCGCAGGCCTTGGCCGGATAAACTTAATGGGCCTGGTTCAGGATCTTTATGCTGCGCACAAGGATAATCAGACCTTCCGTCACAGCCACTTCGGCTTGGGCGAGGATGTCCTGAAACCCTACAAGGAAACCCTGGAGCGCCGGCTCTGGCCAGATGTGATGCGTAATCAGGAATGGTTTCGCGTGTGCACCCGGGAAAGCCTGGCTGCGAAGAGCAGGCCGCGATCGTGTGCGAAATGGGGCACGGCGTAATCGTGCAGCTCTGGGCCAGCTTTGCCGCAAACAACCCGACCAACGATCCCTGGTCGGTGTTCTACAAGGTGCTGGGCACGGACGGCAGCGTGAGCTATTCGTGGAACGAAGCGCAGTTCCACGACGAGGGCGGACCTGCGTGGGGAATGCCCTACTACGAGGAAAGCCTTATCGAGGAAATCGACCATTTCATCGATCGCAGGGTGCTCCGCGGCGAGCAGCCGCTATCTGCCCTGCAGCGTAGGCGTTGAGCATTCTAGCCGCTGCGGAGCGCTGCATCGCCAATTTTGAATCGCGACAAGCGGTCGATTACCGGCTGGAGTAATCGCGATCCCAGGTCGTGCTGTCTGCGCCAATCAGCCGCCAAAGCAGGCTTCCGGCGGGCGAATACGATAGGCTGCCGCTACTTCACAGCACCCCCGAGCGGGGGCTTAGGGGCTCAAATCGAGCGCCAGATGTCTGCAGATTCAAGTCGAGTCCGCGCAGAACCGCGCCCTTTCGTTTGCCCAGAAAGAGAGACTTGACAATGCAGCGCTCCGCGAATATTGTAGTGACCGGTTCCAGATATGTCACATGACGGCATTGAATTGTTAATCAAGGTCGGTGAGTAGGCTACTCAGAAAAGAGGGAGCCGGTTAGGACCCTTGCAATAAGAGAAGCTTCCCCAAGATTCAGGACAGAACGTTTCTGCACCATGCTCATGGAGGAATGTGAAATGAAGCGTAACAGAGTGACTGTTCTCAGAAATCCGCGCTACTCAAGACGCAATCTACAAACAATCCTGGGGACAATTTGTGCCGTGCTGATGATGGTTTTCTGCGGGCAAATGTTCGCTCAGATCGATACCGGTAGCGTGACGGGCACGGTAAAGGATCCGACCAGGGCGGTGGTGGTGGGCGCGCAGTGCACGCTAACCGACACCGCGACCGGTATCGCACACCATGCTAAATCGACATCGGCGGGAGCGTACGTGTTCGATGGACTGCGGGCCGGTACCTATACGCTCAAGGTCGAGGCGCCGGGCTTCAAGGAATATGTTCTGACCGGCATCCAGGTGCATGTACAAAACATTGTGACCGAGGACATTCCACTCGCGGTGGGTGCTACGTCCGCGGAAGTGACGGTGACTTCGGCAGTGCCGCTTTTGCAGGCGCAGGACGCCTCGGTCGGTATGACCATCAACAGCAAAATGGTGAACGATCTGCCCATCCAGGGCGGCGGCGCTGGCCGCAACTTTACCACTCTTGCCGAGCTAGCCCCCGGCGTCTACTCGAATGGGAACCCGGATACCACCACAATCCTAGCTACTGGCGTAGAAAACGGCCAGGTTGACGTGCGGTTTAACGGCGTTGATGACAATGCTGAGTTTTTCGGCGGCACAGCCGTCCTTCCCATTCCCGATGCCATCCAGGAGTTCAAACTCATGGATGGCGATAATAGCGCCGAGTTTGGCCACTCAACTGGAGCCGTGATCAATGCCATTACCTACACCGGCACGAACCAATTCCACGGCCACGTGTGGGAGTATTTCCAGAACGAGGATTTGAATGCCAACGACTACTTCAGCAACTTGAATCACACGCCAAGGTCGATGCTGCGGCACAATGAATTCGGCGGTCTGCTGGGAGGGCCGGTCATCCTTCCTCGCTACAACGGGCACGACAGGACGTTCTTCTTCTTTGATTTCCAGCGCACGATGCATGCCAACCCAAATTCCTACACCCAGACAGTTCCGACGACCACCATGCAGACCAGCAAGTTCACGAACATGCAGGATCTGTTTACACTGAGTACCAGCACGCATACCGACGCGCTGGGCCGCAAGTTTCAGTATGGAACCATTTTCGATCCGGCCACCACGCGTATCCTCCCCATCAGCGGCATCGATCCAGTAACGGGGCTCGTGGGTAAAGCAGGATCCTATGTGCGCGATCCGTTTTACAGTTGCACAGCCTCAGGAGGGTGCGCGCCGAACGATGGCATGGCGGGAAACACGACGACGGATTACACGACTACAGCCCAAAAGGCGCTACTAAACATTCTGCCGTCGTCGCGCCTCGACCCGAACGCTCAGGCATTGCTGGCGTTACTGCCACTGCCAAATGTGACCTCGACAACCCCGCTCTCCAACAACTGGTACTCGACGCCGACAAAAATATTCAGCGCAGATCAGTACGACGGGCGCATCGATGAGAAGATCAGCGACAAGGATTCAATCTGGGGAAGCTACTCCCATTACAATCCGATCGCCTCGGCGACCACTGCGTATCCTGGCCCAGCAGAAGGCGCATTGTCGGTCAATCAATCAAGCGTATCGCCCGCGTATGTGATTGTCGCCAGTTGGACTCACATCTTTTCGTCCAACTTGATCAACGAATTCCGGTTTGGAGTCGATGACCACACGAATAACGTCAGCGATCCTTACGCCGGACAATTGGGTCTGCCCACGCAATACGGGATCCCAGGCATTCCGCAAACTGCCGGCAATGGCGGACTTCCGGTTCTGCACACTGGCGTCATCAGCGATTGGGGCGCCCACCGCTTTGCGCCCACGATCGAAGACGCAAAGGCGTTTGAGTATCAGGACAACCTGACGAGGATCGTGGGCAAGCACGAATTAAAGTTCGGCGGCCAGTACGATCATTTGGCATCGACCATCACTCAGCCGGCATACCCGAGGGGCTGGTTCCAGTGGACCGAAGGATACTCGGATATACCCAACGCCAACTCAGGGGACACCGGCATGGCCGACATGCTGCTGACCCCAGCCGTCGCTAATAGCTACTACACGACCAATGGCGGCATCAGCTCGGCGACCAATACGATAGGCGGCCTTTCGGCCTTCTCAGGGTCCAACTATGCGTTGTCCAGTTACCACGCGCCCTACATTGGCGTTTATGGGCAGGATAACTGGAAGCTCACTCCGTACCTGACAGTTAACTTAGGGCTCCGCTGGGACTTTTTCGGCGCCTACGCTTCGAATGGCGGCCAGGAAGCGAACCTGGTCATGGGCGGCAATGGGATATTATCGGATGGCAATGGCACGGGCGCCTACTATCTAATCGGCCATGACGCGTGCAATACCAACTTGGGCACGAACTTCACTACTATGATGGCCGCCGAGGGGATTCCCGTAGTTTGCAGTCCGACCAACGCGGTGACAAAGGCGCAACACGATAACTTTGCACCTCGCCTGGGCATTGCGTACCGCGTCCGTCCGAATTTTGTGGCTCGTGCCGGTGCCGGAATTCAGTACGGAGCGCTGGATTCTGTCGGTTATGGCGGCACATTGGGCACCAATTATCCATTCCAGTTCACCTACAGCTCGCCCTCGACCAACACCTCACAGAATCCACTGCTGCTTCCCGGCACCACGACCACTGCGACGATGGAGAATGCCTTCAGCGCGGTCAGCCTCACTAACCCGACTCAGACGAACCCGGCGGGCATCGCGCTGACGGGCAAGGACTATTACTACAAGACGACGTACGACATGTCGCTCAACTTCCAGTTGCAGTGGCAGTTCACGAAGCGCGACTCCCTCCAGTCCGGCTACGTGGGAACACTGGGCAGGCACTTGGATAGTCCCAGCACAACCCATAACAATGTGAGCGAGATGCTGATTCCGGGCACAGCCATTCAAACCATCAACTCGACTAATCCGGGCGCAAGTACCGGATTCCTGCCTTACAATGCGCTTGGCTCCGCCGAGTTGCAGATGACCAACATGATCAGCAGCTACCATTCCTGGCAGACCGCGTATGAGCGCCGGTTCGCCGATGGCTCCAGCCTTAGCGCAAACTACACCTTCAGCAAATGCCTGTCGGACAATATTGGCAAGACAGGCTTGGGTGAAGGCATTCGCGCTCTGTGGCTGCCGGGGATGGGCGCGCGGGCAGACTACGCTCTCTGCACAGCAGACATGCAGCAGATTCTCAAGGCCAACGGAGAACTTGCCGTGCCAGTGGGAAGGGGCAACGCGTACTTTGCCAATATCAATCCTGTTGAGGACGCATTTATCGGGGGCTGGCACCTCGATTTCAACATGACGCACTACAGCGGCATGCCTTTTGAGGTGGCTTGCCAGAATCCCGCGCAAGGTTCAAACTTTGCGGGTGGCTTCGGCTGCAACGCGCCGTTATCGGGGACGAATCCGTACTCGGGCTTCAAGAAGCGGCTCCAGTGGGTCAATCCGGCCGCATTCGTGCGCATGCCCTATAACCCGGTGACCGCGAACGGGGGAAACATCCTGTCCGATCTGGGCACTACGCCAGACCAGGTACGTGGTCCGGGATTGTTTGCCCTGGATGCCTCGTTCCATAAGTACTTCGCAACCGGCGAGGGCACCAAATTCGAATTCCTCTTGGAGGCGTTCAATGCTCTGAATCACGTGGCATTCAGCAATCCAAGCAACACAAATTTTCTGCAGACTAATCCGGGGCAGTTCGGCGTCATTACCGGCGATCGGACTGGCGCCCGCGTGGTGCAGTTAGCTGCAAAGTTCTACTTCTAAAAACTCTCAAGGCAGGACCTAGAACTCGAACACAACCCAAACCGACGGTGAAGATCGGCAATGGTCTTCGCCGCCGGGGCGGTCCAGCGGGCACGGCGCCCTGCTCGGACGCCGCTCAGCGGGAAGGACACATGAAAAAAAAGCTGCCGTGCCTCGTCTCTGCAGGCTTCTTTTTGGCCGGCATCGCGCTGGCGCAAGCACCGGTAAAACTGACCGTCGATGCGTCGGCTCGCGAATTCGCAATCCCACCTGATTTTGTCGGATTGGGGTTTGAAACCAAAAGCGTCCTGCCTAATGCGTATGGGGTACATGGCTATTTTTTCACCCCTGCGAACACGCAGCTCATTACCTTGTTCCGCAACATCGGAATCCGGAACATTCGTGTCGGCGGCGGAACGGTGGATGGCGCCGGCAAGGGAGAGCACTGTGCAACGCCGGTTCCAGCTTACAAGGATATTGACAATCTCTTTGAGTTCGCCCGCGCCGCCGGCGTCAAAGTCATCTACTCCGTGCGCCTGCTGAATGCTGCAGCATGCGCCAATCCTCATCTTGCCGAGGAAGATGCGACGATTGTCCGCTACATCTGGTTGAAGTACCGCGCGCAGACCGCCAGTTTCTCGATTGGCAACGAGCCGGATGTTCGCCAATTTCATTCGCGTAACGGCCAGGTAATCGATCCGGCGATTTATGAGGCCGACCCGAAGTTTGCGGGCTCGGCCTACGCTTCCTACTTTGCTCAATGGAAAATGGTCGCCAAGGCGGTCCGCAAGGCCGCGCCAGGAGCAAAATTTTCCGGCCCAGACACGGCGGTGAGCGACAAGAGCAGCTTCACGCCCTCGCCGGCCGATGGCGTTTCTTGGACGGTTGAATTCGCAAGGGAACTGAGAAATAGGAGCATGCTGGCCGAGGCCCTGCAGCACCATTACGTGTGGGGACAACCCGGCAACACCACGGTGCAGGAAGCGATCGACGACATGCTGTCGCCCGCGTGGGATGATGACACTATGAAAGGGATGCAAAAGGCTCGAGATGGCGGACAGGCTGAGTTTCATCCCTATCCGTATGTCTACGAGACAGTCCTGGAGCCACTGGTGGCCATGGGGATTCCGTATCGCATGACCGAGGCCAATGATTGCCTGCACGGCGTTCTAGGCGCGAGCAATGGTTTTGCGTCGGCGCTGTGGGCGCTCGACTATATGCATTGGTGGGCAGCGCACCACATGTCTGGAGTCAACTTCCACAACAACCCATGGCTGCCGACCGACACCATTGTGCCCGATCCTCTTTTGTGTCCGCCATCGGGGTGCAGCAATTATCAAGCCAATCCGAAGGCGCTGGGCATGAAGGCATTTTCCTTGGGTAGCCGCGGCTTAGTTGAGCCGGTGACGATTGCGAATCCGAATAAGATCAATCTGACGGCTTATGCAGTTGGCACCCTTCGCGAGTTGTACGTCACGATTATCAACAAGACACACAACTCTACCCATGATGCGACCAATGCGCAGGTGGAGATCGATGCGCCGAACTTCGATGGGGCAACGGTAGAGGCGATGGAACTGACCGATGGCGAGCCCGGAAACGCGACTAAGACGACCGGCACGCTCGGCGGGGCGGCGATCAGCGACAGCGCTCCATGGGCCGGACAGTGGACGCCGCTGGGACGCTTGGCGGCTGGTAAGGTCACGGTGACGGTCCCCAGCACGACCGCGGAAGTGGTAAGAATTCGCTCGAGTTCGGTGCAGACCCGCAACAGCGTCCACGGTGGCGCGCGCGCAGGCGCAGCCAAATCGAAGGGAATGTAGATGTGCTCAGATGGCGGCGGAATCGTTTCGTGGCAATCCTTAAAAAATGGCAGGGCACAGCGCAGCCGCCCTAGCATTCATAGTGCTGTGTCAGGCGGGAAGAAGCCAGTCGCAGAGCGGCTACCGGGACGTTGCATCCCGGCGTGAACCAGAAATGGGGGTCGAGTACAGCTCGTTCGAGTTTCGCAGTAAGAAGCCCCAACAGCAAATTCCATGCCCGGAAAATCATGGTGCGAATGCCGCCGATGCGGTAGGACCGTGCCATTGGCAGAACAACCAATTTCAGCACCTCAGACAGTGGGTGTGGGTCCATTTCCCCGGGCTCCTGATGACCAACACCTGAAACTGTGTTGGTCATCCCGTCTCTGTTGGGCCGCCCCATCCAATGCTTATTAGTACTGATCTCCCAAGCATGCCTTAGCCGGCACTTGCCCGAGATGATGGATAGGATCGCTAAGGGGCCGGAAGACGTGAAAAAATCAGTTAGGGCCGCAGATGAACTCCCATGAACGTGGATGACCTACAGTGTTTTCCATCGGCGTTCATCCGAATTCATTGGGAGCACCCACTGGATTCGCGCTGGGAGGACTACGAGATGCGGAAAGGGTTTACGAGAAAACCACAAGGGGACGAGCCTGCGACGCGAGGCAAGAACTACATAACGCGGAGCGGGCTGCAGCGCCTCAAAGAAGAGCACCGGTTTCTGCTCACCAGGGAACGCCCGGCCGTGGCGGAGGTGGTGGCCTGGGCTGCCAGCAACGGCGATCGCAGTGAAAACGCCGACTATCAGTACGGCAAGCGGCGGCTGCGGCAGATCGATGGGCGGATTCGCTTTCTCACGAAGCGAATCGAAGCCGCGGAAGTGGTCGACCCGGACGCTCCGAGAGCGGGGCAGCCGGAGACGAGGGCATTCTTCGGGGCGACCGTGCGCTATGCCAATGCCGCGGGAGCGGAGCGAGTGGTGAGCATCGTAGGCACCGACGAGGTCGATCTCAACCGCAACCACATCAGTTGGGTGTCACCTCTGGGGCGCGCGTTGATGAAGTCGGCAGCGGGTGACAGCGTAGTTCTCCAAGCGCCGGGCGGGACAGCATACCTGACGGTGCTGGAAGTGTGTTACGACCGCATTTCTGTGGAACCGTTCCGTGAACCACCTGGATCCGAGGCCTCGGCGCGGTCTCTCTCGCGGACCCTCACCTGACGAAGAAGAGACGAAACGGCACAGGTGGTGAAAGAGCGACGACTCGTAATAGAGCGCTATCGGCTTTTGGCAAGCGACAGGAGATGAGTTGAGTTCCGATAACGCTCTTCAGTCCATGGATCCCCGTTAATAGCGGGCGAGGAGAGCCCGGCGTGATTGGGATCACGTTGGGTCCCACTTGCCGGTCAACCGTCCGCTACCTCCAAAACCGTGGCGATCGTGCGGCGGTATGTTCGCGACGCAAATCTGTTGTGCGGCGATCCGCCAGCTCTCCTGGGACTGTAGGCGCCGTTACTTAAGTCCTGATCTAAGGGGCCGGGAAACGTAAGCTATTGGCCCTCAGGGTCGCCCGCCGCGCAGAAGCTTCCTAATACAAGACACAGAAAGGAGAACCCGCAAGAGCCCGGAAAACGGGCCGAGGACAGAGTGCGCCCTCGTATTGGTTCCGTGAGGATTGGCGGGGGCGCATAGCGCAAACGCGCGTAACTAGTGGCCTGTCTCAATGAAAGCGTCACTACCAGTTGGGCCGAAATCCGGCGCTCCTGATTAGAATGCCGACAGTGCTGGTAACGAAGTCTCTGCGACAGGCCCCTAGTGTGGTTTGCTATGCTTCAAAGACTCTGCAACAACAGCATCGCGCAACTGTTCCGACTCGCGCCGGTCGAACGCGCCCGCCTCTCGCCGCTGCGTCTCATCCTTCCCGTTCCGATCCCACACGATTTTCCCGGCACCCCGCGTGTCTTGCGCAAAAAACCTCCAAGGAGTTTTTCCATGATTCATGATCAACTCCGCGACCTGCGATCTGACAGTGAGAAAATCCAAATGCGATTGCCCGGGAGAATGCCCTGACGAAGATTATGAAGTGCGGCATTGTTGTGCATTACAAAGCATGAAATCAACGAGCGCGAGCTCGACTGAAACGATAAACGAGAGGAAACATACATGGAAATCAATGGAGATCACGCCGATCTTGCGAACAACACATCGAAGACAGGGACATTCGGCCTTTCGGATTTGATCTTGATAATCGGCTACAAACTAACCGCATACATTGGCGGTGCCACCACGACCCAGACCGTGGTGGATTGGCTCGAAAACGGTCTGCCTGCGGATCTTGAGCCACGCATGCGGGCCGCCTTCGATGTGGCCGCGCCGATAGCCGAAGTTGAATCGGAACTCATCGCTCAGGGATTCTTGATCGGTCAGTGGGAGGAGACAGGCTCCTATCGCGCACCAGCTCGAATGCTTCGAGAGGCCGATGTCGAGACTGCGCGATCGGTCCTGATGCGGGTGGCCGCGGCGGAGTTTCTCTCGAACGAGGCGTCCAATCTGAATGACATCGAGGTTCGTCTCCAGGATTGGATCAAACACGCGGAGCTTCCGGAAGGTGTGGCCTACAAGTGCCAGATTTGGCAGTATCGGTTGTCGCTGACCCTTATCCATACTAACTTCAGCGACGAAGTCCAACGTAAGTTGGACCGTGGAATCGATTGGCCATGCTGGAATCAGATCATTGCCGCGGTGCCAGAGATGGCCCGCGCTCGATGTGAAATCGATCTTACGACTGGACATCCATTCCGGTATTTGCGATCTCACTTCATACGGCCAACAAGTAAGAAATAGGCGAGCGGGCCGAACTCCCGCGCTTGCCTCCCGTGTGGCCGATTTGAGTGGGGTCAATAGCCGGCGCGGGCACTTGAAAAAATCGAGAGGTATAAAAATGAAGATGCAAACGAGCCTTGCGCAAGGCGTGGCGCCCTTGCATCATGAGCCATCGCCATCCTGCTAGCCATGGCCGCTACCAAGGTCGTACCCTTTGGCGGAAAATAGGCGCACCACGAGAGAGTTCCGCGCTATCTCCAACTCGGCATCGAACACAACCAGTGTGCGCCACACAGTTCCCGAAACACCTTTCCAAATTCTTCCAAGCAGCCGTGTTCCTGTTGCTGGCTATGGAGGCGGGGGCGGGAACGGCGGAGGATCGAATCCGAGGCCTTTAAACTGCACAGCTCCGGGAGCGTACTCGGTGCTACTCGCTCGTTAGCTGTTCTGTTTTTTGCGCTTTAGCTTCGCACTCTCTCTCTGGTCAGTTTGCCGCTGCCAGCGAACGTTTCTCGTTCTGGTGTAATCGCAGAACTATAGTATTTCAATCCACAACCAACTCGCAGCCCGCCGCTTCTTGCCCTCAAGGGCTTCGAAGCGACGGGCTTTCGTGTTTCTGGAGACGTTAAATGAAGTCCATCGAAGAATCTCTTTGCAAATTAGCATCGGGCCAGGGCTCACGCTTCGCGGCTTTGACAACCCGGGACGACAATTCTCCCTCAACGGATCTCCCCGACGAGGTGTACGAAGCTGCGAATCGTGGCTGGGCGCTCTTTCCGGTCAGCCCGCTGGAAAAACTTACGGGACGTTCTGATCTCTTGATCGGAAAGGCGTCAAGCGAGATAGCTCGGCTAAAGGAGCTGGCAGTCGAGTTTTCGTGGTGTAGTTGGCGCGTAGCCGTGGGACCGTCTTACCTGTGCATCTTGCATCTGGAGGGGCCGCAGGGCAGGGCCTCATTGGCAGCAGATCTGTGCCAAAACGACTGGAACTGTTTCACTCTTCGGGCGCAACGCGGCGACGCAGCTTGGGCGTTTTTTCGCTGGCCGAAGGATTTGGTGCTGTGCGCCTCCGCAAGGAGGCCGGCACGTGGCGTCAGGATTCTCGGGGATGGTGACAGCTGCATCGTTCCACCCTCCGGCAACTGTTTCTATGTAAATCCTTCGGCGGAGATCGAAGCAGTTCCTCACTGGTTGCAGGAACTTGCGTTCGAGACTCCCGATAACCCGCAGGGAAATGCGCGGCCTCTGCCGGCGCATTCTTCTCGCTCACCCCATTGTCGATTCGTGCCGCCGGATTTCCTGTAAGCCCGTCGATGCTGGCAGAACGCTCATTCCCTTGGAGGCCAGACTGGCGGGCGCAGCGGATTCTGCAACTACCGCCGACGTTAGCGGTCTTGGGTGCGGGGTCAAACGGGAAGCGCCAGGATGTACGTGGGGTCGGAAGCCCCGTACCCCCCTGCATTTCTTAAGGAAGCAATTACCCGCGAAAAGAAAGGTGTACAGGTGTGAGGAAGAAGGGCCAAAACTACAGTAAACATCGAAAGAACAGCAGGACGGCGATGAGACTCACCGTCTTTCTCGACGCGATCGGAGTTCAACCTAATTGCGAAGGCCAGAATTGGACTCAGATTCTTAATAGCCTCTTGAAGCAATACCAATTGCTGCCCGTGGAACTGAGGCGGGAAGCCCGCCGGCAAGGGAGAATGCTGATCCATGACGAGGGTCTGACCGCAATCGCGGCTGCAATTGTATCCGGCCCTCCTCCTACTCCTCCGAAGCTTCGCAGACCGGGGCAGCTCGACCGGGGCAAAGCCAAGTGTTCACGCTGCGGAACGTGGAACCTCAAATCGATTTGGGAAACCAGAGAGGCCGCAGAGACCTTCTGCCTAAACAGTAACGACAGTGGTTTGCGTGCGTACGAATGCCCTCACGGAAATGGCTGGCACGTGGGGCACCGCAGAGAGGAGCCGAACCGGTAGCGAGCACAATTTACTTCGGAATGGACTGAAACGCCATGAGGGTGCCAGCAGGTAAATGGCGTTTGCTGGTGACGCCGAATACACTGCGCTACGGAGCATGTCCGAGGAACGGAGTTTATCTCTTCACCGGTCGGGCCATTCAGTTTGTGTTGGTACTCCCACGAATTCATGGTGCCCAGTCTACGGCTGACGTGCAGATTGTGTGTGCGCCAACACAATTTGGCATTTCACGCTTCCCCGGGAGTAGCCGCATCCCGAGGCAGCGGTCGGTTGGGATCTCATTGCTGTCGATGCCGCGCCTTCTGCGGACATAGAGGTCAGAGCAGGTTGAATCACGACTCTCTGAGTCACCGCAAACTCCCGTTACTTCTGTTCAGCGATCCGTCATTTCGATCCGTGGCCACTAGCACTGCGCGAATTTGGCACCCAGTATGGGTACTAACGGACCCATCTCTCCGGTACAGTAACACTTCGGCCGAAGCTCTTGAGCCGACGAAAAGCGGGATGGGCCAATGCCACGGGGCCGGTACAACAAGGGATCACAAACCAGCACAAGCGGTCCGTCTCGTCATTCCGCGCCGGTACGTGACTACCTGGATTTGACAGGCTATCGTTACGTCGAGGCTCTCGAAGAGGATGACGCGTACGCTCTGCTCCTCGCCGAGGTCGTTGAACATATTGAGGTGTGCCCAAATCCCGAGTGCGGTGCCAAGGGCTTTTTCGAGAGCCATGGCAGCTACATCACAGAATTTGACGACTGGTCGCACGGCAAAAGGCGCCGCATCCGAGTTGAGGTCCACCGCTGGCTGTGTTTGGCTTGCGGCAAGACGTGCAGCGACGAACTGCCGGGGCTCGATTCAGATTTCAAAGCCACGCGCCGCCTGGTCGAGGAAATAGAAAAGCATCTCGATCTCCGTAATTCGCACGCGGGGATCTCGGTGGTTACGCATTTGAGCGTAAGCACGATTGGCAGGATAGCGAGGCGGCTGCGAGAACGGCGGAATACGGCCTATTCAAAAACGGCGCCGAGGGAAGCTGGTTTCGACGAGATGAAGTTTTTGGGAACATACCGCTTCGTTGCGGCGAACACCAAAGACCGCCTGCCATGGGAGTTGTTGCCCGAGACAACTCAAGAGACCATTGAGCAATTCTTCAAAGGGATCACAAATCCGGAGGCGCTCATGGTAGCGAACATGGACTTTACTCTGCCGATCAAGGACGTGGTCAGGAGATGGTTCCCCAACGCGGTGATCGTGATCGACCGCTATCATGTCATGAACTTTTTGATCAAGTGCCTGGCGAAGGCAAGAAATGCAGAAGGCCGCAACCTCGTGAAGCGAGCAGTCGAGGAATTGGGGGCCCGGATGGGGCTTCCCGCCAATCCCGATGCTAGGAGATTACTCGAAGACGAGATCCGGAAGCGTGCGAAGAAGCAGAGCCAGTTCCTCCAACGCGACCGCCATCTGTTCAACGCGCCTTTCTCGGAATTGAGTCCGGCCGACCAGATCAAGGTGGAGCTTTGGTTGGGCGGGATGCCGCTTCTGCGGGAGGCCTATGACCTGGTGCAGAACATGCATCGCCTCTATCGTCACAGGACCAGGCCGGAGACGGCGGCAGCCTTGATGAATCGCTGGTTCGACCTGCTGTCGGGCGATGCCATGAAGTACTTGCGAGTTTTTGTAGTCCGGGTGCGGAAGCACATGCCGGATGTCTGCGCGTTTTGGACAACACACTCCTCCAACGGCTATACCGAGGCAATC
>Ga0335072_10005722_pt1 | contig 18306 bp, 17 predicted proteins | sample Lox_Sample_21_FD_206725 | JGI IMG/M metagenome (GOLD analysis project Ga0335072, IMG submission 206725) | Soil microbial communities from Loxahatchee National Wildlife Refuge, Florida, United States - Lox_Sample_2.1 | ecosystem: Environmental > Terrestrial > Soil > Wetlands | place: USA... | reverse complement strand
GGGTGCATGTGCCGGGCGGTATCAACTTGCTTGATAACACCAGCGTGCTGGCGCTGGGGGTGGTGCTGGCGCCGGTGACGTGGCTGTTCGGGCCGGTTGTGACGCTGAACGTGGCACTGACGGCGGCCCCGGTGCTGTCGGGATTGTCGGCGTACGCAGTGCTGCGCCGCGGGCTGGGGCTGCGGTGGGTGGCGGCGTTCGCGGGCGGGCTGGCGTTCGGAGCCTCCCCGTTCATCCTGCGCGATGAGGCAGCCAATCACCTGCAGGCAAGTTTCCTGGCGCTGGTGCCGCTGATCTTCTGGTGCTGTTATGAGCTGGCGGTGGCCCAGCGCGGGAAGTGGTGGCACTGGGGTATCGGCCTGGGCGTGCTGGTGGCGGTGCAGTTCTTCGTGGGCACCGAGGTGCTCACGGTGACGGTCTTGACCGTGGCGATCGCTGTGCTGCTCGGCATACTCGGCGGACTGCGTCGCACGGGCACGATCCGGGCGAAGCTGCCGTTTGCCTGGCGTGGCTTCGGTCTCGCGGTGGTGGCGAGCGTTGTCCTGCTTGCTTACCCGCTGTGGTTCGCGCTGGCCGGTCCCGAACACATCAACGGGCCGAACTGGCCGAACGCGCTCGGGAACGGCCTCATGCAGGTGCTGCTCCCGCTCGGGCCTACCCCGCTGGACATCCAAGGCTGGTCCAGGACCGGTTACCTGGGGCCGGCTGGCACGTTCGAGGGGTATCTGGGCATTCCCGCGCTGGTGATCCTGGCCATCGCCGTGGTCGTGGTGCGCCGGCCGCTGGCGAAGCTGTGCGCTGCGGTCACGGTCATCACGGTGTGGCTCTCGCTTGGCGGTGCGTATATGCCGGCCGGCGCGGGCGGAGAGCCATCGTGGCTCTGGCTGCCGTGGAGAGTCATCGGCCACCTGCCAGTGCTGGCTAAGCTTACCCCCGCGAACTTCTCGGCCGCGGTGGCCTTCCTGGTGGCGACAGCCGCGGCCCTGCTAGCCGATCAGCTGATACCGGTCCGGTCCGGCGACCCGGCGACCTCCCGCGCCCGCCTTAGTCTGAGCTACGCGATCTCCGGGGCGGTCTGCCTGGCGCTGGTCATCCCATGGCTGGTCTCCTGGCCTCTTCCGTTCACGTCCGTTCCGCTTACCTCCATGTCCGTCGCCGTCTCGCAATGGGCCACTCGCAGTGGAGCGCGGCTGCATGGCAATGCTGTGGTGCTGTTTTACCCGTTCCCGGCGACCTACCAGGACCAGGCGTTGCTCTGGCAGGCCCAGTCGGGGATGCGGTACTCGATCGTGGGCGGCCGCGGGATCGTGGCGGGGAAGGGTAACGTCGCAGACCACGGCTTTACGCCGGGCACGCCCGAGGGCACGATGAGCGCCCTGACCACCGTGCACTTGCCGCAGCCGCACGTGACCAAACCGCCGATGCCGAACCAGGCCATGATCCGCTCGTTCCGCAGTGCGCTGCAGCGCTGGGGAGTGACGAACGTGGTACTGACGCCAGGGAGGCAGCGTGCCTACGTACGCCGGTGGCTGACGAAGGTACTGGGGACGCGACCGCGGTACCAAAACGGCGCCTGGGTCTGGACGAACGTCCGGAATCTCGTGTCCTGAGAACCCGGGTTCCTATGAGCCCCCGCCAGGGGTTGGCTGGCCAGGGCTCAGGGGGTGCTGCGGACGTACAACAAGACGCGGTATTTGGATATCGCGTGGCTGTACGCCAACTTGAATCCCAGTTTTCCTAGCAGCGGCGGCAAGAGGACCGGCTTGTAGCCCGGCGGCGCGCCAGGCGGTACGGGCTCGGCGAGATGCAGGCGACTGATGAGCCACACCTGGGAGACCGTTGCCAGCCGTCTGGTGATTACCGCCGCCGGAGCGTTGGATGCAACCGGCTCGGCCGCCGCGACGGCGCTCTCGCCCAGGCTGATGTCACGCAGTCCACGGAAACCGGCCGGGTAAGCGATTGCAATCTTGCGCTCGTAGAAGCTGGCGAAGAGCACGGCATCACCGCGGTGCGCGTGACCAGCCATGAACTGGCTCACGGCGCGGAGATTCTCGCCATCGTGGCTCTGCGGCCCGCGTACCCCTGCCTGAGCGGGCAGCACCAGCACGACGACGAGGATCAGCGCGAGCGTGCCCGCCACCCGGCCAAGGGCAGCCAGCGCTGTGCCGACGAGCAGGGCAGCGGCCGGGATGCAGAAGACGATGTAGCGGAACAGGTAGACGGGCTGGGCCAGGGATACCGCCAGCAGTACTGCGGGCGGCAGGATCAGCCAGGGGACGCACAGCGCCACCAGCCGAACCGGCCAGTCGGCGCGCAGCCTGGGCCTCCCGCGCACGGAGCTGACTACGATTCCCGCCGCGATGATGATCAGCACCGCAATGACCACGGTTCCCGGGCCGATCAGCTGCTCGAGGCCGGTGATGTCGTGCCGGTCCAGCCCCTTGATCCAGGAAACCTGCCCTCGCTCCTTCCAGCCAAAGTACGTAACCGGACTGGATGCCACCAGGGCCGCCAGGACCGCGATCAGCCAGCGCCGCGCTAGCGGGTGGGTGGTCGCAACCGGCTGTGACTCGCTCGCGCCGGGCGTCCGGGCAGCGGCATCTCGCCGGGCTAGTACCGCCAGCGTCAGGCCATGTGCAGGAATGAGGAGCAATGCGAACAGGTTGAGCAGCCCGAGGACGGCAAGGCTGACGCCGTATCCGATCATCCAGTGGGTTGCGCTGCCACGCCGCGCGCCCGGAGAAGCCTGAACCGCTCGCACGAGCAGATAGCTCGCGATCGTGGCAACCGCTGCGACCAGCGCGTATTCGCGCGCGTTCTGGCCATACCAGCTGACCTGCGGGATCGCGGCAAAAACCAGCCCGGCAGCAAGGCCGGCGCGACCGGACACCAGCCGTTTGCCCAGCAGGCCGATGCCGCCCGCGGCCACGGCCATCGCCACGGCGGACGGGAAGCGGACCGCGAATTCACCTGTGCCAGCGACCCGGATCACGAACCACATGAGCACGTAGTAGGCGCCGTGGACCGCGTCGATGTGGCCGAGCAGGGCAAACAGCTGCGGCAGGGTCCGGTGGGTGTCGGCGAGCGTCGAGGCCTCATCCTGCCAGTACGACGGCCGGGTGATCTCATACAGCGTGACAGCGAAGGTCACCACAGCCGGGATCAGCGCGACCCAAGGCCAGCTGGCGACAGCTTGCCAGCGGCCGCTGGCGGCCGCTGGCTCCGCCTGGCCCGCTGCCAGGCCGGGGCTCTCCGGAGCTATCGTCACCGGCACGTCCTGCTCAGGCACGCGAAAACTCCCGCTGGCCGCGGCATGTCTCGCCCGATGGGTGCTCTCGCATCGGCATCTGCGGCGTGTCTCCCTGCTCGAGCCGTAAATATCTGGCGGTAAACATTACCCGTTATCAGGTCGTTCGGGCCCCCCGGCTGGAAGGCACTTGACCTTGGCCCCATGCATTCGAGGCGAGAGCCGGCTTCGCCCCGCCAGGCCTGTCCTTCCCTGCTCCGGCCCAGGGTGAAGGAAAACTGACCAGGCAGGTCAGGAATCGAGAAGCGCCGGCCAGTGGGCCGCAGCTAGCGTGATTGTCATGGACATCAGCATTCACGCGAGCTCCCTCCCGCACGACGACCCGGAGGTCTCCCTGGCCTTCTTTCGCGACATCCTGGGGTTTGAGGTCCGTGCGGACGTCGGAGCCGGCAAGATGCGCTGGATCACCGTCGGCCCGCCTGGCCAGCCGGACACGTCCATCCTGCTGGCGCCGCCGGCCGCCGACCCCGGGGTCACCGACGATGAGCGCCGCACGATCGCCGAGATGATGGCCAAGGGGACCTACGGATGGATTCTGCTGGCCGCCAGGGACCTTGACGCGACGTTCGAGCGGCTGCAGGCCGGCGGCGCCGAGGTCGTACAGGAGCCGGCGAATCAGCCGTACGGCATTCGCGACTGCGCGTTCCGTGATCCGGCGGGCAACCTGATCCGCATCCAAGAACAGCGCTGAGCTGCCGCGATCGCAGCCATGTGTACAACTGCCTACCGTCAGGCGCTGATCCACGAGCTCTCGGCCACGCCGTCGACGACGGTCTCGCCGGCGGCGGGATATGCGCAGACGGCGTTCGATGAACATGAGCGGGTTCGGTGGGACGGACGGGCCGCTGCCTACCAGCGGAGCATCGGCCGCTCTGTGCCTACCTTGCGAGCGCCCTGCTCGACGCCGCGCTGGTCGCCGCTGACTGCCGGGTCCTCGACGCCGGGACTGGGCCGGGCGCGGTCGCGGCGCTTGCCGTAGCGCGCGGCGCCGAGGTCGTCGCGGTCGACGCCGAGGCCAGCATGCTGGAGGTTGTCCGGCGCCAGGTCCCTGCCGCTACTGTGCGCCAGGCGATCCTGCCCGACCTGCCGTTCCCGGACGAGGCCTTCGATGTGGCGGTCGGCAACTTTGTCATCAACCATCTCGGCGATCCGGGGGCGGGCGTTGCCGAGCTCGCCCGCGTGGTCCGGCCAGGCGGGCGGGTCGCTGTGACGATCTGGCCTGACCCGGAGCCACCGCAGCACCGGCCGTCGCTGCAGCAACTCTGGATCGACATCGCCCGGGCGGCCTGCTTGCAGCGGCCGGCCACCCTGCCGTGGCTTGACGCGGACAAGAACTTCGACCGAACCGCCGAAGGACTTGCGGGTCTGCTGCGAGCCACCGGTCTCTCGGATGCGGACTGCCACACGATCAGCTGGGTTCACCGCACCGATCCGGAGGACTGGTGGAGCGGGTCAGCTAACGGCTTTGGCTCGCTCGGCGTGCTGATGAGCGGCCAGCCGCCCTCGCGGATCGCCAGGATCAGGCAGGAATACGACCGGCTGGCCGCGGCGTATCGCACGGATGACGGCAGGCTCGCGCTGCCGGCCGCTGCTTTGCTCGCTGTCGGCACCGTCCGCTAGGCCACTTGCGGTCGGTCTCCCAGCCGAGGCCAGGACGGCGATGGTCAGGAGTCCGGCTGCGCCGGAGTGACGGGGTTGTCGCGTCGCGGGAGGCGCACGGTGATGTCGAGGCCTCCGGCGGGCATCGCGGTCGCGTGCACGGTTCCGTTGTGGGCGGTGGTGATGGACGACACCAGGGCAAGGCCGAGACCGAAACCCTCGTGGCGGGTGCGGTCGTCGAGCCGGGTGAATGGCAGGAACAGCCGGTCAACCATGTCGGCGGGGACCACTGCTCCGGTGTTAACTACGCGAAGGACGGACCTCGCATCGTGGGTGGTCGTGGAGATCGTGATGGTGCCGCCCGCGATGTTGTAGCGCTCGGCGTTGTCGAGCAGGTTGCTGACGAGCTGTTCGAGCAGCACACCGTCGCCGGTCACCGGGGCTTCGTCGAGCGTAGCGGTCGTCGTGATGCCGCCCCCGTGCCGTCCCTCGAGCGCGTCCTCGGTGACGACGGCGAGATCCAGCGGGTCGCTGAGTGCGCGCGCCTGATCGTTGCGCGCGAGTACCAGCAGTGCCTCGATGAGCCGCTCGGAGTGATCGACGGCCTGGCGGACATCGGAAGCCATCGACAACAGCTCCTCCCGCGTCGGCTCCGGCTTAGCGAGGACGACATCTATTGCGGTGCGCGTGACGGTCAGCGGCGTGCGAAGCTCGTGGCTTGCGTTCGCGATGAACTGCCGCTGGCTGGTGAACGCCCGGTCGAGTCGTTCGAGCATCGTGTCGAACGTGTCGGCGAGCTCACGCAGCTCGTCGCGCGGGCCCTGCAGGGCGATGCGCTCCGACAGGTTTTGCTCGCTCGCCTCGCGCGCAGCCGCGGTGAGACGGTGCACCGGCCGCAAGATGCGTCCGGCGACGATCCAGCCCGCGGCCGCGGCGAGCAGTGCGACGCCGGCCAGGGTCAGCAGCGAGTATGTCAGCAGGTGGGCGAGCGCCGCGCTGCGCTGTGCCGCGGAGCCCGCCTGGACACCGCTGGCATACAACGCGGCGCACTGGTTCAGCGCGCCGGGGCTACCCTGGGTCTGTGCCGCCAGTACGCACTTCCCGATCACAGGCTCGATCGACGGCGGGATCCTGGTGGTTGTCGTGCTTCGCAGGGTGTCCGCGACCAGCAGGTACGTGATCACTACCAGCGCGGCGCCGCCGAGGGTGAACAGCGACGCATACAGCAGTGTCAGCCGCGACCGGGCGCTGAGATGTCTCCTCACAGGCGATAGCCGACGCCGATGACGGTTTCGATCAGCGGCGGGTCGCCGAGTTTGCGCCGCAGCCGTCTGATGGTCACCGCGACCGTGTTGCTGAACGGGTCGGCGTGTGCGTCCCACACGTGTTCGAGCAACTCTTCGGCGCTGACCGCAGCGCCGTCCGCGCCAGCCAGGCACTCCAGCACGCCGAACTCCTTGCGGGTCAGTGTCAGCGGGATCCCTGCCCGGCTGGCGCGGTGCCGCGCGCGATCAACCACGAGGTCACCCCGCCGCACAATGGCGGGAGAACCGGGTCCGCGCCGCCCCAGTGCGCGGATGCGCGCGATCAGCTCCCGGAAGGCGAACGGCTTGCCCAGATAGTCGTCCGCGCCCAGCTCCAACCCGTCGACCCGATCCTCGACATCCGCGGCAGCGGTCAGCATCAGGATGCGGCTGAGCGAGCCATCACGCACCAGCTGGCGGCAGACGCGGTCGCCGTGCACGGCCGGCAGGTCTCGGTCGAGCACGATCACGTCGTAGTCGGTACTAGCCGTGCTCTCCAGGGCTGCCGCTCCGTCGAAGACCACGTCGACGGCGAAACCGGCGTCTCGCAGGCCCTCGCCGATCCGGTTGGCCAGCGCAACATGATCCTCCACGATCAGCACCCGCACCTGGACAGTGTGCTCCTGCCCGGATGACATCCGGCTAACAATCGCTGTTCGGCTCGTGTCATGGGCTGCCCGCAAGACTCACGAGCGGCGGCGCATCGGACTACCTCAAGCGGAGCAGCTGATGAAGCGGAAACCAGCTAGTCCAGATCCAGATCGACGGCAAGGCCCAGCCCGGCCGACAGCGAGAACAGCGACCGCGACCGTCACCATTGCCGCCCTGGCCCTGCTGGCCGCATGCAGCAGTGCCAGCAGCCCGTCGTCGTCCGCCTCCGGCGGCTCAGCAGCCGCGGCAGGGTCAGCGGTTTCCCCGCCAGCAGTCGGCTACTCCGCGTGCATGCGCTCCCACGGGGTGCCGAGCTTCCCCGACCCCCCTAGCAGCGGAGCGGTCCCTAAGGGCAGCGCGCAGGAATTCGGGGTCAGCGACTCTCAGCTCCGCGCGGCCCAGACAGCCTGCCAGCACCTGTACCCGACCACCAGCGGGTCGATCCAGGAATGCGAGACGACCGGCGACTGTCCCCAGGCGGTCGTGGAACAAGCGCTGAGCCTCATGCGGAAGTACGCCCGTTGCCTGCGCTCCCACGGGGTGCCGGACTGGCCCGACCCGAGCATCGATTCGCAGGGGCGGCCATATTTCGATGTCAGTAACGCCGGGATCACCTACCAGTACACGCATTCGGCGTTGTTCGCCTCCAAGGATCGCGAATGCGAGCGACAGGTAGGCGGCTCCGCAGGCGTACCAGTGCCGCTCGGGTGAGGCGTGTCGATGAGAGCCGAAGCTGCGTCTGAACCGGTGGCAATGGCCGCCATCATTGTTGCGGCCGTCCTGGCCCTGCTGTCGGCCTCATGCGGCAGCAGCACGTCACCGGCCAGTTCAGGCGGCTCGCCGGATGCGGGAGGCTCAGCGGCTTCCTCCGCGTCAGCGGTCGCTTACTCGAGCTGCATGCGCTCCCATGGCGTGCTGAACTTCCCCGATCCCGCTAGCAACGGACAGGTCCCTAAGGTCGACACGCAGATGAACGGCTGTGAGGCCACCATTCCTGGCGGCGCGCCGGTTCCACTCATCAGGCCGGGAGGGCCCGGCTGAGTAGCTCGTCGACCGCAGATGAATCCGCAGGGGCAACGAGATTACGACGGCCGACGGCCGGATGCGTACGAGGCAGAGGTGGATCATGAGCAGAACGCTTTCGCGCGGCCGGGTGGTCCTGATCATCGTCGTCGTGATGGCGGCCGGGGTGGTGGCGGGGTGGCGTGCAGGGGCCTTTTCTGCTGCAGCCCCGCCGGTGGCCGGGGGGCTGGGCGCGTCGGCGCCGTTCACTCAGCCGGTAGTGCGGGCGGACATGGCGGCGGTGACGCCGGTGGCGGCCACGCTGGGGTATGCGGGGTCTTATCTAGTGGCCGGGGAGGGCGGCGGGTCGCTGACCTGGCTCCCGTCGCCGGGGCAGGTGATCAGCCAGGGGCGGGCGTTGTACCGGGTGGACGGCGGGTCCCCGGTAGTGCTGCTGTACGGCCGAATCCCCGACTGGCGGGCGATGTCAGAAGGAACCGTCGGCGGGGACGTAGCCGAGCTCAACCGCAACCTGGTGGCCCTCCGCTACGCCGGCCGCGCCGACATCGCCTCGGCAGGATGGAACTACTACTCAGCGGAGACGGCGTACGCGGTGCAGCGGCTGGAAGCGCAACTCGGGGTCTCCTTCCCGCCGGGGAGTCTGGCATCGGGACAGGTGGTGTTCGAGCCGCGGGCGATCAGGGTTGCTGCCGTGACCGGGCGCCTGGGCGGCCCGGCGTCCGGGCCGGTGCTCCGAGCGACCTCGGATGACCACGTGGTGATGATCCCGCTGGATGTCTCCCAGGAAGGCGAGGTCAGGGCAGGGGACACGGTGCGGGTGACGCTCCCGGACGGGACGAGCACACCGGGCTTGGTCTCCTCGGTCGGTCGCGTGGCGACGACGTCCGCATCCGGGTCGGGGGGCACGACGACGACGGTTGCAGTGGCGGTCCGGCTGACTGATCCGAGAGCGGCCGGGGACCTGGACCAGGCGCCGGTCACGGTGTATATCACCACCGCCACCGCGCGCGACGTGCTAGCGGTGCCGGTGACGGCTTTGCTCGCCCGGTCGCCGGGGCGGTATGTCGTAGAGGTGGCCGGGCCTGGGAATTCCAGGCACCTGGTGCCTGTGACGGTAGGCCCGGTTTTCGATGACAGCTCTGGCATGGTTCAGGTGACCGGAGCGCTGGCGCCAGGGCAGCGGGTCGTGGTGGCGTCGTCGTGACGGCGCGCGCACCGGCCCCCCTTACGGCCTCGACGGCCGCTGCCCGTGGTCTGCCGTCAGTTCCGGTGCTGGAGCTGGAGCAGGTGTCGAAGGTGTATCCGGGGTCGCCGCCAGTACAAGCGCTAGATCGGGTGAGCCTGGCCGTGACGGCCGGGGAACTGACGGCGATCGTAGGCCCGTCGGGGTCGGGAAAGTCCACACTGCTGCACCTGATGGGCACCCTCGACAGGCCGACAACCGGGAGCGTCCGGGTCACCGGTCTGGACGTGGCTGCGATGACCGACCGGGAGCTCTCCGGGCTCCGGGCGGCCCGGATCGGGTTCGTCTTCCAGCAATTCTTCCTGGCCGAGCACCAGTCCGTGCTTGGCAACGTGGCCGACGGGCTGCTGTACGCCGGAGTGCGCCGCGCCGAGCGGCGGCGCATCGCGGAAGCCGCGCTGGAGCGTGTCGGCCTCGGGCATAAGGCTGCCGCCCGGCCGACCCAGCTGTCAGGCGGGGAACGGCAGCGGGTCGCGATCGCCCGTGCCGTGGCGGGCGCGCCACCGGTGGTACTGGCTGACGAGCCCACCGGGAACCTGGACTCGGCCACCGGCGCCGCCATCCTGGCCCTGCTGGAAGGGCTCAACAAACAGGGAACGACGGTCATCATCATCACCCACGACCACGCCGTCGCCGCCCGAGCGGGGCGGCGGATCGAGATGCTCGACGGCCACGTCCTCACCGACGCCGGCACTCCCCCCGGCCGGGCTGGCGGGATCGGCCCCGGCGGGAGGTCCACTCGTTGGACGGACGGGCAGGAAGGACCCTCGTGACCAGCACGTCGCCGCACGCCGCTTCCCTGGCCGCTGCCCGGCTGCGGCCCTCCGACCTCGCCGCCCTGGCCAGCATCGGGCTGGCAACCAGAAAACTGCGCGCCTCGCTATCGGCGCTGGGCATCGCTATCGGCGTCGCGGCGATCGTCGCGGTTCTGGGGCTGGCCGCTTCCTCGCAGGCCGCGTTGCTGACCGAGATCGCCAGGCTCGGTACCAACCTGCTGACCGTCAGCAACGGGCAGACCCTGGCCGGCGCCGGCGCGGAGCTTCCGCTAGCGGCACCCGGCATGATCGGCCGGCTGCCCGGCGTCACCGCCGTGCAGTACACCGGTGCCGTCAACGGCGTCAGCGCTTACCGCAGCCCGCTAATCCCGCAGGTCGAGACCAACGCGCTGACCGTCGACGCCGCCACGCTGAACCTCCCCGCCGTGGTCGGCACCTCAGTGGCGCAGGGCAGGTACCTGGAAGCCATGACGGCCCGCGAGCCAGTGGCAGTGCTCGGCGCCCAGGCTGCCCAGTTGCTGGGCATCGACCGGATCTGGCCAGGAGAGCGGATCTGGATCTGCGATCAGAGCCACCAGTGCCCGGCTGGCGGGATGTGGCTCTACGTCACCGGCATCCTGAATCCGGTCCCGGACACTTATGCCCCGGAGATCAACTCGGCAGTGCTAATCGGCTTTGCCGCCGCTGAGCGCTATCTCGGCCTCGACGGGCACCCCTCGGAGATTTACGTGCGAACTACCCCGGACAATCCGGCCGTCACCACTGCCGTCGACGGCCTGCTCGGCTCGGAGGCCAGCCCGGAAGACCCCGGCCAGGTCAGCGTCTCCCAGCCCTCGAGCGCGCTCACCGCTCAGGCTGACGCGAGAGGCGCACTTGACACCCTGTTCCTCGGCCTGGGCGCCGTCGCGCTGCTGGTCGGCGCGATCGGGGTAGCCAACATCATGGTCATCTCGGTGCTCGAGCGCCGCCCCGAGATTGGCCTGCGCCGCGCGCTGGGCGCTACCCGCGGCCAGATCCGTGCACAGTTCCTGGCCGAGGCCACCTTGCTGTCCCTAGCCGGCGGCGCTGCCGGAGTCATCCTCGGTGTGGCCGCTACCGCCGGTTACGCTCGCGGCCACGGCGAGGCTCTCGTCATCCCGCCCGAGGCCTGGGCCGGCGGCCTTACCGCGGCTGTCATCATCGGCGCGCTCGCCGGGCTGCTGCCCGCCATCCGCGCCGCGCGCCTGTCACCCACTCAGGCACTCCTGACTGTCTGACCGGACAGGAATTTCTGACCGGAGGGAAGTAACTGAGGACTTTCAGCCGTATGGCGGCTGCCCGTTCTGCAGATCCCGAAGCAGGGCTCGCGGCTTCCCGCGCCCGAGCAGTGGCGGTTGCTGCACGTCCACGACTCCAAACGCGTCATCCAGGCTTGGTGCGGAGTGGGCATCACGCCCTGACGTCGCGCAGGCGTCAGCGCGCTGCCCGAACCCGGGGTTTCACGGCAACCGGCGGGGGCATGCCTCGTGAGGCCGGGGGATTCACGCTACGTGTCCGAAGAGCTACGCGGTGATCGCGCAGTACGCTGCGAGCTGCCGACGACGAAGCGGGTTGGCAGCGACGGCGTGGTCCTCGGCGCGTCCCGACGAGCTGGCCGCGCACGTGTGGTGCGCTGCCGCGGTAACTGAGGAGAAGTCTTGCCCGCCAAGCGTTCCACTACGAGTACCACGCGGCGTGCGGGGACTGCGTCCCGGCGCCCGGCCGCCGGTGCCCGGCGCCCGGCAACGTCGGGCGCGCGCGTGCCCAGCCCCACCCCGAGTCCGGACGGGCATACCCGGACATTGACCAGCCAGCCATGGCTGCATCAACGAGGGGTCGAAGTCCAGGAGTTCGGCACCGTCCGGCAGTTCCCGATCGGGCTGTCCCATGACACCCGGATGTACTCCTGCCAGCTCCTCAATCAGACGCTGGCTGACTCTCAGATCCTGTATTCGCTGTACAAGAAGCATCACTGGCTGATGCGCGGAGCGACCTTTTACCAGCTGCACCTGCTGCTCGACAAGCATGCCGACGAGCAGCTCGAGCTGATCGACATGATCGCCGAGCGAATCCAGACGCTGGGCGGGGTCGCGGTCGGAGACCCTCGCCACGTCGCCGAGATCACCTCGATTCCGCGGCCGCCGAACGGGGCAGAGGAAGTCCCCGCGATGCTGTCGCGGCTGCTAGAAGCTCACGAGATGATCCTGGTCGGAGCCCACGACGCTGCGGCGCGCACCGCCAAGATGGGCGATGACGGCAGTAACGACCTGCTCGTCTCCGACGTGATCCGCACCGGTGAAATGCAGGCCTGGTTCCTCGCCGAGCACCTGGTCGATACGCCCCTGGTGCACACCTGACCTGGGTGGCGGGCGAGCCCGGCCCGCTACGCCATGGCGTCTGCCAGGAACGCCCTGGTGGCAGCGAATGACCGCTCATCGGCGACGGCGTGGTAGGCAACTCCGGGCGTTGCCCCTGCCGCGGCATCGGAGTGCGTGAATCCGTGCATGGCACCCCCGAATATGATCAGCTGCCAGTCAGCGCGCGCGTGGTTCATCTCTTCGGCGAAATCGGTGACGTGCTGCAGCGGGACGTGCGGGTCGAGGGCGCCGTGGCAGGCCAGCACCTTGGCGGTGATCGCCCCCGGTCCGGCGGGCTTGGTGGTCGCGACGCTTCCGTGGATGCTGACAGCGGCGGTTAGGCGGGCTCCCGATCTGGCCAGGGTGAGCGCTGCCAGGCCACCGAAGCAGAAACCGACCGCGGCGACGCGCCCGTCTGCTTCCGGGCAGTGAGACAGAGCGGCCAGACCGGCCATTCCGCGTTCCGCCAGCTTGCTGGGATCATCGCGCAGTGTCATCAGGCACTTGATCACGCGGTCACGGTTTCCGGCGACGCCGTCGCCGAACATGTCGCAAGCGAAGACGGCGTAACCGGCCGCGGCATAGCGGTCTGCCTGGTATTTCGCGTGGTCATCCAGGCCTGCGCCGCCGTGGATCAAGAGAATTCCCGGTCGCTTTCCGCGCTGTGAGCTGTTGCAGTGAAGCTGGCCGTTAAGCGGCGTCTGGCCGTCCAGATAGGACACCGCCCGCCTTGAGATAGCCATTCGTTCTCCCGCCGGCATGTGCACAGACGACATATGCAGCGAGAATATTCGGCAGATTATCATAGGTATCACAAATGAATTTATTTAGGAACCGCTGGCCGGTAACAATTCCGCGCCGTTTTATCTGACTGGCCATACCCGCGCTGGCGCCGGGCGACTGGCGCCGGCCCCCTGCTGCCGACAACGTGAAGTCGCCGTCCAGCACCGGAAACAGATCACCCGCGATGCCTGTGGCATCCCGTCGCAACCCAATCTGGAGCTGGCCGTCTCGATCGGCAGGGTCGAGGAAGCTGACCCGGACCAGGTTGGCCGCACCGGGCATGTTGCCCACGGGCGCGTGCCCGGAAATGTGGCCTGCGTCACTTCGCTGATCTGCCATGGCGAGGACGGGCCTGTGCGAAGCAGGTATCGTCAGGGAGTTCGTTGCCTGCGGCAGGCTGTCGTCCAGGGGACTACGGGCAGTAACGAGCCTTATGCCGAGCGCTTGGCGCGGACACCTAGCATGGATTCGCGCGATTGCGGCCGGAAGCGTCGGCATGGGATGGGCGGAGAGATCCGGTTGGAGCCTGTGAAGTACTCGATTGTGATTCCTATCTATAACGAGGAACAGTCGTTTTCTGCGCTGGTCCGGCGGTTGCGAGAGGTGCTGGACCGGCTGGATGGGCCGGCTGAGGTCGTGCTGGTGGATGACGGCAGCCGGGATGGCAGCTACGAGCTGATGGTGGCAGTGAACCGGGAGGATCCGCGGTTCAAGGTGCTGCAGTTGTCGCGGAACTTCGGTCATCAGATCGCGATCACGGCGGGGATGGATGCGGCGGCCGGGCAGGCTGTGATCGTCATGGATGCCGATCTGCAGGATCCGCCTGAGGTGATCTTGCAGATGGCGGCGCGGTGGCAGGAAGGATATGAGGTCGTCTACGCGGTGCGGGAGCGTCGTGACGGCGAGACGGTGTTCAAGCGGAAGACCGCGACGTTGTTTTACGGGCTGCAGCGGAGACTGGCCGAGATTGATCAGCCGATGGAGGTCGGGGATTTCCGGCTGGTGGACCGTAAGGCACTGAATGCGTTCTTGCAGATGCGGGAGCGCAACCGGTACGTGCGCGGGATGTTCTCGTGGGTGGGGTTCCGGCAGACTGCGGTGCCGTATGTGCGGGCCTCGCGTGAGTCGGGGACGAGTAAGTACCCGCTGCGCAAGATGATCAGGCTGGCGCTGGACGGGTTCGTGGGCTTCTCCATGGCCCCGCTGCGGTTCGCGCTGACGCTGGGCTCGGTGATGGCGGTCGCGTCGGTGCTGTATGGCATAACGGACATTGCGCTGAAGCTCGCGGGCGTGGCCGATGTACCTGGCTACGCCTCGTTGCTGGTCACGATTACGTTCCTCAGCGGGGTGCAGTTGATGGTGATCGGCATGGTGGGCCAGTACGTGGGCCGGATCTATGACGAGGTGCGGGCTCGGCCGCTATATCTGGTCCGCGAGGCGCGGGGGTTCGCGCCTGAGGGCCGTTCCGAAGCTGAGGAGCTGTGGCCGGCTCCTCGGCAGGAGTCGCTGACTAACGGTCAGCGGGTGCCTCCGCTGCCGTCGCCATGACCGCAGTGAGCGGCCCCGAGGACGGGCGGTCCGGGAAGGCCGGCGCGCAGCTAGCCGAGCCGCAAGGGCCGCCAGCTGTTTCCCCGGCCCCGTCTCGTGACCTGCTCAGATCGCCCGCGCTGCAGGGCGTTCTAGCGTTCGGAATCTACCTGGCCGCAGTTCTGGAGACTCCGTTCAGGCCGACCGCGATGCGTGCCTCACAGGCCTTGCTCGACCAGACGAGCATGGACCCGAACCTCAACGTGTGGGTGTTGCGCTGGTGGCCGTATGTGATCGGGCACGGGCTCAACCCGTTCTACACCCATCAGCTCGCGGCGCCGGCCGGGCATTCGCTGGCCTGGGTGACCACGGTGGCGCCGGTCGCCTTGCTGGCTACCCCGCTGACCCTGATAGCCGGGCCGGTCGTGGCGCTGAACCTGCTGACGGCGGTTGCGCTGCCGGTGTCGGCCTGGGCGGCGTTCGTATTGTGCCGGCGGCTGACCGGAAAGTTCTGGCCGGCGCTGGCTGGCGGTGCCGTGTTCGGCTTCTCAGCGTACGAGGTGAACCACGCGGCGGCCGGCCAGCTGGACCTCATCTACTGCCTGCTGCTCCCGGTCCTCGGCTATCTCATTGTGGTCTGGCGCGACGGGGCTATCCGCACGCGCACGTTCGTGATCCTGGCTGCCGTTACGATGGCGCTGCAGTTCTACCTGCTGATGGAGATCTTCGCCGATCTCACCGCCATCCTGGCAGTCTCGCTCCTGGTCGGCTTCGCTGTCGCCGGACGAGACGGCCGGGCGGGGGTACTACGCCTGGCCAGGGTCCTCGGTCTTGCTTACGTGATCGCCGCTGCGACGGCGTTGCCGTTCGCGGCTTACGTGCTCACCGTCAAGGCGCCAAGGCCGCCGCCGAACGTGACCGGCACCGATCTGGCTAGCCTCGTGGTCCCGCGCCCGGAGCGTACCTACGGCATCGCGTGGCTAGTGCACGCCGCGGCCGGGCCGGCTCTGGTATCCAATGCATGCTACGTGGGCGTTCCGTTGCTATTGCTCGCGGTGCTGCTCGCGGTCACCAGGTGGTCAAGCGCCATGGTCAGGTTCCTGACCGTCATGCTCGCTTTCATCCTGGTCGTCTCGATCGGCCCAGTGGTTTATCTGGAGGGCCGCCGGACATGGACGGTGCCCTGGGCCAGGCTCTTCGACCTTCCGCTAGTACGCAACGCATACCCGCTCCGCCTCATGTTGTTTGCCTACCTTGTGCTGGCAGTGGCCACTGCGCTGTACCTGGCCGGCCCGGCGAGACGAGCGCCGTGGATCTGGGTGCGCTGGTCGCTGGCCGCGCTCGCGGTTGCTTTCATTTTCCTGGACACCTTGCCAGTCAACATCGCCCCGTATACGACCCTGCCCAAATTCATCACCAAGGGTGACTACCGTCACCAGCTATCGCCTGGCGAGATCGTGGTGGTGGTCTCCGAAGTCGGCAACGCCGGCATGCTCTGGCAGGCCCAGACTGACTTCTACATGCGGATTGCAGGCGGGTACATCAACCAGGGGATCGCCCGCCGGACAGACCTGCCGCGGTCGGTGCAGAACCTCTCCAGCGCCACGCCGTCCCGCGTCGCGAAGTTCGAGCGGTTCGTCAGGACCGATCATGTCGGGGCGATCCTGCTCGACGCTGGTTATGCACCGAAGTGGGTTGGCATCTTCTGGCGGGTTGGTCTCAAGGGCCGCCGGATCGGCAACGTGATCGTCTACCAGACGCACGGCTGCCAGTCCTGCCGTGCTGTCGACTGGGCGCAGCTGGGCAAGCGAGCGCCAGCAACGACTTAGCCGGTGCCCAGGCGCGGCCGCGTTCCCGGTAGCGCGGCCGGAGTTACGCGCTACTCCTCGCTTGCTCACCGGCATCCGCTACAGCAACCATGAGTTGATGTCAGGCGTCTAACTCGTGCGCGGGAATCACCCGGGGTGACTGGAGGACTCGGGCATGACCTGGGAAGAGGTTCTGGCCTACTGCCTGGCGAAGCCAGGTGCCTGGCAAGACGAGCCATGGGACGGCGACGTGGTGGCGAAGGTGGGCGGGAAGATCTTCGCTTTCCTCGGCTCCGGCGCTGCCGCCGGCATCGGACTCAAGTGCGGTCCGACGCGAGAGGCAGCAGACGAGTGGCTTGCCCGCTACCCGGCCGATGCCTCGGTGATGCGCTACATCGGCAGGTCTGGCTGGAACACGCTGAACATCGGCGGGTCCATCCCGGCGGATGAACTGACCGAGGCTATCGACGCCTCGTACGAGGCGGTCGTCAGCAAGCTGCCCAAGAAGGACCGCCCGCGGGCGCGCGACTGATCCAACACCCGTCCGGCCGGGAACGCGCGCGCACGTCGCCCGGCCGGGCGTCCGGTCGCAGACGGCTCAGCGGAACGTGTCCAGCCTGGCGAGAGTCTCGTCCAGCTCGGTCACGAGTGCGGTAATGACATCCGCCACCGGCCTGACATCGTTCATCCGCCCGACGATCTGGCCGACCGGCATCGGGATGACGTCGGGATCGCCGGATCGCATCAGTCGCTGATGAGCCTCTGCGACCAGCAGGTTCTGTAGCGGCATCGGCAGTGGCTCAGGCGCGCCGGGCTGGAGCCAGGCATCAGTCCAGCTGTTCTTCAGCAGCCTGGCCGGCTTGCCGCTGTAGATCCTGGACCGGACCGTGTCTGACGAGGTGGCCGCGATCAGCGCGTCGCGCAGGCCAGGCAGCGGCGACAGGTCGGCGTACTCGGTGGTGATCAGCCAGGCCGAACCCATCCACACGCCGGCCGCGCCGAGCGCCAGCGCGGCGGCGACCTGCCGGCCGCTGCCGATTCCGCCTGCCGCCAGGACCGGGATGTCCGGGCCGACTGCGTCGACGACTTCGGGCACCAGCACCATGCTGGCGATCTCGCCGGTATGGCCGCCAGCCTCGTAGCCCTGTGCCACGACGATGTCGACGCCGGCCGCGACATGCGATCGCGCGTGAGCCGCCTTCCCGGCGAGAGCTGCCACCAGCATGCCCCGGTCGTGCGCGCTGGCGATGATGTCGGCCGGCGGTGACCCGAGCGCGTTCGCGATCAGCCGTGCCGGGTGCGCAAGGGCCACCTCGACCTGCGCCCTGGCTACTGAGTGCAGCCAGCCGAGCACGCCGTCGCTGGCCTCCGCGTCGCCGGGCAGCGGTGGCACGCCGAGCCTGATCAGGGTCTGATCGACAAACTCGCGGTGCCCGGCAGGGATCAGCTGGTTCAAGTCCATCGCGGCGCCCTCGGCCGGGATCCTGGCCGGCATGACGACGTCGATGCCGTACGGGTGCCCGCCGGTGTTGGCGTCCATCCAGTCCAGAACCTTGTCAAGCTCCGCCGCGTCATTGAACCGCACGCAGCCAAGCACGCCTAGCCCGCCGGCCCGGCTAATCGCCGCTGCCACATGCTCGGACGGAGTGAACCCGACGATCGGGTGCTGGATGCCAAGCTGGTCGCACAGCGCAGTACGCATGCCGCGGCTCCTCAGGCCGGCTGAATGCCGGGTCGGGCAGCCTCGGCGCCCCCGGCACCGGCCGCCAGTTGCTCCTCGGCATAACGACGAGCCCAGCGATAGTCGGCCTTGCCGGCTGGTGTCCTGCTGATCTGCTCCACCAGCCACACCGACCTCGGCACCTTGTAGCCGGCGATCTGCGTCCGCAGGTGTGCGTCGAGTTCCGTCA
>Ga0335072_10005721_pt1 | contig 18307 bp, 21 predicted proteins | sample Lox_Sample_21_FD_206725 | JGI IMG/M metagenome (GOLD analysis project Ga0335072, IMG submission 206725) | Soil microbial communities from Loxahatchee National Wildlife Refuge, Florida, United States - Lox_Sample_2.1 | ecosystem: Environmental > Terrestrial > Soil > Wetlands | place: USA... | reverse complement strand
TGCGCGACCAGCTAACTGGGGTCGGCCGCCTGCCGACTCGGAGAACTAGGCCAACCGCGTGCCCGCCGAGGGCAGGCCACCAAGCCGATAGCTGCCAGCCACGAGGTTTAGCTGTAAATCACTGGAAGCTAGCGGATTTAGGTGCTAGATTCCAGTTGTAGTCGCACAGAATGTTGCGATCGGTTGCCGTGTGTAACATTTGTATTGCTTCTGGGGGTTAGCGGGGTGTTCTCCCGCGTGGCGCACGTCACGATCACTTGGGGATGAAGCGAGTGCTCGGTGGAGGGTGCTCGCTATCAGGGGGAGGGTGACTTGCCGAGCCCCCGCAGGCGGTCAAGCATGGCGTAGCCCTGGCTTCCCCGCGATCTCTGGCACGAACGACTAGAGGAGATGGGTGGAATGCAGAAGATCACGCTAGATCTGCTACTGGAGGCTTCCCGCCCAGGCGGCGCGAGTTGCCTTACATCGGTGACGGAACTGGAGCCAGCCGCAGGTCTCCAGGCGTCCGTCGCGCCGGCGAAGTTCGCCTCGACCAGGCGCGGCGAGACCAAAGGCGAGTACGCCTACGAGTCAAGGTTCCTCGATGGCGCGTCTGCCATGGCGGTCATCATCGACAGCAAGCAGAGCCAGCTCAACCGGTGCGAGGACGAACTGGTGAAGGCGATCGGGGATGGTCACCCGACGCTGTCGAGGCTCCCGAGGATCGAGGTCACCTACACGCGGGACGACATCGAAGAGGTCTATTCGGACCTGATGCTGCCGCATCGGGCCTTCGACGGGCACATAAGGTCCGGATCGGTCGATGGCAAGCCGGTTACGCAACTCAGCCTGTACCGCTCGATCCGCAACGCCACGCCCGCCGATGCTCGCGCTCTGCTGGAGGCGAGTCCGGTGAGCCTGGTGTTCGGCTCGTGGGACTCTAGCCGGGCCGCCCGCCAAGGCCGCTGGCGTAGCGCCCTGGTGGGAGAGATCATCGGCTTCTGCGCGGACAGGGAATCCGCTCTGCGGGGCGGCGCGCGGGTGGACCCAGTCGGAATGCAGGTACGCCTGACCGAAGCCAAGCTCAAGGAACTCGCCGACGCACAGCGAGGGGAGCTTAGCCAGGCGACCTACGAGAAGGCGGCCAAGCCGACGGTGAAGAAGGCCAAGGGCGACAAGGGCGACAAGGGCGAGCCGAAGATCTCCGCCTCCATGCTCGGCCTGGGCGGCATCCCGCCCACGCTGGACGCGCTCTCTGGCGTCGCCTGCCACAAGATCATCCGGTCGCACGTGCTTAGCTTCGCCACGTTGCGGCAGATGCGGTTCGGAGCCGGGCCTGAGGGAGACGCGGCCTGCCGAGCGCTGCTCGCGGCCCTGGCCCTCAACGGACTGGCCCGCTCCGACTCCGAGCTGTACATCAGAGCCAACTGCGACCTGCTGGAGTCCGGCCCGGCGGCCGTCAACGTCGACCAGCGTGGCGGCAGTCGCCTTGCCCTCGACCCGCTCACCATCGATGAGGCCGACGCGCTGCTGGCGGCGGCCCTCGCCGACGCTGAGGCTAAGGCCAGGATCACCTGGAATGGCGTGGTGCTTAAGGTGACCGGCAACCCGGCCATCGCGGTTGGCGCGGTCGCCGACGAGGATGAGTCGGGGACCGAGTGACATGCCATTCGCAATCGTGGCCGACCTGCCACTTGGCAGCTACCGGGGGTCTAGCGCCGACGGGCACTCCGAGCGGATTCCCTCGGTCTCCCGACTGCATTCAGCACTACTGTCCGCGGCCGGGTTCGGTCCACGGGCCGTCCAGCGAGCCCCCGAGTCGCTGGACGTCAGTGACGCAGACAAGGCCGTCCTGCGCTGGCTGGAGGACCACCCGCCGACCAGTGTCCGCCTCCCGGCCCTGGCGGTGAACCTCGGGAACGGCGCCACCGCCTACCGCGATGACGGAACCTTGAAGAAGGACTCCAAGTCCGGAACCTTGACTATCAAGAAGCTCCCCAAGGCACCGAACGCCGGCACCGCCGTCGACGGCACCTTCGCCTGGATCTGGGAGCAGCCCCCGCCCGAGCCGGTCCGCATCGCGCTTGAGCACCTATGCCCGGACGTCGCCTACCTCGGCACGAGCGAGTCGCCGGTACGGCTGACCGCCATGACGGGCGACGAGTTCGAGGCGACGCTCGATCACAATCCCACGGCGAGCATGTTCACCACCGGAGCCACGGGCGTGGAGCTTCCGGTCCGCGGACGCCTGGAGGAACTGGCGGACGCCCACCGGGCGGCGACCGGGCCCCCACCTTCGATAGCCGGGGACAAGCACCGTACCGACGAGAAATCACTAGCAAGCGTCCCGCCACGTAAGTGCATCGAGACGGCCTGGTACACGCCCCGGCAGGCCAGCGCAGGGAACGTTCCCTGGCCGCAGGCGATCACGATCCCGGTGAGCCAGGCCATTCCCGGCCAGGATCGCGTGAATTGGGCGGTTGCCGTCCATAAGGCACTCGTCAAGGCGCTCGACTTCGGAGCTCCAGCCATGATCACGGGCGCGTATCCGCAGGGGGTGCGGCCCCCGGCCAACCGGGTCGCCCTGCACTTCCTGGATGAGGGCATGCCGGGTCTTCCCGACGACATCAAAGCCAATGGCCGCACCGCGTGGCTCGCGGTCCTAGTGCCCGACCGGGCCGACGCGGCGGACCTGGAGGCGCTGCGCCGCGCGCTCACCGAAGTGCGGTCTGTCCAAGGCAAGCGCCTGTGGCTCTTTCCGCGTGAGGCCAAGGTTCTCGATGGCAGCCGGTTCTGGCGAGAGCCCGAGCCTGGCCACGTCCGGCTGTGGCGAACCGCTACCGCCGCGATCCCCGATACTCGTGGCTCCCGCGACGGGCACTGGCACTTCAGCCACGCGGCTCTGCTCTCCCTCGGCTTCGTGTGGCAGGACCAGGAACGGGATGGGGAAAGGATCCTGCCGAAGGTGCCGGGCCGAGGAACCGACTACTACCGGGGCCTGGCCAGGGCGGTCAGCAACGCCGGCGTAGCCGCTCTGCATGCCAGGGCCGTGCGTACCTCCGACGTCACTCGCTACGTCCACAAGATCAACAAGGACGCGGTCGTCCGGCCGTACACAGCCGTCCTGTCGCTAGGCAGCTTGACAGGGCCGCGTACCCTCCAGGCGATGGGGCAATCCAGGCATCTCGGCGGTGGCCTCCTGGTGCCACTCGACGTCGCCGAGGGTACGCGCGCCGGTGACATACCCTTGCCCTCGGACGGCGGTGAATGACGATGGACCGCGCCGACTTCAAGGAGTTCTTCAAGGCCGCCAACAAAGGCCGCAAGCCGTTCAAGTGGCAAGAACGGCTGCTCGACGCCGTGCTGGCAGCGGGCCGATGGCCCGACAGGATCCTGGCTCCGACTGGCTCAGGCAAGACGTCTGCCATCGACGTGCATGTCTTCGCGATCGCTTACACCAGCGTGAGCGGCGGGCCACGACTGCCCCGGCGGCTGGCGATGGTGGTTGACCGCAGAGTGCTTGTCGATGACCAGTACCAGCGGGCACGTGAACTGGCCGACCTGCTGGACTCACGTGAGCCGGAGAGCGACATCGTCGCCGAGGTCGCCGAGATTCTCCGGGCGCTCGCCAACCCGGCCGGCGTGCTTGAACCGTCGGCCCGTCCGCTGGTGACGGCACGGCTGCGCGGCGGCTCTGTCCCGTCCCGGTCCTGGCGCGACCGGCCGACCGCCTGCGCCGTGCTGTGCGCCACCCCGGACATGTGGGGCAGCAGGCTCCTGTTCAACGGCTACGCCACCTCCGGCCTGGCCGCATCGCGAGAGGCCGGGCTGCTGGCCTACGACTCCGTCGTCCTCGTCGACGAAGCCCACCTCGCCCGGCAGCTTCTGGTAACCGCACGGCGGGTCGGCCAACTGGCCACGGTCGCGGAGCAGCCAATCGCCCCGATTCCCGCCCTGCGAGTCGTCGAGGTGACCGCCACTCCGGCTGAGTTGACGAAGCCGGACCAGGGGCAAGTGAGCGTGGCGGTGAGCGAGGAGGACCTGGAAGACGACGAGCTCCTCAAGGGTCGCCTGACGCGTCCCAAGCCGATCACGCCGCTTAGCGTGCCGGGCTGGCCGGGCGGCCGTCAGCCAGGAAAGATCGCCAAGGCCATCGCGGATGCGGTCGCCGCCATGCACGCCGATGTCACGGCGGCCCCGGCCGTATCTGTGCCTGAAGGAGCCTCAAGCGAGTCCAGGCAACTGGCCACCACGATCGGCTGCTACGTCAACTCGGTGCCGATGGCCCTGGCGGTGAGCACGGCTCTTCGGGGCTGGTCGGCTGGCGGCAAGCCGCTGAACGTCGTAACCGTCTGCGGGCAGGTCCGTCCGGCCGACATCGAACGGCTAAAGGGCTGCTGTGAAGGCATCCTGACCACGCGGGGCAATGCGGAAGTCGACGTCATCGTTTCCACCCAGAGCCTGGAAGTCGGGGCTGACCTCGACCTCGCGGGCATCGTGACCGAGCTGGCCAGCGGAGCGGCACTCGCCCAGCGGGCTGGCCGGGTGAACCGCCTCGGCATCCGGGCGGAGGGCCAGGTCACGGTGGTCATGCCCGACGGGCCGGTAACCGGCAAGATGGACTCAGGCCCCTATGACCACGACGAGCTCAAGGATGCCCAGGACTGGGTGTCCAGGATGCCGAGCGGCGGGCTATCCCCGTGGCTCGTCCGGGAGAATCCGCCGCCGCCACCCGCGAGGAAGCGGCGGATGCTCTACCAGCGACCAGAGCTCGGCGACGCCTGGCACTGGGCGCGGACCAGCGACTCGCTCGCCGCTGAACCGGAACTGGACCTGTGGCTCAGCGACTCCTTCGACGACGAGTCGTCCGTTGGCATCATCGTCCGCGACGCGCTCCCGGCCAGTACGGCTGACGCACTGGCATTCGTCCATGACCTGCCGCCAGTCAAGTGGGAGCCGTTCCCCGTCCCGTATAAGACGGCGCGAGCCGTGCTGAAGGAGCTCATCGAGGACGATCAGGTGATGGTGCGGGTCCGCGGCGAGGATGTCTCCATCCTGGAGGCCCGTCCCAACGGCAATCCCGATATTCGCCCCGGCGACCAGGTCGTCGTCGACAGCTCGGCGAAGATCATCACGCAAGCACCCGGCCAGCGGTTCAGCCCGGCGGTAGTCGTCGCCCCCGCCTCGGCGGAGGAGGGCGACCGCGTCGATTCGGCCCTACGGGCCAGCGCGGACGACGTCCTGCACTACCAGCCCGACCTTCGGGACGGCACCGCCGTGCTGCGAATCGAATGGTCACCGGCCCACGAGAAGGTGGCAGGGATCTCCCAGGCGACCGCCCGGTGGATCATCTCCGAGTTCAGCCAGGATGTCATCGACGGTGAGGACAAGCGTCCCGGAAGTGAGCGTCGCGCCAGGCTCCTGGAGGTACTTGAACGGGTCCCCGACGATGACTACCCACCGGGGATGCGGGACTTGATTGGCGCGGTCAAAAAGCTGCTGGGCACGAAGGTCGTCAAGAACAGTGACCTGATCTTGCGGCTGCGTGACGATGGCGGCGCGCGCGTCGTGGTGCTCGACAACCGGAAGCCTGTCGCCGATGAGGACCTTCGGCAGGTGTTCACGCCGCGTGGCGACGGGTGCGTCCTCCTGGAGAGCCATCAAGCCGACGTCGCCGAGCGTGCCGACCAGCTCTCCTCTTTCCTCCAGCTCGCTGCCGGGCTGCCCAAGGCCCTTGTCGTCGCCGGGCTGCACCACGACGATGGCAAGGCCGACCACCGGTTCCAGAAGCACACGCTCAGGTCAGATGATCGGGCGAGGCTGCTCGCCAAGAGCAGTCGGGCCGACCCCTCGCGGCGGCGGGTGCAACAGGACCAGGCCCAGGACGGCCTTCCCGCCAACTGGCGGCACGAGCAGCGTTCCGTCGTCGACAGCTGGACGACGGTGCAGGCCGATCCGGACGTTGACCACGACCTAGTCCGGCGGCTCATCGGCACCAGCCACGGTCGAGGCCGATCCGGCTTCCCGCACACCGCGGCGGAACTGGCCGACCGGGACGAGACGGATGAATGGAAGGAGCTAGCGGCCGCACTGTTCGACGAAGGCGGCTGGGACGAGCTGATCGAGACGACGCAACTGCGCTACGGGGTCTGGGGCTGTGCCTACCTTGAAGCCGTCCTGCGCGCCGCCGACTGCCAGATTTCCGGGGAGGGGAAATGACCGGCCTCACGCTGGGCGGATGCCACCCGTACAGGCTGCTCTCGCACCTGGCCATGTACGGGCTCGGCGCGATCCTCGAAGCCGAGGGCGTACGCGACGTGCGCCTCCAATGGACGGACGGGGGCAACCCCCGGCCACACCTGTCCGCGCCCGAGATGGACCAGGCGGACATGGCCCGCCTGGTCGGCCGCCATGCTTCGGCCAAGACTGCGGATGGCTCGTGGGTCCAGCGCGACATCATCGTCAAGGGATCGGGGCGCGGCCTGATGAGTCCCCGGCTGAGCCAGTTCGGTGAACAGCGCGGTACCTGGGAGCAGGTCCAGACGGCGCGGCACGCGGTGCTGAAGGGGCTCACCGACGAGCACGAGTGGCTGGACCTCCGGTTCATAGCGGCACTGGGCGAGCCGTGCTACTGGCACCGCGACGACCGCGACAACCGGATCTTGCAAGACGACGGCGCGAGCCGCTACGAAATGCAGCCCCGCAACCAGGGATCGGAGTTCGTGACGAACCGGCTGCGCAAGCTGGCCAGCGCGGTAGCGCAACGCGAGCAGGGAGCGGTCCTCGCCGGGCTGCAGGGAACGTCAGTCCGTGACGAGATCGCCGGCAATGCCTCGGACAGCCGTACTGCGACCGGGCTGGCCGCACTCGGACCCACCGACAACGCGCTGGCCTGGTGCGCACTCTGGGGAATCTCGCAGTTCCCGATCGCCTACCGGGCTAGCGGTGTCGCGGTGACCAGCGGCCATCTCGGTTACCGTCGACAGGACGCCTTCTACGTTCCGGTCTGGCGTGGAGCCTGGAGGCCGGCCCGGCTGAGGTCCATGCTTGCGAGCGAGGAACTATCCGTTCTGGCGGGGAAAGGCATGAAGGCGAGCCAGTCCAGCGAACTGGCGGTTTCCAAGGCTGGCGCGTGGCTCAAGGTGCGGGGAGTGCAGGGCGTGATCCGCTTCCCGGTCGAGAAATTCGGCAGCGACAATGCTCCCGAGCGCCGGGCGATACAGGGTGAGGTAATTCCGGCTGGGAGCACCGAATGGGCTCGCTGAAGCTGGATGAGGAGCCCATCCCGATCAGCCTCGTCGTCCACCAGGCGTTCTGCCCGCGCCGAGCCTGGCTGGAGGTCATGGGCGAGACGACGGACACAACTCAGGTGAGGCCAGGGGCGACCGGTCCAACGGTCGCGGTGCTCATCAGCGCTGCCCTTCATCGAGGCATCGCCTGGGGCAGGCTCAACGCCGACCTGGCAGGGCCGTCGCGGCGCTCACTGATGCCGCTCTTCATCGAGGCCACTTCGCGCCCATTGCACGATAGGCAGGGTCGATACGTCTCGGCGCTCGCCAGCGCCGCCCTTCATCGAGGCGACTGGTTCCAGTCCGCCAAGGGCACCACCTGGTACTAGTCGCGGCGCTCGCCAGCGCGCCGCCCTTCATCGAGGGAGCCACTTGTTCATCCCGCGCTCGGGCAGATCGAAGTTGCGGCCACCCTTCATCGAGGCGAACCGAACCGCATTCCGGGCCTTCTCCAGACCGCCGGTCGTGGTGCTCACCAGCGCCGCCCTTCATCGAGGCTTCCAGACCACGTGAGTCCACGGGCTGGGCACCGTGTCGCGGCGCTCACCAGCGCCGCCCTTCATCGAGGCGGCCGCCTGCTCCTGACCGACCCCGACGCGACCAGTCGCGGCGCTCGCCAGCGCCGTCCTTCATCGAGGCGTGATCGGGCACTCGGCCGACCCGGTGCAAGGCGCGGCGTCGCGGCGCTCACCAGCGCCGCCCTTCATCGAGGCACGGCGCTGAAGGCCCTGTGGCAGTCCACCAGCAACAGGTCGCGGCGCTCACCAGCGCCGCCCTTCATCGAGGCAACAACCTCCCACCAGCGTCGCAACTGGTCGAGGGCAGTCGCGGTGCTCGTTGGCGCCGCCTTTCATCGAGGCTTCCCGCCACCGGGAGAGGAAGATCCGATCCCCCGGTTGCGGCGCTCGCCAGTGCTGCCCTTCATCGAGGCGTCTGGTTGTTCTCCCGCACGACGTCGGTGACCACGGTGGTTGCGGTGCTCGCCAGCGCCGCCTTCATCAGGGCCACCGTGGCGCCGACGAGGTGCCACCATCAGTGACGTCGCTGTGCTCGCCAGGGCTGCCCTTCATCGGGGTGGCCCGGGCCGTGTTTCTTCAGGACCGGTTAGCACTGCCGCGCGGCGGGCGCGGCCGCGGAGTGGCGGTTGCCGTCTAGTCCGATGTGGTCGGACGGGGTGAAGACCGCTAGGAGGTGCTGGTCGAAGGCGTCGGCGGTGGCGGTGAAGCCGCAGCGACAGGTCATGGTGCGCGGTGCGGGACTTGTGCTGTCTCGCGGATTGTCTTGGGCGGCTTCGTTGTGGATTTGGCCGTCGGCGGCGGTGTCGTTGACGGGGATGAACATCTCGCCGAAGTGGATGGCGAGGTCATCGGGATCTTCGGCCTGGTAGCCGCAGGTGCAGCTGAGTTGGTTCATCGGGGGTGCCTTTCTGGCGGAAGGGTGTGGCGTGGTGCGCTTGGGTGGCGCGGGCCTTGCTGGCGAATCGCGGTGCCTTGGCCGGGCGGTGGGCTGGGCGGGGTAGCGGGGTGCGGGATGAATATCGGGACCGGGTCACGGACAGGGCGAAGGGAATCGTTGATGTCGCCGTGGAAGATGTCGAGCTTGATGGACAGGTCGGTGGGGAGGATGTCCTGGTACTTCAGCAGGGCGGCGACTGCGGACCTTACGGCGTGCAGGGTGGCGGCTGGGTAGGAGCTGAGTGGGCTTGGCCGCGGCATCCGGCCTCCTTTACGGAGCGGCTGGAGAGGTGTGGTGCTGCCTCATGATGGGTCGGTGGTCCGCTGGCGTGGCAGGGTGGGCTGCAGGGGAGTGAGCCAGATGGTGGCGGCTTCCAGCGGCGGTGGCCCGGGGGCAAGGTGGGGAGGCCTGGGTGGCGGGACGTCGCGAGCTGTCGGCCAGCGGGATGTGGCCATGCGGATGAGTGACCCGGGGGACGGGGCACTGAGCGTGCCGTCAGTGTCGGTGCTGCCTGGCGGCCTAGCGTGCCACTGGCCGGTCTCGGTGCTGTACCAGGGTTCGGCTTCGGGATATGCGCAATGCATTGCCGCAAATTGCAGTCGGGCGGAATTACCGATAGGCGCAGCTGGGAGGGGACCACTGGCTCCCCAGTCCACGTCGGCCCATAGCCAGCGGGCGCGGGCGTCGCCTGCTGTGCCCCAGGCGGCCGACATCGTGGCTATGAGCAGCAGGCCGCGCCCGCTTTCCAACTCGGTGTCGTCGGCTGGGCCGGTGCTGCTAGCGGGGATCTCGTCGGATCCCTGGTCGCCGACGACGACGCGGGCGGTGCTCGGCGACAGGGTGACTTCGACGGTGAACCAGCCGCCGGGTTCGCCGCTGCGTGTGTGCGTGACCGCGTTGGTGGCAAGCTCGCTGGTGAAGGTGAGCAGGTCATCCAGGGGTCCGCAAGCCGGGAGGAGCCCGGTTATCCATGACCGTGCCTTGCGGACTTGCGACGGCTGGCCGCGGAATGTCCGAGACCACCAGAGGGGAAGCGGCGAGGCTGCGGGGGCCTGGGTACTCTCCATCAGACACCCCGGCTGGGGTTGACGCCGGGGATGCCAGCCGATGGAGAAAAGCGGTCAGCAACGCCACGGTCGGTCACGGCAGCCCGGCCGTTGGCTTGTTGCCCAGTCGTACTTCGTGGGCGTGGCGGGTCCCCGATGATGTCAACGCCAGCCAGGACGAGGGCGGCCTCAATCTCGGAGATGCGGCGTTTACCTAGGCCCTGGATTTCGTTGAGTCGGCCACCCGCATGCATCTCAACCACGTCGCCGACTGTGCGCGGAGGATCGAACGGCGCGTCGTAGGCACGGGCAAGCGGATGCAAGGTCATGAGCGACAGCGCCGTGCGCAGGCGGTCAACCGGGCAGGCAGGGCCGACCGGCCCGTGATGAGGCACCTCGTCGGGACTCATGAGCAACGGCTCCTCAGCCACGATCTGTCCCCGTATCACGGCGGCTACCAGCCTAAGGGTGGCTATGTAGCTCATCCGGGCGCTTCCCGGGGCGAGGCCTATGACGGCGTAGCTCGCGCACCACTCGCGTCGCCGGGTGAGCCATTCCTTGCCCGACTCACGGGTGAGGGATGGCCTTGGTCCTCGTGTACTCCGAACGCGTCGATCCAGGCGCATGATCGTCTCCCGTCTCGGGTGGACTGAGCTGGCCCTAAGCTGTCTGGCACAGTGTCATAGTGTGGACGTCTATCTGCTAGCTGATCCCATGATGATGCAATTTCTATACGTCGGCAACCAAAACGGCTAGGATTCGTGAGGAATCTAAGGAAGGGTGAAGGAGTCGTGCCTCTATCGCCGAGCATGCGTCGCCGGAGACTTGCTGCTGAGCTGCGGAAACTGCGCGAGCAGTCCGGCTTGTCGCTGACCGATGCGGCCAAGAAGCTGGGGTGGCAGGCGTCGCGCCTGTCCCGGATTGAGACTCGCCAGTCCGGGATACCGACCTCTGACCTGCGGAAGTTGCTGAACGAGTACGAGGTCGCGGATGAGGAGTACCGGAAGTACTTGAATGACCTCGCCCGACGCGTTAACGAGCGAGGATGGTGGCAGAAGTACGCAGGCTTGATCGGAAGCGAGTATGCGGACCTAATCGGCCTGGAAGAGGAAGCCCGCTCCATCCGTACGTACCAGCAGGAGTTGATTCCCGGGTTGCTGCAGACGGCGGCCTGGCCAACCGGTACTGCTCGGCAGATCGACCGGTGGGCTGAAGTCCGAATGGAACGACAGGAGATCCTAGTACGTTCGGACTCGCCGCCGCCCCTTCTCCACGTCGTGCTCAGCGAGGCTGTGCTGCGGCGGCCGGTCGGCGGGCGTGAGGTGATGCGCGCTCAGTTGGAGTCGCTACTGCGCCCGCGGGATCGTGCGAACGTCATCATCCAGGTGCTGCCGTTCGACGCGGGCGTGCATCCGGCCATGGTGGGTCCCTTCACCATGATGTCCTTCTCCAATCCCGAGGACCTAGGCGTGGTCAACGTCGAGAACGCCACCGGCACGCTGTTCTTGGAGGACGCCGCCGAGGTCCGGGTCTACGACGAGATCTGGAGCATGCTCCAGGCCAGTGCGCTGTCCCCCGATGACTCCCAGGCCTACCTGAAGAGCACCTCGTTCGGGTACCGGATGATAGGGGGAATGAATTGATCGATCAGCTGGGAGGACAGGAACGATGGAGATGAACCACGGTCAGGTCACGTGGCGTAAAAGCAGCTACAGCGGTCAGGCAGGGGACTGCGTTGAGGTGGCCGACAGTCGGCGAGGTGCCGTGACGGTCCGGGACTCGAAGAATCCGGACGGACTGGCACTAGTTCTTGCCCTCATAGCTTGGCGGGTGCTGGCCCGACGGATAAAGGACGGTGAACTCGCCTAGCGCAGCCTTGGCTGAGAGAGGAAGGCGGCAGACGAGTTCGGAAAGTTTGGGAGTGGCTGTCGCCTGGTCGGATTGCCGGCATAACAATCAGGCTGGCTTGCGGGCCAGGCCGCCGAACTCGATCCACTGGGTCGACTGCGGTTCTTCTCGGCCGTCGGGGTGCCAGTCGTTGATGTCGCCTAGGCCGGGGTCGATGACTTCGAGGCCGTTGAAGAAGGCGCGGACTTCCTGCTTTTTCCTGAAGCGGCCGAAGGCGCCGCGGGTGTTGTTGAGGGCGAACTCAGTCATCCGCTGGCGGACCTCAGGGTCATCGGAGACGACCTGGGAGATGGCCAGGTAACTGCCGGGGGCGAGGTGGTCCATCATGCGGCTGACCATGGCCCAGGGATCGGCCTCGTCAGGGATGAAGTGCATGAACGTCAGGTACAGCGCGGCGGCTGGCTGTGCGGGGTCGAGGAGCCGGGTGGCCTCGGGGTGAGCGAGGATCTTCTCGACGCTGGTGGCGTCGGCCAGGATGAAGGCCGTGTTTTGGTTCTCCGCCAGGGCGCTGACCTTCTGGTGGCGGAGGACGACGGGGTCCTTGTCGATGTAGACGACGCGGCTGGCGGGGTCGATGGCCTGGGCGATGTGGTGGACGTTGTTGCCGGTTGGCAGGCCGGAGCCGTTGTCGATGAACTGGCGGATGCCGCAGTCCTTTGCAAGGTAGCGGACGACGCGCTCCATGAAGCGGCGGTTGTTGCGGGCTAGGGCCATGGTGCCGGGGAGCATCTGCTCAGTCAGTTCGGCGGTCATCCGGTCGATCGCGTAGTTGTCGGTCCCGCCAAGCATGTAGTCGTAGACGCGAGCGCCGCTGACCGTCTTGGTGTCGATATCGGCGAAGTCGCCGGCGGCCTGCATCGTTGGTCGTCCTCCCGTTCGTCCAGGGTCCTGTGGTGTCGGCAGGGTCGCGGGAAACGGGTACCCAGACGGGCGACCGAACGACCCTGCCGGACGCCTTCAGGCTACGCGTCTTGTATCTTCCTGTAAAGGCCTGTAATTGGTGATACAAGAGTCAAGTTGATTCATAGATAGTCGACTACAGTAGAGGAGGGTTGAGCGGCAAGGTCTGTTCGGCACTCGGCAGAAGTCTGCAGATCGGGGATGCGATTCAAACCCTCGAATGCCGTTTGAGAGTTAGATCATCGACGACCGCAAGAGGTCAGGCAAGCCCGTGACGACCGGGCGGACATCCCGGCAGCTGAATGGAGGTAGAACCCTGAGCGGCAACTGGTACTACGGGAACGCTGCCGACGACGGGCAGGACACCCGGGGATGGGTGCTGGGAGCCTTCATCGACCCGTCCAAGGGCGTTAGGTCAAGCAAGGACGTCGAGGTCAAGTGGGGCATCCACCCGCTCGGTGACAAGCGCGCCGCTTGGACCGCTGACGACCAGCGCACCACTATGGTCCTCCTCATTGAGGGCACTTTTAGAGTCGACCTGACCACAGGCAGCATCATCATGGAACGGCAGGGTGACTACATCGTCTGGGGGCCGGGCATCGATCATTCCTGGGAAGCTCTGGCCCCTTCGACCGTTATCACCGTCCGATGGCCATCGGTCTTAAGCTGCCCAGACACAGCCGGATCACCAGGATTTCGAGGTCGTGAAGACACGGCCCAACACGCTCCGGGCATGCCTGGTGTGTAGCAGTTGGTCGGCTGCAGCGCTTCCAGCGGGGCAAGTGCGCGACTTGGCCCATATAGCCCAGACGGGTGAACCATCACGGCCTTTTATCCGTTTTGCTTCATAGTGTGATGAACTGGGCACACCGGTAGGCAACTGGCGAGCGACCAAGGGAAACGGACAGCACGCCATGGCAGTGGAGCGCATCAAGGGGCAGCTGTTCCTGCGTCATGCCGACATGTGCTTGCTATCCGCTTTCGGCAATGGGCTGCCGAGTCCGCCTGACACCAGTCACGCTCCCAGGGTCATGCGGGGTTAGCATGCAGGTGACCGTCTCCTGGACTGGCGGCCGGGCAGACGCACTCCGCAAGTCCTTGCACATGAGTAACGAGTCATTCGCTGAGTATCTCGGGGTAGGGGCGCGGACGGTCGCCAACTGGCGGCTGAATCCTCACGTAATTCCCAAGCTGGGGATGCAGGGATTCCTGGACACGGCCCTGGAACGTGCGTCGGACCAGGCCAAAGAGCAGTTCATCGCCCTGATCAGCGAGATGAGCATTCGTGACGGCACCGATTCGAATTCCGTTCCACATCAACGAATCCCGACGAGTTCTGCTCGAGAGAGCGTTCAGCTGTTGCGGGGCGGTCATTCCTCATCGCCCGGTCCAGGGCCGGTGACCGGGTGGCAGGGTGACCGACAGCCTGCATCTAGCCAGGCCGGACTTGATTCCGGAAGCGTTGCCGAAGAGGCGTCCTGGTCGTCTGACCTGGAGCGGTCGGTGTCGTTGCTGGATCGCATGGTGGCTGGGGACCTGGCAGATGGCCCGATGGCCCGTTTGGGGTGGGCGCCGACCGCTGTGCCGGGGCTGATCACCGGCTTCTTGTTCTCTGGGCAGACGTGGCAGGAAGGCCAGGAGCAAGGCGGCCTGGTGGTGCCCTCACCAGGCAGCGGTCTGGCGGCCGCTGGGCGGATCAGGGCTTTCACTCATTCCCTGATGAACCTGGACTTCCAGTACGGCGGTGGTCATGTCCGCCGGGTGCTGCTGTTCTATTTCCAGTCGGAGATCGTGCCGCTCCTGCGAGCGGATCATCCGGAACGGGTTCGACGGGAGCTGTTCAGTGCGGCGGCAGAGGTAACGGAACTGCTCGGCTGGTCCGCCTACGACGCCGGCCGTCACGGGGCGGCACAGCGGTACTACGCCCAGGGCCTGCGGCTGGCAGGGGAGGCCGCGGACCCTGTCCTTGGCGCGAGGCTCTTGTCGAGCCTGTCGCATCAGGCAAACTACCTGGGCAAGTTCCGTGATGCGTTGCAGTTGGCGCGTGCCGCCCAGTCTGTTGCGGCAGGCCGAACAACGGCGAAAGTCCGGTCCATGTTCCTGGCCTACGAGGCCAGGGCGTTGGCCAGCCTCGGGGACCAGGCCGGGTGCGCGGCCGTGCTGCACCGAGCTGAGCGCCAGCTGGACCAAGGGGCGTCAGGGCATGACCCGCAGTGGATCTACTACTTCGATGAGCTGGAGTTCATGGGGGAGGCGGCGCACTGCGCCCGCGATCTCGGCCAGTCTAGGGAAACTCGTGAGTTTGCCGCCCGTGCTCTCGATCCAGAGGCAACTCCGCAACGAACCGCTGCGTTCATCTCTCTAGTGTCGGCAGCAGGGGAACTCAAGGATGGCAACTTGGACGAGGCCATCGCTCTTGCTACCGGTGCAGTAGAACTGGCGGGCACCTTGCAGTCGGCCCGCTCGCTGCGGTATGTCACCGATTTTCATTCCGCCCTGACGGAAGGCAAGCACGCTACCGATCCGCGAGTCCGCCAGTTCACTAGCCTTGTCTCGATGGCTTACCCGGACCTGCTGCTAAAAGGGGCGCCACCGACCGGGAGCGACCTGGCCGCGCAGCGTCGCGATCCTGGCGGCAACCTCGTCCGCGACCTCGCGTGACTCGGCCACATTCTGCGCGAGCCACGAAGTCATCTTGAGCTCCTGCGCCGCGCGCAGCACCGGGTATCCCTCCCATCCAGTCACATCGCACCCATACGCCGAGACGAAGCGGGCATATTCATCTGCCGTCCACCAGCCTGCCGTCTGGTACTCCGTCGCCGTCATGGACAAGTCCCACTCCGGGTGACCCCAGGCGAACCGCTCCAGGTCGATCATGACCGGGCCATCGGCAGTGATCATCAAGTTCTCCCCATGCGCGTCCCCGTGCACCGGCCCCTCAGGCAGCGGGAACCGTAGTTCAGGCAGCTCAACGTGCAGGGCTTCGAGACGCGCGAGAAGGAATTTCCGGTCAGACACGCTCAAAGCCGCAGTCTCCAGTCGCGTGCGGACCCGGCCCAGCGGATTGTCCGCCGGCAGTCTGAAACGGGCTGGAGGCGACAGTCGATGCAGTCGCGATAGCAGTTCCGCAAGGATGGCAATGTCACGTCTGTCTCCGTCCCGACCCTCGATGAACACCCAGAATGTCGCTGGCCGCCCCGCCCCCTCGGTCGGCTGGGCGACACCAGCGTAGGGGCGAACGGCGGGGAACCCCTGACTGGCCAGCCACCCAGCCACTGCCACCTCTCGCCTGGCGTCCTCCCAGTAATCCATCGACCGTGCGATTCGGACGACGACGCCCGGCCCTGGCAGATGGAACAGAGCGTTCTCCCCTAGCCGGATGAGTCGCGCTGCTTCGGTGTCCAGTCCGGCAGGCTTGCAAGCCGCCTCCATAGCGGCCCAGGCGTTGTCAGAGCCGAAGGGTCCAGGAGCAGTTACGGAGACCACACCCCACCCTAACCCGATCCCGCAAAGCGTTGCGGGTCAGGAAGTGACGCGCTGACACCATCCGCTCGGCTTGGGTGCGTGTGTGTCAACGGCCTCGCCGTGGTCGATCCTTGGACCGGTTTCAGAAACCCCGGGCAGGACTGTTCGGGCCACTCTGGATTCTCGGTCACTGGTGCACTTGGCCGTGGATAATGGCATCCATTGGCTAGATGTTGCCTCTCGTGAATGGAGATCGTCGCCCTGGCGTCATGATGTTAGCCTGCCCATTCGGCAGGCTCCTCACAATTGTGAAGATATTCACCTTAGCAAGATTCGCTGGAGATGCGAGTTGTTCATCCCTAACGGCGCTAGAAGTGCCTCGGGTTCGAGGGGGCAGGTAGAAGTTGGAAACTTCGGAGTCGTGGACCGGGATAGCTGGCCAAAGCGAGAAATCTTATCTCGGCCCCAGCTCAATTATGGCTACCTACTTCGGTCTCGGCTATCTGCCGGAGTGTGGCCTCCTAGGCAGTGCCGCCTACCTGCAGACTTGCATGTTCTTGCGGCATCATGCAGTAATGTGCATGATGTTGCATGGGCATTTGGCCGGGTTCCCGGTGCAATAGAGACATGCGGAACATACGACCCGAAACCCGGGAACAGATTCACAGCACAGAGGTGGCGCGATGATTCCAGCGCTATCCATCATTGCCATTTTCGGCATTATCGTCTTCCTGTCTGGCGTCGGCCTCGGGGTCCTCATCGTGCTGATCATCAGCATGCGGACGACCAGCCGGGCGCCATTGTCGGAGGCGAGCTACGGACCGGCCGGGACGATTTCCCGGCGAATGCTCATCGGTGGCCGGAGCGGCGGAAAGGAGATCGGAAAATGACTTCCCGCCATGGACCTCATCTCCCGCCGCATTGCGCCGAGGCGGACTGCGGTAAGTGCATGGCCCGCTGCCGCTGGCTGCGACGCAAGGCCTGGCGCGCCCAGCAGAGCCTGATCCGGTGCAGTCGGCCGCGGAAGGAAGTGGTGCGCCGATGACGATCGACATGGTCGCGATTCACACCCGCAACCAGCAGGCACGGCTCATCGTGGCCGGCATTGCCGCCGCAATGCCGTCCCTGGGTGAGCTGTGGGAGCAGCTAGACCAGGCGCTAGCCGACGTGCCAGCGCTCGGGTCGGTGGTCGCGCAGCTGACGGCCGAGCTGGCCAGCCTTCAGGGCCGACCCGGCCTGCCGGGGGGTGACCGCCATGATGCCTAGCGAGCTGGACCAGGAGCTGCTGAGGTTCGTCGCCGAGATGGGCGCGCTCCAGCTGGACCAGCTGGCGGACCTCGTCGCTGACCGGGGAGTCCCGGTCGACCAGGCGGCCGGGGTTGCCCGCGCGCTAGTTGCTAGCTGGGGGGCTGCTGGGTATGCGGAGACCGGAGACCTCGGCCTGGGCGAGCCGTGGGTATGGGCGACCCGTACGGGCCTTAATGCCACCGGGTTGCGGGCCCGGTCGGTCAAGCCGTCCCAGAAGCTCTTGCGACACACGCACGCGCTGACTGACGTAAGGCTCACCTTGCAGCGGACGCCGACGTGGCGCAAGAGCGGTCTGTGGTGGCGTTCAGAGCGGTCGATACGGAGCGATCTAGGCTTCCCAGCGCTCGCCGAGCACGTCCCGGACGGAGAGGTGCACTGGCCGGCCGGCAGTGGCTTGCCGTGGGCGGGCAAGGTCTGGGCCATGGAGGTCGAGATCAGCCCCAAGACCGTCGAGGCGACCGCCAAAGTCATGGTCGAGGTCCTCACCCTGGTCGCTGCGGCCGGTGGGGTGCCTGCCACCACTCCGCTGCCGGGTCCAGCGTCCCGGTACGCCGGGCTGGTCTACTTCTGCTCACCAAAGTCAGTCCGAGCGGTCCTCAACGCCCGCGCTGAGGTCGGCTCCCCGCTATCGGACCGGATCAGTGTCTATGATCTGCCCGAGTCGGCGACTCGGCTGAACACCCCGAAGCGGGGGTGGTAGTCATGATTTATCGCAGTGACCGGCGCCAGTACTCCCCGCGTCGGAACTCGGAGGCGGGTCCGGCTGTGGTCCGGCTGGTGGTGGCCGCGGTGGCGGTGGTGCTGGCTCCGGTGACGGTGGTCGGGATGGTCGCCTTCGTGGTGGGGTGGTGGCGGGGGTGGCCGCCGCGTCGGCTGTACACCGCGGCGTTGTGGTGCTCGCCGCTGCTGGTCGGGTGGGTGGGGGCGGCGACGATCTGGTCGTCGGGGCTGCCGGGT
>Ga0335072_10005720_pt1 | contig 18308 bp, 14 predicted proteins | sample Lox_Sample_21_FD_206725 | JGI IMG/M metagenome (GOLD analysis project Ga0335072, IMG submission 206725) | Soil microbial communities from Loxahatchee National Wildlife Refuge, Florida, United States - Lox_Sample_2.1 | ecosystem: Environmental > Terrestrial > Soil > Wetlands | place: USA... | reverse complement strand
TCCATGCGCTCACACAGGTTCACAATGCTTGCGGGGATGCTTTTGCTTTCTCTCGCCACGGCTGGCACTGCTTCTGCTCAATACGGCGGGGGCGGCGGCACCGGGGGTTCGGGCGGCTCTGGCGGCTCGGGATCCGGCGGGACCAATTCGACGGGCTACAACTATGGCTTGTCCACCGGCGCCAAAGTCGGCATTGGCGTCGGGGCCGCCGCGGGCGTTACCGCCGCGGCCCTCCTGATTCACCATCATCACGTTGTCGCCGCTCGAGAGCACGCTTCGCTCGTCGGCTGCACCCAGTCCGTTCTCAACGGCCTCAGCATCAAAAACGAAACGGACAATCAGACCTACATCCTGCTTTCCAGCGGCGCTTCTTTGAAGCCGGGCGAACGCGTCGAGCTTGCCGGCGCCAAATCTTCCGGCAATTCCGAAAACCCCGCGTTTCACGTTCGCGAAGTCGTAAAGGACTACGGCGCTTGCGGCACCTTCGCGGCCCAACAGCCCTCGGTTCTTCCGGCCGCCTCCGTCCGCAGCAAGTAGTTCGGTTCGTCGCACAAGTTTGAGGCGCCTTGCCCGAGGGTGCTTCAATCGCTCAAGGGGATTTCCCGGCGCTGTCGCGCCTGGGAATCCCCTGATGCGCCGCTCCTTCGCGCACTCGCTTTTGAATTCGCTCCGCAATCAGTGCCGCCTGCCGGTCGTCCATGGGAACGGTCTTGCCTCGCGGTAAATCCATCACTTCCACCCTCTGTCCCGCGACGGAATTCCACCCCTCCACCGGGCCGATCGAAAACCAGTCATCCAGGTCGCGGCTGTTGAAATACGTAATCGGCACCGCCGTCCCGCCCGCCGGGCGATAATCCCTCATCACCGCCAGGTTCACTTGTCGTACTTCTTCCGCCCCCTGGGGGATCAGCGCGTCCTTACGTCCCTGTTGCCGCCGCAATCGCCAGTGCCATCTTTCTAATTCCGCGTACTCGCCGATCAGCCGCCCGGCGCTCCGCAGTTTCTTCCCCAACACCCGCATGCGCTCTTTTCCGCCCACCGTCTTCAGCTTCTTCCACCCGCTCTCGGCTCTCCGCGCCATTTGAAACCACAGCCCTCCCCATCCCAGTCGCATGGCTCCCGGCGCGGGCGCATCCATCAGCCCCAGGAATCCGATTTCCTGCCCCGACGCCGCCAGTTGCTGCGCGATCTCGTACGCGATGATTCCTCCGGAGCAGTACCCGAACAAATGATACGGGCCTTCCCTCTGCACGCTTCGCAGCGCGCTTGCGTAGTCCCGCGCCATTTCCGCGATCGAGAGGTACGCCCGGCCCTCTTCCAGCTTCTCGTTCTGCAATCCGTAGCTCGGCTGTCCGCTTCCCAAATGTTTCGCCAGCCGCACGCAATACGACACCGTCCCTCCGTGCGTGTGCACGAAAAATATCGGCGGCCGGGATCCGAAGGGTTGAAGCAAAAGGAGGGGCCCTGCATTTTGACGCGGAAACTTCTCTTCAACCAGCGCCTTCGCTTGCGCCTCGATCGTCCGTTGCTCCCAAAGCACGGCGCCGTCCAGCTCGATCCCGAACTCCTTCTCGATTTGCGCCTGCAATTCCACCAGCTGGACGGAATCGCCGCCGCTCTCGAAGAAATCCTCGTGGACTCCCACCGCCTCCGTTTTCAGTATTTTCGCCCAGATCTCCCCGAGCCTCAGTTCCGTGTACTCTCGCGCGTACGCCGGAGGCGCGCCTCCGGTGGCCCCGGGTTCGAGCGTCGCGGTCATAGGCTGAGTTTACCCTGCAGTTATAAATGGCGGGATTCAATTTCTGAATGTCACGCTCTCGTTTCCGCGATGTGCCGTTTCACCCCCGTCCCGTCCGGGACTTTTTTGTCCCCGCTTTCTTCTTGACACGTTTTCCTCTCCGCCTCTTGTCGCGACCCCCGCGCCCCTATCGTTTGCATACAAACACCGGCCTGTACGCAAGTCCAGATTTGGTCCAGTCCTGGTCCTTGTCCTTTTTTCCTCGACGTGCTCGTTGAAATTTCCGCGCGCTCGTGCCAGCCTGGATCGTGCGTATTTTTTGCGCGCACGAAAGGAGAATCATCGTCATGAGCCGCGCCTCGCCGCCCGGCCGCAATCCTCGCGCCCCCGCTTTTCCGCGCCCGCCATCACCCCCGCCCGCGCCGCCCCTCTTCCCCGCCCGCTCCCCGGAATCCCCAATCGCTACCTTCGTCGAATTCGATTCGTCCGCAACCCGCGGAAAACACTCGCTCGCCGATCTCAGCAATCGCGACACGCTCTCGACCCTCGCCGTGGCTTCCGCCCTTCTTCCCGATTTTCTTTTCCGACCTGCGCATCTCGTTGCGGCGAAATCCCTTTGCGCCTTCAGCCTCCCGCAGGTTGCTGACCCTGGCTGTGCGTCGTTGATAGATCCGCTCCCGTCGCTTCTTTCCCGAAAAACGTCACCACTGCCAGCAGCACCGCCACAAGCACCACCGTCCACGCCAACACCGGCGCGTAATTCCCTCCGAAGTGCTGTTCCGCGATTTTCGATTGCACCGGCGTGCATCGCGACGCCAGAAAGTTTCCCGTCTGGTACGCCAGCCCAGGAAACATCGCCCGCACCGACGGCGGCGACAACTCGTTCAGGTAGGCCGGTATGATCCCCCACGCCCCCTCCACCATGAACTGCAGAAGAAATGCTCCGAGTGTCAGCATCGCCACCGAGTGCGAATACGCCCACAGCGGCGCCACCGGAATCGCCAGCAGCGCCGCCGCGATAATCGCCCACCGCCGGCCGATTTTTTCCGACCACGCCCCAAACACGATGCTTCCCAGGAGCGCCCCCACGTTGAACACCGTCACCATCATTCCCACGACCTGCGGCGTCAGCCCGTGGTTCAGTTTCAAAAACGTCGGGTACAAATCCTGCGTCCCGTGGCTGAACAAATTGAACCCGAACATCAGCAAGGCCAGAACCAGAAACGGAGGAATCAGCAGGATCACTCCCCGCAATTTCCCGCGGTACCAATCCAGATTACGAATCTCTTGCGGCTTCTTTTGCTTCGCCGCTCGCCCCACTCGCCACGCCGGCGATTCCTCCACGCTGCTCCGGATGTACAGCACCAGAAACGCCGGCAGCGCCCCTACCACGAACATCATCCTCCACCCGATGTGCGTGAACAGCGTCCCGAACGCCAGCCCCGCTAGCAGGTATCCCGTGTTGTATCCCACCTGCAGAATTCCGGAAAAGAGTCCGCGCCCCTCCGCCGGCAGCGTCTCAAACGCCAGCGCCGCTCCCACGCCCCACTCGCCGCCCATCGCAATCCCGAAGAGCGCGCGCAAAATCAAAAACCATTTCAAGCTCGGCGCAAACGCCGAGGCCAGCTCCAGCACGGAAAACGAAACGATGTCGATCATCAGCGCCGGCCGCCGCCCCACGCGGTCCGCCAGCATCCCGAACAAAAACGCCCCGATCGGCCGCATAGCCAGCGTCAGGAAGATTGCTTCGCTCGCCACCGACACTTTCACGCTGAATTCGCTTGCGATTGCCGGCAGGCAAACCACAAGGATGAAAAAATCAAATGCGTCCAGCGACCACCCCAGATAGCAGGCCACGAACGTGTTCCGCTGCTGCGCCGTCAGCCGCCGGAAATGCTGGAAGACGTTCACCGCGTTCTCCCCTGCGCCCGCCGCGCGGCCTCCACCACCGCGTCCGTCACGCGCGCCACCCGCGCCATTTCCGCCACGTCGTGCACCCGCACGATATGGGCGCCCTCCAGAATCGCCGCGGCCACCGTTCCCGCCGTCTCCCAGATTCTCCCGCTCGCTTCGCCTGCTCCCGCGCTTTTCCCGGCCAGCCGCCCGAGAAACGACTTTCGCGACGTTCCCACGAGAATCGGGTATCCCAGCCGCGCCAGCTCCGGCAGTTTCGCCAGCAGCTCCAGATTCTGCTCCGCGCTTTTTCCGAAGCCGATTCCTGGATCGATCACGATCTGGCTTTTCGGCACACCGGCTTTTCGCGCGATTGCCGCGGCTTTGCGCAGCCCCGCCGTCACGTCGCGCGCGACATCCCTCGCGAACGGTTTCCGCTGCATCGTCAGCGGCTCGCCGCGCATGTGCATCAGGATAATCGGCATTTTTCGCCGCCCCGCCAGCGTGGCCACGCGCGGATCCTTCCGCAGCGCCGTCACATCGTTCAGGATTTCGGCCCCGGCCTTCGCCGCCGCTTCAGCGACCTCGAATTTGCTCGTATCAATCGAAATCGGCGAGCGGAGCTTTCCCCGCAGCCCTTCGAGCACGGGCAGCACGCGGTCCAGCTCTTCCTCCGCGCTGATCCCCGCCGAACCCGGCCGCGTGGATTCTCCGCCGACGTCGATGATTCCCGCTCCGGCGCGCTCCATTTCCAGCGCGTGCTCCACCGCAGCATCCACGCCGAGAAATTTCCCGCCGTCCGAAAAGCTGTCTGGGGTCACGTTCAGCACGCCCATCACCACCGTGCTTTCGCCGAGCGGAATTGTCCCCGAAGGAAGCGTGAGCCGGAATCGTTTTCGCAGGAACACAGGAAGGGTATTGAAACACGGTTTGCCCGGCCGTGTAAGCCGCCGCGGCGTTCTAGTGACTGGCGGGAATGTAATAGGAGCCGCGGTAATCCACGGTCGCTCCCGGGATGTCCGTCACTTCGATCCGCAGCGCGTGCCATCCCGGCGGCTGCGGCCCCTGCGCCGGATCGCCCGGGACGAAACCGAGCGTGTACTCCACGCCGATTCGCTGCGCGATGCGCCGGAAGGTTTCCGCGAGAGTCGAGGTCTCATGAAGAAAATAAAGTTCACCACCGGATGCGCGGGCAATTTCCGCGAGAAACACCGTGTACGCGGGGATTCCTTCGTCGCGCGCTTTTTCGCTGACGAGGCTCCGGCTCCGGTGCGCCGCCAGCCAGTCCGCCGTCAAGATCTTCGGGCGGTTCTCCGTCGAGACGGCGAAAACCTGAATGTCCTCGGCGGCGAGCAGCTTCTCCACGTCCTCGAACCGCAGCCGGTTGTCGCCCCCGCCGATCGGCTGCGTGCTCGCGGGATTCAGGGAAAGCCCGAGCCCGCTGTCCTCGCCGTCCGTCAGCAGCACGATTCCCTTGCGGCCCGTGCGTCCGGCAAAAAGCTTCGCCGCCGTCAGGTACACCGACTGGTAGATATTCGAGCCGCCGGTGTCGTTCAAAAGCTCGCGCACGTCAATGCGGTCCACCGCCCGGCGCAGAAGCTCTCTGACGCTCGTGAATTTCTGCTGCACGTAGGTGTGCGCGCTGAAATCGACGATCGCGACTTCGTCGGATGGCGCGAGTCCCTCGATCAGCGCTTCCGCCGCTTCCTTCATTTCCGTGGCGTCGCGCACCACGCTCGGGCTCGCGTCCACGATCAGGGCCACGGTTGCCGGCTCGGACGATTCGTCGAAGTTGGCCACCACGCGCGGCGCGCCGTCGTCAAAGATGCGAAACCGTTCGCGCGTCAATCCGGGGACCGGCGTTCCATCCGCCGCGAAGACCGAGCAGGTCACGCGCACGATCTGCGACTGCACCTGGATTGCGGGCGCGCGGTGCGACGGCGCCGCGTCCGCCGTCTGCCCTTCCGGTTCGCCGCTGGAGACGATGTGCAGTTCGCCCGTCGCGGGATCTCTTTTGTAAACCACTCCCGAATCGAGCACGGACGCGCGCGATTGCTTTTTTTGCTGGGCTTGCGGCGCGGTCAAAGCGAAAAGCAGGAGCGGGAAAACCAGAGCGGCGCGGCAGAGGTGGGAGTGTCGCATGCCGGGAGCCGTTGCACCAATCAGTCGAGATCGAAATCGCGGAGCGGCTTCTTCAGAGGTTCGTCCTTGGCTTTCTTCAGGTTCTCGGCAAATTTCCTCGCCAGGACGTCTTCCTTGATCTTTTCGGCTTCCACCGACGCCCGGAATTTCGCTTCCACCTGGTCTTCGTGTTCACGGAGCAAGCGAGCCGTATCGTCGAGGTCCACCGAGGGTGGCTTGACCGCCGCTTCGTGCGAAAGCACCACTCCAAGCACGGAATCAATCTTCAGCTTCGCGTTGCAGCAGGGACAGTTGACTTCGATTACCTCGGGGGATTTCTTCGCCATGGCGGTATTTTACGCCCATTCGGCGCGGGAGAAAACGAAAGGGCCTCGGAGATCGAGGCCCTTCGGGAAACATCGGATTTGCGGCCTTGCTTCAGGCCGGAGCGGGCTTTTCGCCTTTCGCCAGGCCGGGAATCGGACGGGGCTCGGGACGCAGTGTGAGAGAAGGCTCCTTTGCCGGGACCGGCGGAGCCGAGGGCGGTGGCGGGGGCGGCTTCTCCGGCAGCGACTTGCCCTCCATCAGGAGCCTCAATTCCGTGGCGTCGAGCACTTCGCGCTCGAGCAGCGCCTGTGCGATTCGCTCAAGCGTGCCGCGCTGGGTCTCGAGGATGCTCCGGGCGCTCGTGTATCCTCGGTTGATGATCGAGCGGACCTCGGCGTCAATCTTGATCGCCGTGTCCTCCGAGTAGTCGCGGTGCTGCGCGATTTCGCGCCCGAGGAAAATCGCCTCTTCCTTCTTGCCGAACGTCAGCGGCCCGAGCGTGCTCATACCCCACTCGCAGACCATCTGCCGCGCGATTTCCGTGGCGCGTTCGATGTCGTTCCCCGCGCCGGTGGTGATGTGCTTCAGGAAGATTTCCTCGGCGGCGCGCCCCCCCATGAGGACGGCAAGCTGCGATTCGAGGAATTCTTTGGTGTAGGTGTGCTTGTCGTCGATGGGCAGCTGCATCGTGACGCCCAGGGCCATGCCGCGCGGAATGATCGTCACCTTATGCAGCGGGTCGGCGCCCGGAGTCATGGCGGCCACGAGAGCGTGGCCGGCCTCGTGATAGGCCGTGTTCTTCTTTTCCTCGTCGGAAAGAATCATGGACTTCCGTTCGGCGCCCATCAGAACTTTGTCCTTGGACATTTCGAAATCGGCCATGGCGACGAATTTGCGGTTCTGGCGGGCGGCCCACAGGGCTGCTTCGTTCACGAGGTTCGCCACGTCGGCGCCGGAAAAGCCGGGAGTGCCGCGGGCGATAACGGAGAGGTCCACGTCGTCGGCCAGGGGAACCTTGCGCGTGTGCACGCGGAGAATTTCCTCGCGGCCGCGAACGTCGGGGCGCGGCACCACCACGCGGCGGTCGAAGCGGCCCGGCCGGAGCAGCGCGGGATCGAGAACGTCGGGGCGGTTGGTGGCGGCGATCAGAATGACGCCTTCGTTCGATTCGAAGCCGTCCATTTCGACCAGCAGCGCGTTCAAGGTTTGCTCGCGCTCGTCGTGGCCGCCGCCCAGGCCGGCGCCGCGATGGCGGCCCACCGCGTCAATTTCATCGATGAAGATGATGCAGGGAGCGTTCTTCTTGCCCTGCTCGAAAAGATCGCGCACCCGGCTGGCGCCGACGCCGACGAACATCTCGACGAAGTCCGAGCCGGAAATGGAGAAGAAGGGAACGTTCGCTTCGCCGGCAATCGCGCGGGCGAGCAGGGTCTTTCCGGTTCCTGGAGGCCCGACGAGCAGAACGCCCTTGGGAATGCGGCCGCCGAGCTTCTGGAATTTCTGCGGGTCTTTCAGGAAATCAATGATTTCGTAGAGCTCTTCTTTGGCTTCGTCAATGCCGGCGACATCCTTGAAGGTCGCCTTCTTTTGCTGCGCGGTCAGCAGGCGCGCACGGGATTTGCCGAAGCTGAGAGCCTTATTTCCGCCCGCCTGCATCTGGCGCATCATGAAAATCCAGAAAAGCACGAGCAGCAGGATCGGGCCGAGGTTGATCAGAAGGGAGAGCCAGTCGTTGCGGTTCGCTTCCTTGTAGGTGTAGTGAACGTTCTTGTCGCCGAAGGCTTTCGTGACTTCCGGGATCGTGGCGTTCGCGACGGTGACGTTGTGGAACTTTCCGCCGTCGTTGTACTCGCCCTCAAGCTCGGCGCTGTTCTGCGACAGGTAGATCGTAACGTCCTTTACCGCGCCGCTTTCCACCTTGGCCATGAAACCCGTGTACCCCGGCTCGTCCTCGCGGGCGGATTGGCCGCTCTTGGAGGCCATCTCCCACAGCACGACCGCCAAGCAAATCATCAAAAGCCAGAAAAGAATTGTTCGGACCGTAGAGTTCACTGTTGCCTCACCCTCTTGTTCCTACACCCTCTTAGATGCGCCGTAAAACCCGGGGATTTCAACTTTCCTCTGGCGCGTCCGGCGGAGAAAACGTCATTTGTCCGCCGCGCTTTCTTCGATCAAAAGCCCCGCGCGAGTTTCCTGGTTCGCGCTGAACTCCGCGGCGGGAGGAAATCCGCGCGCCCAGACTACGCGACCCGCGCTCTCCAATACCGGCCAGCCCGCGCGCTGCCAAAGGGGAACGCGCCGGACGAGAAACAATCGCTTCAATTTCTTAGGCTCTCGACGCCCGCGGGGCCGGTACGCATCGCCCGGGCGCCAATTCCGCAGGACCAGGGAGGTGCGGAGCAAGTCGGCGTCCAGAGCGACTCCACCGGAATTAGTTTCTCGCTCCCGCAAAGGCCAGTCAATGACTTTCAGCCTGAAGCCGGTGCCGATTTCCGGGACGGAAACAAAGGTTTCGCCCCGGCCGGGCAGCGCGATCGCGTATCGGTACAATGCCGTTCCGGACAAGGACGCGGAGGCGTGCTCCCCCTTCCCCGCATGGGCCGACGAGCTTCCCCGGAAATGAATATCGGCAAAACTCCGCTCGACCTCCACCCCTCCGGGCAACTGCAGGACGCGGCCGCTCGACGGGCCCGATGCCAAGGCGATTACCCGCTCGACTTGCGAGGCGTTCAAAGAGGAACGTTCCACGCGCACCTTTTCATAGAGACGCCGGACAAGGCGTTCGGTAAGCGGTCGCAGAGCAGCGGAGATGGACGCGCCTGCCTCGCTCGATTGCTCCGCAATCGCGGAAAAAAGCGGGGGTGCAAGCAGATCCTCGGCCCGGACCGTGTATCCACCGCGAGAACTGCGAACCGACTGACGAACGACGGCCTCCACAGAGGCGTCCCAAAAGGCCGCTTCCTCGCGAGCCAGCCGGGCAAAGTTGGCAAGGTGTTCTACAGCACGCGGAGAAAACTCCTGCTCGAATACGGGAAGGACGCGGGCGCGGATGCGCGCGCGAGTGCGGTTCGTGTCGAGATTCGAGCGATCTTCGCGCCAGGTCTGGCCGATGGACTCGAGGTAGGCGCGAAGCTCCGCGCGGCGAAAAGTGAGCAAAGGGCGGATGACGCCGCCCGCGACAGGATGAATTCCAGCGAGGCCGCAGAGGCCAGTGCCGCGAAGCAAATGGGCGACGACGGTTTCGGCCTGATCGTCGGCGGTGTGGGCAACAGCTACGCGAAAAAGCCGGCCGGAGGAAACGGCGGCCTCGAAAAAGGCGTAGCGAAGGCGGCGTGCCGAGTCTTCGATGTTCCATCGATTTTGGCGTGCCGCGGCCGCCACGTCCTGCTTTTCAAACAAAAACGCCAAGCCATGCGCGCGCGCCAGTTGCGCGACGAATTCGGCATCGGCATCCGCCTCGTGGCCGCGCAAAGAATGATGAAAATGCACGACCTGGAGTGTGAGGCCAAACTTCTGGCGAATCGAAAGCAGCAGGCGAAGGAGCGCGACGGAATCGGCGCCGCCGGAGACAGCTACGCCGAGCGAAGTTCCGGGAGTGACGCCGAAGGAGCGCAGACTACCACTGAAACGGTGTTCCAGCTGCGGTCTGGCGGAGCGAGGCATGGATTGTGGCCGAGCAAAATCCTATGGGCCATAGTAACAGCCCGGGCCGAGCGGGTCGAGGCGTCGCGGCGAATGGCGGGGTCAGACCCGCTCGACGGCCTGCTGAACCAGCAGATCGCGGCTGTGGGAGATCCGGCGGTCGAGCGCCACGGCAGCGAAGTAGGAACACTGGCGCCGCTCCTGATCGGCCCATGCGGAAGCGCTGGGCATCAAGCGGGAACAAAACGAGCCAACGACGTGCAGGATCGAGTAGTAGGTCCCCACCGCGCGAATATCCACCTGGTCGTCGCTCTGCTCCGGACAGAGCCGCAGGAGCTGGAGAAGGCGGTAGAAATCTTCGGCAGACACGTTGGTGCCGGCCACGCCGGTAACTTCGCGGACGCGGTCGGATAGTTCGACGGTCCGGCTGGCAGCCAGGATCGAGCGGCAGTGAGAAACGAAGAAATGGAGGAACGCCGCGATCGAAATGACGCAAATGAGAGCAGCAATCATCGAGCTTTCACCACAAACGCCTCCGTCAACAGGCGGGAAGTCTCCGGAACTTTCGTGAAGGTGTAGGCCCAGGCGAGGGGAAGCCAGGTGCCAAGGATCGGCGGAATCCAGCGCAAGCCATAATTCTGAAGCGCCGGAAAGAGGTTGTGCAGGGCGTAGACGCCGGCGGTCGCGCTGAAGTAGACGCCGAGCGCGAGAATCAGCTGAATCAAACGCGTCCGCGTTTCATGGAGTTTCAAGAGCGAAGCCCACAGCAGGTAGGTGAGAATCACGCCGACGAAGTTGAGGTTCTGCTCGAGCTCCACAACAAAGCGGGAAGTCAGGTGCTCCCGGGTTTGGTGGACGACAAGATAGGAAAAAAAGGCTGTGGCGGCCAGGAGCAGAACGGCAGCCACGCGGATGTAGCCGCTGACCTTCATCTCCGTGAAGACCTGCTGGTAAAAGTGAATGATGACGAAGTACATCAGGACGTACAGGAGGCCGTCGGAATAGTAGTAGTAATAGAAGTAGGACGGCGAGTAGAAGCCGAATTTGTGGATATAGATGAACTGCCCGCAGGTGACAGCTGCGGCGCACAGCATGTAGACGTTCAGGGTGAGATAGCGCTTGAAATCACTGCGAAGAAATGAAGACACAACCACGTAGGCTTCTAGCAGGAAGCCTGCCAACCAAAGCGTATAGTCGAATGGGCCAAGCATTCGCATTCCAACTTCGAGGCCTAGCCCAAGCTTACCAGGGTGTTATGTTCGGCTTGCCGCCAAGTGTAAGCGCGGCTCGCTCGCCTGGATTGTTACCAGCGATCCGGGGGCACCGGGCCGCTTGTGCTCTCGAACACCCAGCGGTCCGGAGGTACCGGGCCACTTGTGCTCTCGAACACCCAGCGATCCGGAGGTACCGGACCACTCGTGCTTGCCAACCAACGGTCAGGTGGCACCGGGCCGCTCGTACTTGCAAGAGCGTTGTGGGACAAAGCCTTCAATCCCATCGCACCGCAAAGAACGAGAAGCACCAACGCCAGAACAACAGACCACCTATACATGGGACCCTCCGAGTAGGGAAACTACGCGGCGGAGTCTATAGGCGGTCTGGTGCCGTCAAGAGGGAAATCTTAGGGACGTGTGTCTAAACGGTACACACCCCCGCCCTCCTCTGGTTGGGCCAGAGCCTCTCCAAGTTGTCGAGGTCAGGCTAGGGTTTGGAACCGACCGGGTCAATGTAACTTTGGTACTAGCGATCCGGACCGGTACACTTTGCGGAAAGGGCCGTTTTATGGGGGTTTTTGCTATTTGCCACATGCGGAGATTTCGCGGATAGGAGCGTTGCATGCGGCTTGACACTTCGGCGAGTGACACCTTAGCATCGAAAGTTACACCCGTGCCGGCGTAGCTCAGTGGTAGAGCGAGGGTCTCATAATCCCTAGGCCGTGGGTTCGATTCCCCCCGCCGGCACCAACTTCCCGACTCCTCCTTCACCGGTCCCGCGGGGCTGATCCTTATATTTGCTTTAGATCGGATAGTGCGGCGGTGTGGTGCTGATCGTAAGCCAGCGCAGGTCTGTGAATTCGCTGATGCCCGCCTTGCCACCAAACCGACCCAGCCCGCTGCCCTTTACCCCGCCAAAAGGCATCTGCGCCTCGTCGTGAACGGTGGCTCCATTGATGTGGCACATGCCGGACTGGACGCGCCGGGCGATGGCCAGGGCGCGGGGAATGTTGCGGCTGAAGACGGCTGCCGTGAGCCCGTACTCGGTGTCGTTCGCAATGCGAATTGCCTCCTCGTCGTCGGACACTCGGATGACGGAGGCGACGGGGCCGAAGGATTCTTCATAATAAAGGTCCATCTCCGGGCGGATGCCATCGAGGACGGTGGGACGCATGATGGCGCCTTCCCGACTTCCCCCCGCCACCAGAACGGCGCCCTTGCCGATCGCGTCCCTCAATAATTTTTCGACGCGTTCGGCAGCCTCGAGACCGATGAGCGAACCAACAGCAATACCCTCCGTCCTGGGTGTTCCCACCTTGAGTGAATTCGTCTTGTCCGCAAACCGCCGAAGGAAGCCCTCCGAAATCTCGTTGCGCACAATGATGCGCTCCGTGGACATGCAAATTTGTCCTTGATTCATAAACGCGCCAAAGGCGGCGGCTCTTACGGCTTCGTCGAGATCCGCGTCTTCCAGCACGATCATCGGGGCTTTCCCGCCGAGCTCGAGCAACACCGGCTTCAGGTGCCGAGCGGCAATGCCTGCGATAATCCTCCCGACGCGCGTCGAGCCGGTGAAGTTGATCCGGCGCACGGCGGGGTGGGCGATCAACGTTTCAACAATCACTCCGGCATTCTCCGGCGAATTGCTGACGACATTGACGACGCCCGCGGGAAAGCCTGCGTCCCGGAAGACTTTGCCAAGCAAGTATTGTGTGCCGGGACAAATCTCCGATGATTTCAGGATCACCGTATTGCCGCATGCCAGCGGAAGAGCCACCGCGCGAGCCCCCAGGATCACCGGAGCGTTCCACGGCGCGATCCCCAGGACGACTCCCACAGGCTCTCGAATCGAGAACGCGAGGCACCCGGGCTGATCGGAAGGGATCACTTCTCCAGTCACCTGAGTCGTCATCGCCGCAGCTTCACGGAGCATGACCGCGCCGAGGCGGACGTTGAAGGCGCCCCAGGCCGACGTCGCGCCGGTCTCCGCCGTCATCGCGTCGGCAAATTCGGCGCTTCGCTGCTCGATCAAGTCCGCAGCCTTCATCAGCAAGGCGCGCCGAGCGTTCGGACCGGTCTGAGACCAAGAGGGAAATGCCGCAGCGGCCGTATCCGCAGCAAGGACAGCATCTTTTTCGGAAGCAGACGCCGCGCGAGTGGCGACGGCTCCTGTCTCCAGGTCGCGCCGCTCAAAGGTGGCTCCGCTTGACGCAGGCAATTCACGATTTCCGATGAAGAGGAGAGCGTCCATTCAAAGGCTCCTTGGAGAGAACTTGGGCGGGCCCGAGGGCAGCCAGAGTACGACGAAATCCGCCGGAGAAACGCTTGCAATCACGAAACGATGGGCTGATAGTAGCAGGGCAAACCCAATATGGAAAGAGTTCATTGGGGAACTTTGGTAAGAACCGCTCCCTGGAGCCGCCCGAAACTCCAGGGAACGAAAGGTAGAGCATGACCCGCAACCTGCGCGTGGGAATCATCGGCGGAGGAATCGGCGGCCTGGCCCTGGCAGGAACATTGATCCGCAGAGGGATCGAGGTGCACCTCTTCGAACGCGCGCCCGCGTTTGGGGAAGTGGGCGCCGGGATACAGATGACGCCCAACGCGGTCAAGGTGATGCGCGAGCTCGGATTGTGGGAGGAAACACAGTGCGCCAGTTTTTTGCCGCAGTCCATTGTTGGGCGGAATTGGAAAACGGGGCGCGAGATGTTTCGGACTCCTTTGGCGGAAGCCTGCCCACGGCTTTACGGCGCCGAATTCTTTCATATTCACAGGGCCGACTTGCATAGAATTTTGTTGAAGCTGGTGCCCGCAAACGCCGCGACGCTCTCCGCGCAGTGCGTCTCCGTCAGCCAGACGGCGATGGCGGCCACCGCACAATTTGCTGACGGAAAGGAATTCGAAGCCGACATTTTGATCGGTGCCGACGGAATACAATCCACGGTGCGCAAGAGCTTGTTCGGCAATGAAGCGCCGCGCTTCACGGGAAACATGTGCTGGCGGATGTTAATACCCTTCGACAAACCGCAATTCGGTCTTGTCACTCCGGACTCGTCGTTCTGGCTGGGCCCGAAGGGACACGTCGTGACGTATTACGTGAGCGCGGGAAAAGCGGTGAATGTCGTGGCAATCCGCGAGACGGAAGCCTGGGTCGAGGAGTCGTGGAACGTCCCCAGCAACCGCGAAGAGTTGCTTGCCGGCTACCCCGGCTGGCACCCGAATGTGTTGAAGCTCTTCTCGCTGGCCGAGCACGTATTCAAGTGGGGGCTCTTCGACCGCGATCCCATGACCACTTGGACCGCCGGACGTATAGCCCTGTTGGGGGATGCCGCACATCCGATGCTCCCGTTCCTCTCGCAAGGCGCCGCGATGGCAATTGAAGACGGGTACGTGCTCGGCAGCGTGCTCGCGGACGGCGCCGACCCGGTTGCAGCCCTCAAGCGATATGAGCGGCTGCGCCTACCCAGAACGAGCCGAGTGCAGCTCGAATCGAGAAAGCGCGGGCAGACGTATCACATGGAATCCCGGATCAGGCAAATCTTCCGCGATGCTGCCTATCGCGTGAAGCAGATGGTGAATCCCCACTCGAGCGGCCTGCAGGCGGGCTGGGTCTATTCCTACGACGCAATTTCGGAAGTTCGACGGACGCTGCCCTGAAAATGCGGCGTGCCGCGAAAATGACTAGGCGAGCAGGTCCTTCCCCAAGAATGTTTGGAACGCCCGGAAGAATCCATTGAAATCTTCCCAAGGAATTAAATGCGGCGCGTTGAGGACGGTCTCAACCTGAAAGGAGGGCACGAGCCGGCGGAATTCGGCGATGTCCTCCGGCAGGACCACTCCGGCCTTTCCCGCGACAATCAGGAGTACCGGCATCTTTAAATGCGGAAGGTCAGCGTGAATATCGTCTTCTTGAAAGCCGCGGTATGCGGTGCGAACCGCCCGTAAATCGCAAGTTGGCAGCCACTCCGCGCGGAGCCGAACGTGAAAATCGGTCCATGTGGGAACGAAGGCACGCATTTCCTCGAGCGTCGCTCCTTTCTCCGTCGCGGAAAGAGATTTGAGAAGCCACTCCTCGGGAATTGGGTAGGGCCGCCGGCCAGGACCTCCGACGGGTGGATCCAAGAGAACGATTTTCTGGACCAGCGAGGGCGATTGCCGAGCCGCGCGAATCGCGATGCGGCCTCCCATCGAGTGGCCCACGAAAATGTTCGATTCGAGCTGAAGCGCCTCGGCAAATGCGGTCAGGTCCTTGGCCATCGCGTCAAGCCCGTAGTCAAGATCCGGACCGCCCTGGGAAATTCCGCGGCCGCGGACATCCAGAACGTAGGTGTCGTAATGCTTGCCGAAGACCTCCGCCACGAAGCCCCATGTGATAGCAGGACTCGTAATTCCCGGAATCACAATCAGCGGCGTGCCTTTGCCGCCGTAGCGGAGATAGTGCTGGCGAATCCCGTTGGCATGGACGTGGGCGCCGTAAAGGTATGTGGTTTCCACGAAGCTGGTTCTCCCAATGAAGCCGCAGTGCAAATGCGAAAAGGTTCAGTCTTGGACGAAATTCACTCGACGGAACTCAGCGACGCGAGCACGGAGGACAACGGCTCAACGTCGGCGTACTTCGCGTCAATATCGAAAAGGTTCCAGCGGTGCGGACCGTCGGCGCGATCGCCGACGCACTCTTCCGGCACGATGACGCGATATCCATAGGAAACCGCATCAATCGTGGTGGCGCGAATGCAACCGCTGGTCACGCAGCCCGTGACGATCAACGTGTCCACGCGAGCGGCTGTCAGGAAGGGAAGTATCGGCGTGCCGAAAAACGCGGAAGAAGCCCGTTTGATCCACACCGGCTCGCCCGATTGCGGCTTCACGCGGCTGTCGATCTCGCACCAGATGGTGTTTTCCACCAGGACCGCAAGCCCCGGCATCTTTCGGAGCCAAGTCGCGCCGTCGAGCCCGCTGGCATCAAAGCCAACCGCGGTGAAGGCGACGGGAATTTCCCTCCGGCGGGCCGCGTCGAGAAGAGTTTTCGTAGCGGCAATCTCCTTGGAGAGCTCGCCGCCAACGGGGCAGGAGGGGTCCGTAAATCCGCGCTGAAAATCCACAATCAGCAGGGCCGGCCGCTTGCCGAAGCCGACCCGGCCGCCGATTCCGCTGCGACGATAGATTGATCCGGCCCGGTCGAGGCCTTCTCCCGAAACAGGGTCGGAGGGGCCAGAGGTCATTTCAGATCTTCGGGAATGATACGCCCGTTGTCCGCAATCAGCTCGTCATCGAGATAGAAGCGGTGACGCCGGAGCGCAAAGTCCTGATGGCAGCCGGTTGTGTGCTTGCCGCCGAATGTCGCGTTTTCGCCGAGCGCGATGAGCGTTGTCCCGTACATCGTGCGGCCGTCCTGGCCGATCACATCGAGCGGGTCCTGGAACGCGAGCGAATTCCAGAGCGCCTTTGGATGAGAGCCCCACCCGAGGTGCGAAATCGCGAAGCCCTCGGGGTCCTTCCAGCCCTCGATGTAATCCTTGATCATGAACGCGTCGTAGCCGCCATCCATGGAAACAACGGCGCCCTTCTCGAATTTCAGCTTTACCGGAGTGGTTAAAAAGCGCTTCGCAGGATACCAGATGTCGCCGGGATCCATAACGAGCGTGCCTTCACCCAGTCCTTCATTCGGAATCGTGTACTGGAACGCTCCGGGCCAGTGGTCCCAGCGTCCCGGCTCATCTGTGTAGCCATATTGGCCGATGACGGGGCGGTTCGTCATATCAAACCAGACGTTCGTTCCACTGTCCGACTCGAGGCGAATGCGTTTGGTTTTCTTGAGGCGCGCCATGCCGCGCTCCACGCGCGCGCGATCCTCGGGGGTGGGGAAGAGCCGGACCAGGGCTTCGACGGGGTCGTGGACCATCAGGATGCGTGTGCCCGCTCCCAAAATCTCGCGCTGCTCTTTGGAGTGCAGCAGGCCGCCGCTCGAAAGGTCAATGACCATGTCCGCGCGCTTCAATGTGTCCACGGCCAGCGTGGATTTCGAGAGAATCGCCGAAGACACGTTGCCGCTGCGCATCACCGGGACCTGCTCGGCAGGGGGTGAAGGCATCATGATAGTCATCGTATCGGCGCCGATGCCGCGCGCCGCGCCGTACATGGCGGCCGCGTATTCCTGGTTGGTGTCCGGCTCGGTGAGGATGACGAGCGATTCGGTCGGCTTGAGCTTGCACAATTCGAACATGCGCCGGAAGAGCGGAACGAGCTCAGCGGTACGGAAGGCGGTAGCAGTGGCGACGGCCATAGGCGGATCGGCTCCTTAAGGGATGGCGTCTTACCCGGAGGGAAAGAGCCGAAGCGTGCGAGGTTCGCATTCCCTATTGAACTTAATTCTCGCAGTACAGCGAGTGCAAGTATATTGACGCTTCCCGGCATGTCAAGAAATTTTGCGGGGAAGCCCACGCCGTTGCAGCTTCCCGCTACTTCTGCCCCAGAAGGTCTTTAGGCAGAGCGTACGCAACGTAGGACCTGTGAACCGGCTGTCCCGTCGGCTGCTCGGGACCATCGCGGGGAACCGCCGTCTGCTTTGCCGAAGTTGCGCATACGACCAGATACTCGCGGCCGTCTACCTCGTAAACCGCGGGAACACCCTCGGAGGCCGCGGGGAGATCCGCGGACCACAAAACCTTGCCTGTATCCTGATCGTATGCGCGAATCTTTCCTTCATCCTTTGTGGCGATGAAAAGAAGGCCGCTGGCAGTGACTACCGGACCGTTGCGGGGAAGCATGATGCCCGTGCCCTTAAGGCCCTCTCCCGCCGCCTGAGGAGCGTCGCCGAAGGGGACCTGCCATTTGATCGTTCCCTGATTGAGGTCGTATGCCGTGATATGCGACCACGGCGGGCTGATGATGGAAGGCTGCAAGCCGTAGCCGGTCCAATAGCGCACGACTTCTCCACCCGCCGATAGCGGAGGGGCTTCTCCGCTCGCCGGAATCGCGCCCGGCGCGCTCTCGGGATGGGCTAGATAGAGCATCAGGCTCTTGATAAGCCAGTCGGGAATATCCGGAAACCCCGGCATATCTTTCAGTCCGTAGTGCACCACGCTCTTGATGGTGTCCTCGCCGTAGACGGACGGAGCATTCACAAGCGAAGGAATCGCCGGAGGCGCGCCTTCGTGGTCTATTCCATGGCATCGCTCGCAGTAAAAGTGATAGACGGCCTTGCCCTGCATGGCCGGAGCGGCCTTCGCCGGAATATCCCAGAGCGAAGGTGGCTCACGCCGCTCGTTCTTGAGAATCGCAGGAATGTCCATTGAGATGACGAACATGGTGGCGCTGGACGGATTCGAGGCAGTCATGCCCCAGTTTGACCCGCCGCGATTCCCGGGCATTTC
>Ga0335072_10005719_pt1 | contig 18309 bp, 18 predicted proteins | sample Lox_Sample_21_FD_206725 | JGI IMG/M metagenome (GOLD analysis project Ga0335072, IMG submission 206725) | Soil microbial communities from Loxahatchee National Wildlife Refuge, Florida, United States - Lox_Sample_2.1 | ecosystem: Environmental > Terrestrial > Soil > Wetlands | place: USA... | reverse complement strand
TCTTTCGAGTTGGGTCTGAAAGTAGGTGTGTAACTGGCGGACTCCGTAGCAGGTGGGGGCGATCTGACTCAGCCCGCGCGGCGTCGACTGGACGTTGGCCACCCGGATGGCCTCGTTGGACCAACGCCGGAAGAACTTCTCGTCTTCGGGTGGGACGCCCAGGATGTAGGCGATCATCCGCATCGGCATCGGCACCGCCAGCGACCGCACGACATCGGCTCCCGGCCGTTCGAGCAGGCCCGTCACCAGTTCGCGGGCGAGCCGATCCACCATCGGCTGCCAGCCGTGCAGCGCCCCGCGCGCGAAGGCCGGTTGCACCTTGCGCCGCAGCTCGGTGTGCCTCGGGCGATCCAGGTGCAGCAGAATCGGCGCCTCGACGCGCGAGCGCACCACGCCCTCCCGGCTGGACAGCAGCGCGTCGGCGCGGGCGGCCGTGCGGACGTCATCGTGTCGGCTGAGGATGAAAATGCCTCGGCGGCGGTTGAAGTGGACCCGCGGGCCCGCCAGCAGCTCCCGGTAACCGGGGTAGGGATTGGCCGCCGTGACCGGGTCGAAGGGATCGAACGCCGTGTCCGCGACACCCGGATACGTCCGGTGCGAGAACTTCGCCGCAATGTCGACGCTGAGGTTCTTCACCAGCCCCTTGGCGATGGACGGCAAGACCGACCGGGCCAGGCGTGCGTCGTATTTCACCACCATCGCAGGCCCCTTGTCCGCGCCCCAATTGTTACGGTTTGAACCGTAACGGTCAGTTCCGTAACAGTCAACGGTGTAATCTTCCGAGCTAATGGAGCTTACGATCGACCAGCTTGCTCAGCGCGTCGCGATGACGGCGCGCAATATCCGCGAGTGGCAAACGCTGGGCCTGATCCCTCCGCCCGAGCGGCGCGGGCGCGTGGGTGTGTACTCCAGCGAGCACGTCGCGCTGATCGAGCGGGTCAAGCAGCTACGGACGCAGGGCCTCTCACTCGACATCATCCGCAAGCTGATCGAACGCAGCAGCGACTCGGAGGACGAGGTCCGCAATCTGGCGACCCAGGTGTTGAGTCCATTCGCCGCCAGCCTGCCGGCGAATATGCCGCGCGCGGAGCTGGCCGAGCGACTGGGCGAAGCGGCGGAGGAGGCGCTGGCCCGGTTGGGGCTGATCGCCGATGTCGACGACGACACGGTCGCCGTCCGCGATCTCGCGATGCTGACCGAGATCGAGCAGATGGTGGCGGCGGGCATGACCTTGGACCGCCTGGTCGACACCCTGCTCGAGGTCGACCGGCATCAGCACGAGATCGCCGACCTGGTCCTGCAGATGTATGTCAATGACGTGTGGAATCCGTTCGTCGAATCCGGGTTCGCCACGCCGGGCTGGGCCGATATCGCCGAAAATGCAACCCGGACAAGACCTCTGGCGATGACACTGCTGTCCCGGATGCTGCAGAGCGCGCTCGACGACGTGGCGGCCAAGATCATGGTGGCGCAGTCAGACAGGTCGCGCGAAAGCCTCGACACCGACGCGCCGGGCCAAGCCTCCAGCGCATAGGCCATCAACGCAGTTGACACCGGTGCGATCGCTGGTATCAAGGAAGTTGATATATCGGTGACAGTCGTCATCACAGGAAAGGAAGCAGTGGACATGTTCGGTGGTGGATTCTTCGGTGGTGGCCCCGGCTTTGGCGGGCCTGGTTTCGGCGGACCCGGTTTCGGGGGTCCCGGCTGGGGTGGCGGTCCCGGGGCCGGCGGCCCCGGCTGGGGTGGCGGTCCCGGCTGGGGCGGCGTTCCCGGCTTCGGCAAGCATGGCCGGGGCCCGCTCAAGCGCGCGGCCTTCGGCACCGCCGCGATGCTGCTCGACGGGCCGGCTGACGCGGCGCAGGTCGTGCAGCGGGTCTCCGACAAGACCGACGGTGCGATCACCCCGCCGCAGGAGATGGCCGACCTCGCCATCGGACTGCTCGCCGGTCGCGGCGTGGTGACCGTGGACAACGGCGTCGCCACCCTGACCGAGTTCGGCCAGAACCTGCTGGCGTGGCGCGGTGTCACCAGCGAGACCGCTCAGGCATTCCTGTCCCGCGCAGCCAAGTTCGGCGACGTCTTCAAGATCCGCAGGACGCTCTTCGAAATCGCGGGACTGGCCCGCACCATCGTCTGGACCGGCACCGACGAGCAGAAGCAGCAGCTCGCCGAAACCCGGACCAAAGTGCTGGAAGCCCTGACCGACGCCAAGAAGACCCTGCATCGCGTCCTGGCGGAAGACTAGGCCTGAATTGGGCGGTGGTAGGGCGGCCGGCGTGAACTGACGGCCCGCGCGACAATCCGCGATAATCCGCGATAATCCGCGATAATCCGCGATAATCGTTGTGCGGCAAGGTAACCGGTGGTGCGGCCCTACCCGCTGGTCGGTTCGCTGAGCTTGACCAGCGTCTTGCCGATGTTGGCGCCGATGAACAGCCCGTTGAGGGCGTCGACGCAGGATTCGATGCCCTCGAAAATGGTCTGCCGGTGCCGCAGGCGTCCCTCGGCCTCCCACTGACGGAGGTTGGCGAATGCCTCGTCGAAGCGGCCCCACTGGTGCAGGGAGTTGAAGCCCTGCATCAGCGCGGTCTTGGACAGCAGGTTCACATAGTTCGCCGGCCCGGGGTGGTCTCCGGTCAGGTAGCTGGAGATGACGCCGCAGAGCACAACGCGGGCATTGTGGTTGAGCCGACCGAGCACCGCGTCGAGGATGGGCCCGCCGACGTTGTCGAAGTAGACGTCGACGCGTCGGGGGCAGTGCTCTTTGAGCGCCGCGGGCAGGTCGTCGTTCTTGTAGTCGATGCACGCGTCGAACCCGAAGTCCTCGACCACCGCCCGGCACTTCTCCGGCCCGCCCGCGATGCCCACCACCCGGGCTCCGGCGATCTTGGCGATCTGCCCCGCCACCGATCCGGTGGCGCCGGCGGCCGCCGAGATCACCACCGTCTCCCCGCCGCGCGGCCGGCCGATGTCGGTCATCCCGAAGTAGGCGGTGGCACCGGTCGGGCCGTACACCGACATGATCGCCAGCTGGTCGTCCTCGCCGGGGATCGGCGTGCTGAACACGTCGTCGCGGATGATCACGTACTCCTGAAAGCCGGTCAGCGTGGTGACCACATCGCCGACGGCATAAGCGGCACAGCGCGTCTCGACCACTTCGCCGATCCCGGCGGCACGGATCACCTCGCCCACTTGCACCGGCGGCAGGTACCCGGGCTGGTCGTCGAGCCAAGTGCGGGCGGCGGCGTCGATCCCCACATAGGTGGTGCGAAGCAACGCCTCGCCCTCGGCGGGCTGGGGTGCCGCCGACGTGATCAGCTGGGTGTCACCGGGCTCGACCAGACCGGTGGGACGGCGACACAACAGGATCTGGCGGTTCGGCAAATCGGGCACCCTCCGAAACTACAGAGGAAGCAAACAACAATGTAAGAACGAACCGCCGTGTGGGAGCATCTGTGCATGAAGCCAGACGATGACCCGGAAGATCGGATCCGGCAGCTGGAGCAACCGTTGGCCGATTACGCACGGGCGTCCGAACTGGGTGGAACTCAACCGCCCGGCTACGCCTACACACCGCCACCGCCACCGTACGGCTCGTATCCTCAAGGCCTCCCCTACTCCGGCGCAGCGCCGAGATCGTCCTCGGGCAGTCGAGTCATTTGGGTCGTGGCCGCGTTTGTGGTCATTGGGGTACTGGTGCTGATCGGCGGGATCTTCGCCGTCGCCACGCACCGCTTCTCGCATGGCGGGTCGGTCGCGCCGACGACCCCGAGCGCTGGACCGGCCAGCGCTGCGCCCAGGACCGTCCCGAGCATCGCGCTGCCTCCCATTCCTTCCGTTGCCATCCCGACCATCCCCAGCGCGCCGACCGCGCCGTCAGGCGGCCCACCCGCCGGCGGCACCATCACCGTCAGCGGCGTCAGCGAGAGTCGGACCATTGCCTGCAGCGACAACATCGTCAACGTCAGCGGGGTGTCCAACATTGTCACGATCACCGGCCACTGCGCCAGCCTCACCGTGTCCGGCGTGAAGAACTCGATCACCGTCGACGCTGTCGACACGATCACGGCCTCCGGTCTGCAAAACCAGGTGACGTATCACTCGGGCTCGCCGAAGATCACCAAGTCCGGCCAGTCGAACGTCGTCCAGCAGGGCTGAATTCGTAGCGATCGCCTGATTGACTTCGCGGCCCGCGCCGAACGTGTAACTGCTGCGAAAAATCGGCTCAAAACCACACCCTCACTACAGTCTCGGCGAGCCGGCCGCCCGCATGCCCAGGCCGCACGCGCCGAGACTGAACTGAGGCCGCCGAAACTGCACACAGATCGCGATTGGCCTCAAAAAACCGACCTGAGAGCACATTCGGCGAAAGGCCCGGTGGCAAGCGCGGCGCAGCACGGCGACGCAGGTCGCCACCGTCAAGCGCCGAGCATTTCTTCGGCCTGCGCCAGATATCCCTCGAACTCGGCCTCTTTCGCCTTGTCCCGGAAGCGCTTTGAGAATTGCCGATACCCGTCGTCGTCACCCCGCGCCCGCGCCAGCAGCGCGCGCAGCCGCAGTATCGGGAGCTGGTGCAGCACGAATCCAGGTTCTGTCGGTACCGCCTCGAGGGTGTCGACCGCGCGTTCGGCGTCTTCGAAATCGGCAGCGGAGCCGCGCGCCAGCAGCGCCTCGACCAACGCCGTTGTGGCAGGGCCGCGGAAAATCATCTCCCCGGTGTCAAACTGCTGGGCCAGAACCCCGTTGGCCAGCTCGATCGCGCCGTCGATGTCCCCGGATCGGGCGCGCTCGCGGGCGAATTCGATAACGGACATTCGGCGCAGCGTCATGGTCAGCTGTTCGGTCACGAGCATCTGTTTGGCCTGCGCCAGATATTCCAGGCCACTGGCTTCAGAATCCTTGTGCAACAAGGCGATAGCGCAATTAATCAGCGCGTAGGCGACGGCGACGTTGTCGCCGGATTGCCGGGCGACTTCCAGCGACTCGTCCGCCAGAGCCAGGTCTCGCGCAGTGGGCTGGATGGCGCCGTTCTGGATGGCGGCCGCGTACTTGTACAGCTGCACAAACGACCGGGCGGCGTCGTCGGCCGTCCGGGCCAGCACGATTCCGGCCCTGAGGTCCTCCCGCCAGCCCGACCGTCCCAGGCACATCTCGGCGGCACCGCGCAGCGTGAGCGCCCAGGCCAGCGGCGATCCGATCACGAAGTCACCCATGGTGGCGTCGCCGTCGGCGATGTCGATAACCCGTTGGGCCAACCGCAGACTCTCGGTCGCCTCGCCCGCTTCCCATTTGGCCTGAGCGGCCGCGTAGAACAGCCCGACCGTCATCGCCGGGTCGCCGATCGACTCGACGAGGGTGGCGAACTCCGACGCCATGGTCGCCGCCTCGCGATGGCGCGCATTGAACGTCAGTGTGGTCAGGTGCCCGGCCATTCCGACGGCGAGTGACTTCTTGTCGCCGGCGACGGTGGTGAGTTCCCGTAATTCGTCGAAGCCGGTGTCGGCCGGCGTGCCACCCACCTGAAAAGCGCTGCCGCACAATAGCGCCCGCGGCGCGATCCGCATGGCCAGGCGATCGGCGTCGTCGCCGGGCAGTTGGTCGGCGACAAGCAGCGCCTGCTGCCAACTCTTCCGGGCCGCCCGGATGTCCCGCGCGCCATACCAGGTCGCCGCCTGCATGTGCCAGTCGAACGCATCCCGCAGGTCGCCGGCGGCCGCGTACTGGGTGGCGACGACGGCCGCCTCCTCGCCGGTGAACCCACCGTGCGTTCGTTGCATCACCGCGGCCACCCGACGGTGGAAGTCGGACCGCCCGGCCTTCAATTGCGATTCATATGCCACCGCCTGGATGAGCGGATGGCAGAACGCGTAGGTGGCGTGCGGGGTGAACGCGACCTGTTCGACGAGCTCGGCCTCGATCAGCGGCGCCAGATCCGGTGAGTCCAGCAGGGACTCCAGCAATTCGGAATCGAACTGTGCGCCGATGACGGCGGCCGCGTTCAGGGTGAGCTTCGCGGCAGCGCTGAGCCGATCGATGCGGGCGCCGATAATCGCTTGCACACTGGCCGGCACGTGGATATCCCGCACCTCCCGCACGCACACATAGGCGCCCGGCCCGCCCGAGAGTTCACAACGCTCGGCCAGATCGCGCACGATTTCTTCGGCACAGAACGGCAGGCCCGCCGCTCGTTCGGCGATCACGCTCGACAGTCCGAGCACCGAAGGATGCTCACCCAGCAGCCCTTTGATCAACTCTGCGATTTCCGAATCACTCAGCGGCACAAGCGAAAAGGCATGAGCACCGGCGATGCATGACAGGGTCCCGGAATATTCGGGCCGGTAGGCGACGATCAGTACCGCCTGCATTGCGGGTATCGCCGCCGCGAAGTCGGCGAGCAGCGCCTCGCTGACGCTGTCGATCCACTGGACGTCCTCGATGACGTAGACCGCGGGCTCCGTGCGTGCCAGCGAGATGGTGTTGATGAGGTCGAGCAGGCGGCGACGGCGCGCGTCCGGACTGACATCGGGCAACGGCACATCGGTGTCGCGGATGCCGAGCAGGTCGTCGAGCAGCAGCAAGTCCTGCGCAGCGGCGTCGGGAATTTTGCTGCGGACCCGCGCCCGCGCCAGTTCGAGCGTGAGATGGCCGATCCCGAAGACGGTGCGCAACAGCCGGGAGACGACGTAGAGCGGGATCTCCCGAGTGTGGGATTCGCAATAGGTGACGAACACTTCGAAACCGCCCTTGCGCGCCTCGCCGGCCGACTCGCGGACCAGCCTGGTCTTGCCGACGCCCGGCTGACCCGTCACCGTGATGACGCTCCCGGCGCCGTCCGCGGCCCGGTCCAGTAACGCCGCGACGGCGTCCTTCTGCGATTGGCGTCCCACCAACTTGGACTCATGCCGGGTCTTACGGCGCCGGTCGACATCGGTGGACAGCAGCAGACGCGCCGGCACACCGGTGTCGACACCCTTGATCTGCACGTTCTCGCGCTCTCCCAGGACGACCCGATCCTCGACGAGCCGAGCCGTCGATTCACTGAGCATCACGCCGCCCGGGGGCGCAACCGATTCCATCCGCTGGGCCATGCCGACGTGTTCACCGACCGCCGTGTAACCCAGGTGGGTGGCGCCGACTTCGCCGGCGATCACCGGGCCGGAGTTCAGGCCGACGCGCACCCGCAGGTCGATCCCGTCCCGGCGGCCCACCTCGACAGCCAGCCGCTGAGCGTCTTGCTGGATGTCCATTGCCGCCAGGCATGCGCGAAACGCATGATCCTCCAATGCGATTGGCGCACCGAAGAGCGCCATGATCCCGTCGCCGGTGAACTTGTCCACGATCCCGCCGTAGCGTTGCACCACGGCCACCGACTGCTCGACCAGTTCGGTCATCACCTCACGCAGCCGCTCCGGACCCAGCGACGCGGCGATGTCCATCGACCGCACCACGTCGGCGAAGAGCACGGTGACTTGTTTGTATTCGGCCGGCTCAGCGACCAGCGTCAGCGGGGTGCCGCACGCATCGCAGAACCGCGCACCCTGGCGGGGCTCGGTGCCGCATACGTGGCACTCCAACGGTGTTGCGGTCACGATCCAAGAGGATATGCCGCAAATCGGGTCAGGTGGGCTCTTCGGGGTCGTCGAGGACACTGGCCGCTATGCCATACGGCAGAAACCGCACCTTGCGCTTGGCATCCACGTTGTCCTTGTTTGCCCGCAGCGCGTCGAGTTCGGTGGCATACACCTGCTCGACGCGGGCACCGCCGTCGCCCGCCACCGTGTAGATGGCCCACACACCGTCACCGGCCTCCCCGGCGGTTTCCGGCGCCGGCCGCGAACGCCGGGACAGGTCCTCGAATACCGCCGACCAGCCCGCCCGGCCCGACGGAGCACCCAGGAACCTGCCGATCCGCTCGAACGCGTCGCGCAGCCCCTCGCTGCCCTCCCTGATCACCCGATCAAAGTCGTCGGGATCAAACCCGAACGCACCGTAGTCGCCCACGCGACCTCCTTGCAGTTCACACGCATTTCTGCCCAGCCGATACTGCCCAGTGTGCGCTCACTCGCCGCGATCCGCCACGTGTCCCCTGCGCTCAGTAGCCGGGACCTAGGAACGGGTTCTGCGGGCTCTGCGGATACTGGGGGTACTGGGGGTACTGGGGATACTGGGGGGCCTGCGGGTACTGGGGAGTCTGCGGAGCCGGCACCTGGTTCTGGGGAACCTGAACCGGGATGGGCACCGGAATGAGCGGGATACGCAACCACTCGGTCGTCATCGGCACGGTCGTGGTGGTCGTTGTCGTAGTCGGCGGCGGCGTCGGGGTCGGTGGAGTCGTCGTGGTCGGCGGAGTCGTCGTGGTTGGCGACGGTGAGGGGGTCGTCCTCGGTGGCACCGTGGTGGTCGGCGTCACCACGGGCTTCGGCGCGGTGGTCGTCACCACGACCGGCGGTGGCGGCGACGGCGACGGCGGTGGCGGGGGTGGCGGTGGCGCGCTGCTGGGGACCGGTGCGGCGCTGGGGACCGGCGGAGCCGAGGGTGGTGGGGGCAACGGGCTCGGGACCACGGAGCTGGGTGGCGGCACGGGCTGGGGCGCGATGCTGGGCACGACGGGCGCCTCGCGGTTTTCGACCCCCGTCAACGTGTAGGCCACACCGCCGATCGCGGTCATGGCCACCAGCGCGCTCAGCCCGATGACCAGCTGCGACAGCCGCAGGCGCCGCCAGGGCCGCGCCTTGGGCGGGTCGAGCAAGTTCAATCGCATCGACCAACCGGACGGACCATCGTCGTCGTCGTAGGTTTCGCGGCGGAAGCGGGTCGACGGCTCGCCCGGGAACTCGGTCTGCGACCACGCCAATTCGCGGTCCGTCAGCGCGTCCGGGTCGATCACCATCACATCTCCGGCCGACAGTTCGATGACACTGGTTCCGGCGGCCGCACTGAGCAGGCCGACCGACGTCCGCGTCCGCATATCCAGCTGTTCGCCGCGGGAGGCGACCAGCAATGCGCCGGTGGCGGCCGCCAGCGCCGGCTCCGACGCGGTCAGAATTGGAATCCGAGCGTGCCTGGAAAGGCGATGTGTGACAAGCGGAATACTGGCGCCGCCACCGACGGTGACCAGCGCCGCCAGCTCCGGCCAGCCCTTCTTGTAGCGCACCAGCATGTGGTCGAACGCATAGATGAAGCTGGTCAGCCGATCCTGGATGAGATCTTCGAGCCGGTCCCGGGTTACTTGAATGTTGCAGTTGAATCCGGTGAAGTCCGTGACCAATTCGGTGACAACGTCCGCGGAAAGCCGCTCTTTGGCCGCACGGCACTGCTCCCTGAGATTGCCGATCTGCCCGACCGCTTCGGTGTTCGCCGAGTCGACATCGCCGCCGAGTTCCTCGAAGACATGAAGCAGCAACGCATGATCGACCTCGTTGCCGGAGAAATCCGCGCACCGCATGGTGGCGCTGACGGGCACGAATTCGGCACCGAGTTGCACCAGCGTGGCGGACGTACCGGCACCGCCGAAATCGAGCAGCCCGACCACGCCCTCGTCCGGCAGTCCCAGCTCGGCGTTCACCGCGGTCAATGCCGCGACCGCCTCGGAGACCAGCCGCGGCGCCATGCCACTTCGAACGAAGCCCACATGGGTGCGTAACCCGTTGCGCAGCGCCTGTACCGTCGCGGGTTTCCAGTACGCCGGCACCGCGATCGAGATCTCCGAGGAACCCGCGTCCGCGCCGGCGGCATCCACCATCGCGTCCAGGGCTTCGACCATCAGCAGGTCCGGGTCGTGAGCGGACCCGTCGGACGATACCAGTGCCACCGAGTCGCCAATGCGTTCCACGAAGCCGCTCATCAGCATGCCCGGCTCGGTCAGGTTCGGGTTCTCTTCAGGCACACCAACTTTCGGTGCGCAGTGCGGATATAGGGTCAGCACAGCCCGACGTGTGACCGGCGGACTTCCATTACGCGCTGCGACTAGGTTGGTGGTCCCGATCGACAACCCCAAGGGGTCGTACATAGAGCGAAAACTTTCGTCGATGGGGGGTCTTTTGGCCGCGTTAACCATATCCATGGTCGGGCCCGATACGGTTGGGTCACAACCCCATTGGTACGTGGTCGATGCCGTGTCGTCACCGAAAAGGTACCAACGGCCCCTTGACAGCCGCCGTCAGCTCATACCACGGTAAGTGGCAGCGAACGCCTCGGCTCGAACTCGAAGGTGGAACCCTTACTGACTTTGGCCACCATGACCTCTGGCAATTCCGTTGTGGTGGTATCGGATTCAACCAGCTCAGCAACCCAGTCCAGGTCGGTCCCGCTGACGTGCACCTGGACGTGCGGATCGACCGCGGTGGCGATGGCCTGCAACGGCTTTACCGATCCGGGAGAACACAGCGAAATCCAGGCCGCGTCGTCATGCGCCGGTGAACGGTGCACGACCAGCCTCGGCGATTCGACGTCGGCCACCACATAACCGGCCGGGTTGAGCAGCGGATGCAACTCCAAAACCTTTAGCACGCCGTCGATCCCGGCGGGCAGATCCAGGGCTCGGCGAATGCGCTCGGCGGCCACGCCGGCCAGGCCGATCAGTTGCTGCGTGTTTATCGAGGTGGCCATTTCGGCGTCGGCGGCTCGTTTTCGCACCGCGATCGCGTACGACAGGTTGAGCAGGTGCATCTGCAGGCAGACTTCTTCGGCCACCCGCACCAGCGCCGAATGCGAGTACGCGCCGAAGTCGAAGTCGGAGAGCAGCGGACCCGAGTAATCCGCCCGTCCCTGCTGCGACCGGTCGACGGGATCGAGTTCCCAGGTCGCGGCCCATGTTTCACGAATGACGTCCACTGCGGGAATGTTCTGCGCCGCCGGGTAGGACTCGTCGATGATGACGGTCCACGCGCAGTGCGGGTGCCGATCGGACGGCGTTCGGGGCGGCCGATGGATGGGCCGCATCTGCGCGTGCGGGTTGACCGCGGCCGCGGTGGCGTCGAACGTGGGATCTTCGATGGTGTGGCACATGCCGCGGACGTACTTGTCGCCCATCGGCTCGACGTCGAGCAGCGCGCCGCAGTGGTCGAGGTGGAATTCGCCGTGCCAGCGGTCATGGATCGTGTACCGGAAATCCATGAATTGCGGCGGCGCCCCGATGTCGAGCTGTATGCCCTTGAATATCGTGGGCACGTCGTCGCCTTCGAAGTTCAACGCCCGCTGCATGCGCTTGGTGTAGACCGGGCTGGCGCCCGCCCACTCCTCGATGGCGATCTGCAGCATTTCTTCGTGGCCGAACTCTTTGATGCACCACGCCATGCCGGAGCGGTCGATCAGCTGCCCGATCAGAAGCAGCTCAGGCACCAGGACGGCCAGCTGCTCGCGGGACAGCTGCGCATATCGGGACTGGGTCACTCTTCAAAAATAGTCGCGACTATGTTATAAAGTCAACAATGTCTATTGCCGCAGGCCAGAGGGTCACCCCGACCCGGCGTACCCGCGCGCCACGCAAACGCGGCGACGACACCCGGACCAAGATCATCGACGAGACGGTCCGCTGCATCGTCGAGGAAGGGTTCGCCGCGGCGACCGCCAAGCACGTGGCCGAACGCGCCGGCGTGACCTGGGGCGTCATTCAGTACCACTTCGGCGACCGCAACGGCATGCTGATGGCCGTCGTCGACGACGGGGTGGCCAGGCTGGTCGAGAGCCTGTCGTCGGCCGACGTCAGCGAGCTTCCGTTGCGGGAGCGCATCGAGGTGGTCGTGGACACCGCGTGGAGCTGCTACAGCAGCCCGACCTCGATGGCCGCGTTCGAGATCCTGCGGGCCACCCGCGGCGGCTCGGACGAGTCGTCGCGGCGCCACCTGCTGGAAATGAACGCCGCGATCAGCCAGCTCGGGCGGCTGATTACCGAGGACCCGGCGAATGCGGGTGTGGCCGAGGTGATCTGGGCGGCGCTGCGGGGCGTGGTGCTGGCCGAGATGATCATGGGCGCCCCGATCGATTGGAGCCAGGAGCGACGCGCGCTGATCGACATGGTCACCCGTGTGCTGCAATGACGGGATGAGCCTCAACGATGCAGCGGTCGATATCGAAGCGATCAAGCAAGTCAAATACCGCTACCTGCGGGCGATGGACACCAAGCACTGGGACGAGTTCGCCGACACCATGACCGAGGACATCGTCGGTGCTTACGGGTCGTCGCTGGGCAAGGAACTGCACTTCAGCAATCGCGCCGATCTGGTGGGGTACCTGAGCTCGGCGATGGGCCCCGGCGTGGTCACCGAACACCGGGTTACGCATCCGGAGATCACCGTCAGCGGCGACACGGCTTCGGGCATCTGGTATTTGCAGGACCGGGTCATCGTGCCCGAATACGACTTCATGCTGATCGGTGCAGCCTTCTACCGCGACCAGTATCGGCGCACCGCGGACGGCTGGAAGATCAGCGGCACCGGTTACGACCGCACCTACGAGGCGACGATGTCGGTGGCCGAACTGAAGTTCAAGGTCACGCCCGGCCGCGCCCGAGCGGACATCAAACCTACTTAGCGATCGCGATCACCGCGCCGGGCCGCAGCCAGCGGATGATCTGCACCAGCGTGGCGTCGTCGATGGCCACGCAGCCCTCGGTGGGGCCGCCGTCGGTGGTGTGGAAGAAGAACGCGGCCCCGCCGCCGGGCACCTTGTTCTTGTTGACGCCCATCACCACCGCATGCTTGTACTGCGGGATTTGTAGGTTCTCGCTGTCCTCGGTGTTGAACGGGCACTGGGCTTTCTGGCACACCTGCATGGTGTTGAAGGTGGGGCTATGGTCGTCACCGCTCCACCAGTGGTTGGGCCCGACTTGGGTATACGGCAGTCCCCCACCGGGATTCGGCGCGGTGCCGAAGGCGGAGTCGAGGCTGTAGACGCCCATCGGGGTGGCCGGGTACCCGCTCTTGGCCTGTGGCGCCAGACCGGCCGAACCGATGTGGGTGGGGATGTCGGTCTTGATCGGCTGCCAGCCGGCGGCGGTGCGCTGGTAGATATCCATCTTCGCGTTCGAGCCACCGGTCCCGATAACGGAAACCACTTGCGTGGCATTGCCAACCGAGTTCGCGAACCACGGATTGCCGGCCGCGCAACTCACCGGAGCCAGCACCACCCACGCGCACAACAGGCACACCGCAGCGAACAGCGGAGCTCCCAGTCGGCGCATCCATTCATGGTCGGACCGATCCAACCACATGGTCAAGTAAAGATTTAGCCCCGGCTGGGTCTCCACGTCGTGACAAAGAGGGCCGGATTATCCACAGGCACAATAGGAAAAACAGGTATCCCAGCGCCCAGCCGGCCATCACGTCCGACGGGTAGTGCACGTTCAGCGCGACTCTGGCGATCCCCACAGTCAGCACGCTCAACGCAGCCACCGCCACCGCGATCCGGCGCGCCGCCGCACCCAGCAGCGGCAGCGACACGGCCAGCAGCGCAAGCGTGCCCGCCGTGGCCTCGAGCGCGTGTCCGGACCCCATAGACCACGACGGCGGACACCGCGAGAGAAACGGCCAAGGCGTCCTGTCGTCGGGTCATCAGTCCATACTGGCGGGATGGCGGTATTCGTTCGCAAGCTGTTCGGCATTGGCAAGCTGCCCGCCGACATGCGTGCCCAGATCGAGGCCGAAGGACTCATCTATCTCGCCGAGTACGTCGCGGTGACCAGGCGGTTCAGCGGTGCGATCCCGGGTCTACGCGCGTCACACACGGTCGGCAGCTTCGTGGGTTCGCTGGCCTTCACCGCCGAGCGGGTGCTCGCGACGCTGTCGGTGGTGCCGAGGCTGGCGGGCCGCGTGGTCGACGTGCGCTGGAACGATGCGCAGGCCGGCGCCGCAACCGCCGAGATCTCGACGGCGGGGCTGCAGCTCGACCTGGACGTCGCTGCGGTCGACCCGAAATTCAACGGCCAACTCTCGCTGCATTACAAAGACGCCATCCCCGAAGACGTGCTGGCCCAACTGCCGCTGCGCTCGCTGGCCTTCGATGTGCCGCCCGAGTACGTCTTCCGGGCGGTCGGCGTGACCTTCAGCCCTTGATGGTGATCTTCGGCCACGGTGGCTGACGGAGTATCGCCAGGGTCCCTATCACCGCTGCCAGCAGGCCCGTGGTCACCCCGATCAGCGCGACCCGGTTCTCGTCGATGGCCGGCACCCAGGACGCTTTCCCGTCGTGCACGACGAACACTCCGGCCGGCACGGCGGCGTAACCGAAAGGCGCCGAGTCCGGGCCGGAACCACGCCTGCCCCGGCCCATCCGAATCCGGGCAACGGGGATGACGGTGCTGCCGTCAGCCGTTTCGTGGGGTTCACCGAAGACGCGTCTGCCAGCGCCATCGGTGGGCAACTGGTCGAGCACCTCGGAAAGATTCACGTTGGTCACTCCCTTTCGACAGATTGAGGCTAGTCGCATTTTCTACGATGGTTTCGTGCCCGACTACGCGTTCAGTCCGCAGGAGCGCCAGGCCGTGTACCGGGTGATCTCCGAGCGACGGGACATGCGCCGGTTCGTGCCCGGCGAGGCGGTGCCCGAGGCGGTGCTGGCGCGGTTGCTGCGGGCCGCGCATGCCGCGCCCAGCGTGGGCCTGATGCAGCCGTGGCGTTTCATCCGGATCACCGACGCGAAGCTGCGGGAACGCATCCACGCCCTGGTCGACGAGGAGCGCGCACTCACCGCGCAAGCCCTCGGACCGAGGGCTGACGAGTTTCTGCAGCTCAAGGTCGAGGGCGTTCGCGAGTGCGCCGAGCTTTTCGTGGTGGCCCTGTGCGACGGCCGCGACGCGCACGTTTTCGGCCGGCGAACGCTGCCGCAGATGGACCTCGCGTCGGTGTCGTGCGCAATCCAGAACCTGTGGCTGGCAGCCCGGTCCGAAGGACTCGGCATGGGATGGGTGTCCCTGTTCGATCCGCAACGGCTGGCGGCCCTGCTGGCCATGCCGGACGACGCCGAACCCATCGCCATCCTGTGCCTGGGACCGGTGCCGGAGTTTCCCGACCGACCCGCGCTGGAGCTGGACGGCTGGGCCTACGCACGGCCGCTGGCGGAATTCGTCTCCGAGAACCGGTGGGGCCAGGCTCCGTTCGATCAGCCCGAGCCCGGCCATCCGGCAGCGCCGGCCGGCGCGGGAACGCTCAGCACGGTGCCGTCCCAGCCGGTGTAATTCATCAGGTGCTGCGGCCCTGGCCAGTGCGCCGCGACCATGAACAGCGTGCAACCCTGCGGCCCGCCGAGCATGCAGGCGAATGCGCCGCGATCCAGCTGGACCCGCTGCAGGACCTCGCCACCCTGGCCGACTCGCACGCAGCATTTGTCCGCCACGTCGGCGTACCAGGCGGCGCCGTCGCGGTCGAGACAGATACCGTCGGGCGAGTGAGCGCCCATCTCCGCCCAGACCCGGCGGTTGGCCAGCGCACCGTCGGCGCCGATGCCGAAGGCAGTCAGCCGGTGCCGGTAGGACTCGGCCACGATGAGCGTCGCGTTGTCCGCGGTGACCGCCATGCCGTTGGGAAACGCCAGATCGTCGGCGACCACCCGGGCGTGGCCGTCGGGTGCGACCAGCGCGACGAACCCGGGCGCCGGCTCACCGGCGGGCGGGGCGGCCGCGAAGTCGAAGTTGACGTTGTTGACGTAGGTATTTCCGCGCCCGTCGATCACAATGTCGTTAAAAGGTCGGGGCACGGGTTGCGCTGACAGCGCCGACAGATCCGCATACCGGGTCAGGCTTCCGTCCTGCGACCGGCGAAGCAGCCCCTGCCCAGCACTCGTCAACACCAGGCTCCCGTCCGGCAGGAAATCGAAACACATTGGCAGCGAACGGTGTTCGAGCACAACCTGGACCCGCGGCTGGTCATCGTCAGCGTCGCGCTCAGGCAGCTCGACGGCACGGATCAGCCCGGACGTCCAATCCGACACCCACAGTCGCCCGTCATGCCAGCCCGGCGACTCCAGCAATCCCAGACCGGTCAGCACCGCGAACATAAGCGCATTGTGTCAGCCGGCTCAGGTATCGTCGCCGGTCGAGGTGAAGGAATGGAGGACGACACCGTGACGGCCGGCCGTGACAATGTGCTGCTCGTGCATTGGCATGACCTGGGGCGTTATCTCGGCGCCTACGGCCACTCGGACGTGTCCAGCCCACGCCTGGACCGGCTCGCCGCCGACGGCATCCTGTTCACCCGGGCCCATTCCACCGCGCCGCTGTGCTCACCGTCACGAGGCTCACTTTTCACCGGCCGCTACCCGCAGAGCAATGGGCTGGTCGGGCTGGCCCATCACGGCTGGGAGTACCGCGCAGGGATCCGCACCCTTCCCCAGATATTGTCCGAATCAGGTTGGTATTCAGCGCTTTTCGGTATGCAGCACGAGACTTCCTACCCGAAGCGGCTGGGCTTTGACGAATTCGACGTGTCGAACTCCTATTGCGAGTACGTGGTGGACAAGGCCCGGGAATGGCTGCGCGACAGCAGCCCGGCCCTGTCCGGGCAACCGTTCCTGTTGACGGCCGGTTTCTTCGAAACCCACCGCCCCTATCCGCACGAGCGCTACGAGCCGGCCGACTCCGCGAACGTCGAGCTGCCCGACTACCTGCCCGACATCCCCGAGGTGCGCCAGGACGTGGCCGACTTCTACGGGGCCATCGCCACCGCCGACGCGGCCGTCGGCCAGCTGCTGGACACGCTGGCCGACACCGGTTTGGACGCCGGCACGTGGGTCGTGTTCGTCACCGATCACGGTCCGCCGTTCCCGCGGGCGAAGTCCACGCTTTACGACGCGGGAACCGGGATCGCGGTGATCGTCCGCCCGCCCACCGACCGGGCGGTGGCGCCCAAGGTGTACGACGACCTGTTCAGCGGCGTCGACCTGGTCCCGACGCTGCTGGGGCTGCTGGGTCTGCGCGTGCCGGCCGACGTCGAGGGTGTGTCGCACGCGCACAAGATGCTTGCGCCCGAGACGCGAACCGATCCGGCACGCGAGCACGTGTACACCATGAAGACCTATCACGACTCGTTCGACCCCATCCGCGCGATTCGGACCAAGGACTACAGCTACATCGAGAACTACGCGCCCCGGCCGCTGCTGGATCTGCCGCGAGACATCGAGGAAAGCCCGTCCGGGCTGGCCGTCGCGCCATCAGTCAGCGCGTCGCGTCCCGAGCGGGAACTGTACGATCTGCGCGCGGATCCCACCGAGGCCAACAACCTGCTCAGCAGCGAACACTCAGAGGAGATAGCCGAGATCGCGGCCGATCTGGCCGTGCGACTCCACGAGTGGCGCCGGCGTACCAACGACGTCATACCGTCGGATTTCGCCGGTTCCCGCATCGCGTCGCGCTACACCGAAACGTATCTGAAGACCCATCACGCGAAGGTCAGCAGCCGGTCGGCGATCGCGTACGACCGCGGCATCGCCGAGCAGGTCACCCAGACCAATCAGTAGCGGCTAACCGGTTGAACGGCGCGCGCCACCAACCTCGGCCACGATGAAGACCCGCCGGAACGGGAAGATCGTCGTACCGTCGGACCGGGCCGGGTAGGCGTCGTCCAGCAACGGGATGAGCTCCTCACGGAAACGCTCCCAGCCCTCGTCGTCCAGCCGCTCCCGGACCGGGACCAGCGCCGTTCCGGTGATCCACTCCAACACCGGGTTCTCGCCGGTCAGCTGGTGCAGGTAGGTGGTCTCCCAGACGTCGACCTTGCATCCGGCGTCCATCAACAAGTTTGCGTACTGCACCGGTGGCTGGACCACCGCGCCGACTCGAAATGGTATGTCGCGCATGATCTTTGCGTACGGTTCACGACGGGCCAGGGCCCGCACCGCGCCGTGCGACGGTGTCTCGAAGTTGCCTGGGAGCTGCACGGCGATCCACGATCCGGGCGCCAGCTCGCGAGTCCACCGAAGCAGTAGCTCGACATGTTCAGGCACCCAATGCAGGGCGGCGTTGCTGACCACCACGTCGGTGTCGGGCTTCGGCTTCCAGGTGCGCAGGTCTCCGGTGGTGGCGTCGATGCCGCGCTCCCGGGCGGCGGCGACCATCTCCGGCGAGCTGTCCATTGCCTCGATCACCGCGCCGGGCCAGCGCTTGGCCAGGTATTTCGTCAGGTGCCCGGGTCCGCAGCCGAGGTCGACCACCCGCCGGGCCCGCTCGGTACCCACCCGCGAAAGCAAGTCGTAGAACGGGCGGCTGCGATGGTCCGCAAAGGCCAGGTACACCTCGGGATCCCACATGTCGGTCCTCCTGATCAACACCGTCGCTGGTCGGCTGATAGACAAACCGTATTACTGAATGGTTCCCCG
>Ga0335072_10005717_pt1 | contig 18310 bp, 14 predicted proteins | sample Lox_Sample_21_FD_206725 | JGI IMG/M metagenome (GOLD analysis project Ga0335072, IMG submission 206725) | Soil microbial communities from Loxahatchee National Wildlife Refuge, Florida, United States - Lox_Sample_2.1 | ecosystem: Environmental > Terrestrial > Soil > Wetlands | place: USA... | reverse complement strand
AGATCGAAGCCCGCAACCAGCTCGACGGCCTGGTCTACAACATCGAGAAGATGCTGAAGGACGCGGGCGAAAAGGTGGCTGCCGCCGACAAGACCGAGGTCGAATCGGCTCTGGCCGACGCCAAGAAGACTCTCGAAGGCGCGCCGTCTGTGTCCGAGTTGAAGTCCGCGCACGAAAAGCTGACCCAGGCCAGCCACAAGCTGGCCGAGGTGCTCTACAAGGCGAACGCGGCTGCGGCGGCGGCAGGGCCTGCGGCCGGCGGGCCTTCGGACGGGACTGGCGCAGGCGCCTCCGAGCAGAAGAAAGACGAAGGCGTGATCGACGCGGAGTATGTGGACGTGGAGGACAAAAAGTAGTGAGACGAGTGCCGGCCGGATTCAAGTCTTGACTTGAATCCGGCCGGCGACTTTGATCTTGTTGCGTCAATATGCGAATCGCGAGAAAGGGCCGATCGGAGGGTCTAAGTGCATGCGACAAAGGTAGCAAAGATCAAGAGGTCCTTTGTCCTTAGCGCGACGCAAGTCCGGCGCATTTGCGAGGTTTTGGCTAGCCACAGTGGTGAGTGTGCCATAAGTGTCAAATGTGCTGGGGATCTCACGCTCCGTCTGTCCTCACTTGAAGAGCTGCTGACGATAAATAACATCGGGACAAATAAGATCAAGACGCTAACACTCGGGAAAGGGTGGAGGAGCCCTTCATCTGAAGTTACATTCTCTGTAGATTGGGGCGCTCCAGTCGAAATCTCAATCGCTGGAGAGAATGATCAGGTCGTTCAAACTTTTGACAGGCTAGAGAATGCAATTGCACCGTCTCTAAGGTATTCATGGCCGTCCTTCTTCGAGATTTTCATTGACGGGGATGCAAGGCCGCTGTCTTTCATGCTGACTTTCATTCTTGTTGGCGCGCCCCTGGGAATTGTGATCGGAAGGGCTGCGACGATCCGAATCCTAAAATTGTCTGACCCGGCAATCATGCTGTCAAGTGTGTTCATATGCGTTTTGGCGCTCCTTCCGTTTGTCGGTCATTTTGCCTTTACTAAAGTATTCCCTAAGGGAATCTTCTTGATCGGCGCAGGCGAGGAGGAATACAGCGAGGTCAAATCCCGTAGGCAATTCTTTTCGCCGCTATTTATAGTTGCGACCGTCATCCTTGGAATTGTATGCGCGTGGATAGCCCATTTGATTCGGCTCTGATTGATTGAGGTGCAGAAGAATCGCAAGCGGAGATCAGTATTATGAGCAAAACCGGCAAGAGCATCATCCGGGACTTTGAGCAGGCATTGGCCGTCGTTGAAGGCAAAGCAAAGAAAGGTACCTGCGTCGTCCACATTCCGCCCGAGATCGACGTAAAAGCGATCCGCGGCCGGCTGGGCTTGACGCAGCGGGAGTTCGCCACGCGCTTTGGCTTCAGCGTCAACACGGTGCGCCATTGGGAGCAAGGCCGCCTCGTGCCTGAAGGCTCGACGCGCGCCTACCTGATGGTGATCGACCGCGAGCCGCGTGCCGTCGAGAAGGTGCTGCGCATTGCTTAAGTTTTTGCCGATGAGCCTTTGCGAACATTGGCAGGGTTCATGCAGAAATGGGAAGACGCAACCTGTAAGTTGAACTGAGTTAAGAAAACACACATGCCCACAACGCAAAACAAGGACTATTACGCGACGCTAGGCGTCAAGAAGACGGCCACGCCCGAAGAGATTCGCAAGGCCTTCAGGAAGGCCGCGCGCCGATACCATCCCGACGTGAACCCGGGCGACAAGAAGGCCGAGGAGAAGTTCAAGGAGATCTCCGAGGCCAACGACGTCCTGAGCGACGAAAAGAAGCGCAAGATCTACGATCAGGTCGGTTTCTACTCCGACCAGATCGACCCGGCGCAGGCCGAGGCCTACGCGCGCCAGCAGAGTGCCGGCGGCCGGCCCCACGTGGACTTCGAGGGGTTCGACTTCTCGGGGTTTCCCGGCGCGGGCCAGCAGCCGGGCGCGGGCCCCGGTGCGGGATCGGCGGGCTGGGGCAGCTTCAAGGACATCTTCTCGGGCATCTTCTCGGGCGCGCACGAGCCGCAGCAGCCGCGCGGGCCGCAGCCGGGGACCGACCTCGAGTACCAGGCCACGGTGGACTTCTGGACGGCTATCCGGGGCGGCCAAGCGCGCATGCAGATCAACCGCCAGGAGACCTGCCCCACCTGCCACGGACAGGCCCACACCGGCGGCATGATGACCTGCCCGGAGTGCAACGGCACGGGCCAGGTGACGCAGATGGGCGGGCGGATGAAGTTCAACATTCCCTGTCCGCGCTGCAACGGAACGGGGCGCATCTCCGACGACTGCCCCACCTGCCGCGGCGAGGGCGTGGTGACGCGCTCCGAGATGGTCGAGTTCCGCATCAAGCCCGGCACGCGCGACGGACAGCGCATCCGTCTGCAGGGCAAGGGCAACGCGGGGCTGAACGGCGGGCCGGCGGGAGACCTCTACCTGATCGTGCGCACGGGCACGCACCCGGTCTTTACGCGCGTGGGCGACGACATCCAGTTGAACGTGCCGGTGACAGTGGCCGAGGCCTCGCTGGGCGCCAAGGTCGAGGTGCCGACGATCGACGGCCGGGCGCAGTTGAAGATCCCGCCCGGGACGCAGAGCGGCCAGAAACTCCGCTTGCGGGAGCGGGGTGTCGAGAGCGCCCAGAACCCCGGCCAGCGCGGCGACCAGATCGTGACCATCGACGTGGTGGTGCCGCACCTCAACGACGAACGCAGCCGCGAGATCATGCGCGAGCTGGCAAAGCTGAACCCGCAGGACCCGCGCACGGCGGTGTTTGAGAAGCTGTGAGCTGCTGCTCAACAACGCAGCACGAACGACCGTTGAAGTGAGGTAAGATTCGGGGAGCTCCCATGGCCACCAAACGCAAGACCAAAGGCGCGTACATGATCTCGGCGGTGGCCGAGATGTACGAGATTCATCCGCAGACGCTGCGCCTGTACGAGCGCGAGGGGCTGCTGAAGCCATCGCGTACCGAGGGCAACACGCGGCTCTATACGGACGAGGACCTCGAGCGGCTGGAATTCATCCTCAACCTGGCGCGCGACCTGGGCGTGAACATCGCCGGCATCGCCATCATCCTGCAGATGCGCGAGCGCATGGAGGAGATGAACCGGCAGATGCAGAGCTTTGTCGAGTACGTGCGGTCGGAGATGCTGTCGCGGTTCCAGCAGGCCGCCCCGACCGGCGGCGCGGCCATTGTGCCCATGCGGAGACCGGCGGTGGCGCCGCGGACTGTGCAGGGACGCAAAGCCTAGGGCCCTGGGTCTAAAGTTCGCATCAAAAATAGACTGTCAACCTGAGCGGAGATTGGCGCGTGACCGGGGCCCCCAAGAAGCGGTCTTTGCTTCTTGGGGTGGTTGGGCGCCAATCGCAGTCGAAAGCCTGCCCTGAGCTTGCGGCCGTGCCAAGGTGAATAACAACCCTTTGGTGCGGCGCGGCCGGAAAAGATTCCGTGCCGCGCCGGGTCCTCCCGGTATGCTGAAAGCGGCATGTGGTACGTGGTTCTTGCTCTGGGGCTGTTCGGCCTGTCGACCTCGACCGTGTTTACGGGCATGGTGCTTTGGGCCGTGCGGGGCTACCTGCGGGAGAGGCGTCGGGCCCTGGGCCGGCTGGCGGAGCGGCCGGGGTTCACGCCCCCGCTCACGCTGCTGAAGCCCCTGCACGGCGCCGAGCCGGGGCTGGCAGAGCGTCTGACCTCATTTTTCGAGCAGGACTATCCCGATTTCGAGATCCTCTTCTGCGCCCGTGATGCCGGCGACGGCGGTCTGGAGGTTGCGCGCAGTGTGGCGGCTCGTTATCCGCGCGTTCCGGCCCGGTTCTTCGCGAACGGCGGGCAGCCGCCCTATATCAACGACAAGGTCGCATCGCTCGAGAAGATGGAGGGCGAAGCCGCGCACGGGATCCTCGTCATCAGCGATAGCGACGTCCGGGTCACGCGCGACTATCTGCGCGCAGTGGCCTTGCCCTTCGCCGATCCCAAGGTGGGCGGGGTTACGTGCCCCTATCGCGGCGTAGCTGCCGAAGGCGGGCTGTGGGCGCGGATCGAAGCCATCGGCATGAGCGTGGAGATGACGGCGGGCGTGCTGGCCGCGCGTGGACTGGAAGGGATGCAGTTCGCGCTGGGGCCGACGATGGTCTTCCGGCGGGAGACGATCCGGCGCATGGGCGGATTCCGCATCACCGGCGATTACTGCTCGGACGATTTCATCCTGGGCAACGAAGCCTCCAAGCTCGGCGAGACCGTGGTGCTGAGCCATCACGCCATCGACCACCTGGTCCTGAGCACGGGGTTTTTCGACTCCCTCAAGCACCAGGCGCGCTGGATGAAGTCGACGCGGTTTTCGCGTCCCAAGGGCCACTTCGGCACCGCGCTGACCTTCAGCGTGCCTTTTGGACTGCTGGCGTGGGCCGGAGCCGCCGCGCTCGGTCAGTCGTGGTGGGGGCTGGCGTTGCTGGGCTGGAGCGTGGCCACGCGCTGGGCGATCTCGATCGCAACCGGCCGGTTGGTGGTCGAGGACCGGAGCTGGCTGGGCCTGCTCATCCTCTACCCCGTCCGCGACCTGATGAGCTTCGGCTTCTGGGCGGCAAGTTACACCAGCCGGCGCATCCTGTGGCGCGGGCGCATCTTTGAGCTGTTCGCGGGCGGCAAGATGCGGGTGGTGCGGTAGTCTCGACCGCCGGCGTCTCCGCTACTTGAGCGGCCGGTCCGTCCACAGCATCTTATCCGCAAGTGTTTCCACCGGATAGAGCCGGCCGGCAAGCAGCTTCTCCACTTTGTCCCGGTACCTCACCTGCGCGAAGAGCCACTTCCGGTCGCCGGTGCCCCACATCTGCGCAAGCCGGGCGTCGCTCAGGAAGATGTCGGGGGCGTCGGGGTAGCAGGAGCCCCACAACAGCGTCGAGCCCTGTCCGTCCTGGCCGCAGCGGGGCATCACGATCAGAGCCGGGCGGTTGTGGAAGAACTTATTGGTATAGAAGATGATCGATGAGCCGTTGGACTGGTCGCCCCAGATGATGAAGGTATCGGAAGGCGAGCCTTTGGCCATGATGGTTTCGGCCATCGGCCTGGAGCCGAGCAAAGGCTCAAATCGCGCAAAGGCGATGTGCGCCGCGATCAGAAACACGGCCAGGGTGATCCCCATGCTGATGGTGGCGGCCATGTGGCGGCGCCGCAACCGCAGCATCGACCCGATGACCGGGCCGGCGAGCAGGGCCGCCGCGGCAAGGACCGCGGGGAGCCGGAGTGCGGCGAAGGACCTGCCGGTAAGGTCGAAGAGATGCGACATGGAGAGCGTATAGCCGGCAACGTCGCGGTAGGCCAGCAGATCGCCGATGTCGGCGGGCTGGGGGACGTTTCGCGCGATCCAGAGTCCCCAGGCCAGGGCGGCCGCCGATAGAACTCCGATGATGGCAAAGGCGGTTTGCCCGCCGGTGAGCCAGGCGGGCGAGACCAGCGATTTGCCTGTTCCGGCGCTGCCCGAAGCGCTGCCCTCCTCGGCACTCGCCAGCACCCCGGCGATCAGGATGAAGAGGGGCGGCCAGGCTTCGAAGGTGTAGTACTCCTGGTTGGTCGAGAGCGAGAAGAAGACCAGGATGAATGTGGCGAAGAGACCGAGCAGCCAGATGGTCCGGATGCGGAACTTGAGACCGATGACGTAGGAGGCCACATCGTCGCGCACGGCGTGGTCGAGATAGAAGTCGACGGTTTGACCGGCGTCGCGGCGAAGGTGCTTGAGCCAGTCGCGGCGGGTCTTCCAGGCTACCGCCAGCAGCAGCGGCAGGAAGAGGCTCCAGGGGTAAAGCCAGACGAGGTGGAGCAGCCAGTAAAGGGCGGTGGGCAGCTTGTTGTAGTCATGCGGGTAGCGGGTTCCCAGAAACCGGTCGATGTGCTCGTTGACGAAATAGAAGTACCAGAAACCGTGGACGTTGCCCAGGGTGGGATGGTTGCCGACGGGGTGGCCCTGGTCGGGATTGGCCAGACCGCAGAGGATGTGCCAGGGAAGCGCGATGGCGAGAAAGAGCAGGCCGCCGGAGACGGGTTTAAGCTCGCGCCAGCGCCGCCATTGGCCGGTGAGCAGCAGAAAAGGAACGCCGGCGGCGAGGAAGAAGATGGGCGCGATGAGCCCCTTGGTCAGAACCGCGAGCGCCAGCGCCGTCCACATGGCGTAGAAACGGAAAGGGCGCTCGGATTCGAGGCCGGTGAGCAGGCACCAGAGCGACAAGAGCAGAAACAAGCTGAGAATGGCCTCGGGAATGATAAAGCGGGTGAAGAGAAATGGCCCGATGGCCGTGAGCATGAACATGCCCGCATAAAGCCCGGCCCGGCTGCCCCAGGCCCGGCCGGCCCAGAGCCAGCCGAGCCAGCAGAGGCCCAGCATGGCGAGAGCATTGGGCAGGTGCGTGGCGAAGGCGTTTTGGCCGAAGACGCGGTAACAGCCGGCGACCAGCCAGTAAGGCAGGGGCGGTTTTTCCAGGTAGCGGACGCCGTCGATCCTGGGCGTGATCCAGTCGCCGCTCTCGATCATGTGCTGCGCCACCTGGGCGTGCGCCGCGTCGACGTCGTCGAGCAGCGGAGGGTTGAAGAGCGAGGCAAATTGAACGGCGGCGAAGAGCGACGCCAGGAACAGCCAGACAACCGCGGGGCGCGGCGCGCGGCGCGGCCGGTCGAGGGTCCTTTCCTTTGCATTCATTGCGGAAACGGCCATTGGATCAAGAATAACAGCCGGGCAATTGTTGCGTTTCAGCATCGGACACGGCCGCGGATTTGTGCCTTCATATCCACAGGCCCGGCTCGCGGCGGCGGACGGCAACGCCGAACGGGCTCGTGTATCTTGACCCAGGGGTCTATTTTCAGCTCCCGGAGCGCCGCCCATCGCCATGCCAACCTTTGCTGCCATCGATGTCGGGTCGAACTCGTGCCGGCTCAAGATCGCCAGGGTCGTGGCGCACCAGTTGAAGACTCTGGCGGAAGATCGCGAGGTAACCCGTTTAGGGGCGAGCGTCTTCGAATCGGGGCTGATCTCGCCGGAAGCGATGGCGGCGACACTTAGGGCGCTCAAGCGTTTTCAGCGGGCCGTACAGGCGCACGGAGCCGATCAGATACGCGTGGTGGCTACCAGCGCGATGCGCGACGCCCGCAACGCGGCGGCGTTTCAAGCCTGGGTGAAGGCGGAGACGGGATGGAATCTGGAGGTGATCTCCGGGCTGGAGGAGGGCCGGCTGATCCACCTGGGCGTCGCCGGCGCCGAGCCGGGCGCGGGCGGCCGCGTGCTGCTGGTCGACCTGGGCGGCGGAAGCTGCGAGATCACGCTCTCCGAGCACAAGCGGATCAAGGAAACCGTGAGCCTGCCCCTGGGCGCGGTGCGCCTCACCGAGGACTTTCTGTCTGCCGATCCGGCTCCGGCGGAGGGCTTGGCGCGCATGAGGCAGTTTATCGCCCGGGAGCTGCGGCGTGCGCATCGGCGCATGACGCCCGGGCAGGTCTCGCTGGTGATTGCCACTTCAGGCACGGCGGCAGCCCTCTCCGAGGCCTGCCTGGCGACGGCCAAGGCGGGGAAGGCGATCAAGCCCGCGGGAAGCCGTGCGGGCAGCAAGACTCGGTCGGCCCGAATGGCGGGAATGGTGGAGACGCGGGTGGTGCGGAAGCTGGCCACCCGGCTGGCCAAGATGCCGCTGCCGGAGCGCGAAGCCGTGCCCGGTATCGGGCCGCGGCGGGCGGAGATTATCGTGGCCGGCACCCAGGTCTACGCGGAGCTCCTCGAGAGCTTCGGCCTGCCGGGGTTTCGCTATTCGCCCCTGGGCCTGCGCGACGGCATCCTCGCCCAGATGCTGGCCGCGCAGGATGCCCGGGCCTCGGTGCACCGCGAGTTCGAGCACGAGCGCTGGGAGAGCGTGCTGGCCACGGCGCGGCGCTACGGGGTCGACCTGCGCCAGGCTGAGCCGGTTCGGGCCCACACCGTGCAGCTCTTTCACGAGCTGAAGGCGCTGCACCAGCTGCCCGGCGAGTACGAGAGCTGGCTGGCGGCCGCGGCCGTGCTGCGCGACACGGGCAAGTTCATCAACCACCAGGGGCACCACCGGCACACCCAGTACATCGTGTCGAGCTCGGAGCTCTACGGATACACACGGCTGGAGCGCACCATCGTCTCGGCCATCGCGCGCTACCTGGGCAAGAGCCGGCCCCAGCCGGGCGATCGCGCCCTCCGGAATATTCCCCCCGAGGAGCACAGGAATGTCCACTGCGCGGTGGTGCTGCTGCGGCTGGCCGTGGGCCTGAATCAGGACCGGGCCTCCGATGTGCTGCGCGTCGCGGTGAAGGTGTATCCCAAGCGGGTGTATCTGGAGATGCGGCCAGGGCGCACCGGCGCCGAACTCGAGCTATGGTCGCTGCGCAAGGAAGCGGACTACTTCCGCGAGGTCTTTGGCCGGGAGCTCTTTGTAGCGCTCGCATAAAGCGCCCGGGCCATGCGCGGATCGATGAGCCACTGCAGCCGCGGAGGGCGGCGGTCCAGATCGATGCGGGCGATCGAACCCTTTCTCATGCGGATGCTGGCGCCCCCGTTGCCGGTCACCAGCCGGCCCAGGAATTGAAAAGCGTTGGGATTGTGCCCGACGGCGAGCAGTCCTTCGCGGCCGGTGTAGGTGGCGAGCAGAGCCTGAAAGGCGGCGAAATCGGCATTGGGCGCCAGGGCGGAGGCGACGTCGACCTTGCCTTCGAAGCCGAGCTCCGTGCCCACAAGTTGCGCGGTCTGAAGGGCGCGCTTGAGGGGGCTGGAGACAATGGCGTCGATGGGGGACTTGAGGGCGGCGAGCACGCGGGCCATCAGCATGCACTGCTCTTTGCCTTCCTTGACGAGGCCGCGTTTGGCGTCAAGAAGGGGATTGCCGCGGGCGACGCCCGCATCGGCATGGCGCATCAGGTAGAGGATCATCGTGTTGATTCCGACGGGATGTCAGGGCTGGTCGGTAAGCTTCAAAAGGGTATTTTAACACTTGTGTAACAAATGGCGGGCCCCGGGGGGCGACGGGCAGCCGCCAGGGGTGGTGGGACGGGGTCATCGGGGCAGTTGGGCGGGGATCGCGAGGCAGTTGGATCGTGATCGCGTGGGCGGCTGGACGGGCAGGTGGGGACCTCAGTGGGCGAGGAAAGACTCGTTGGCGAGGATGCGGTAGAGGGTGGAGCGGCTGATGCCAAGCTGGCGGGCGGTGCGCAGCTTGTTTCCGTGGTTCAGGTCGAGAACGTATTCGACGTGGCGGCGGATGACGGCGTCGAGAGAGAGGTCGCTGGAGTGCACGGCGGGCTCGGGCTGGGGTACCGGGTCGGCGCCGGAGGGGATGGCAAGATCGGCGGCGCGGATGACGCTGTTGCTGGCCTCAAGGAGCGCGGCCTCCAGGACGCTGGCGAGCTCGCGGACGTTGCCGGGCCAGGGGTGCTGGAGCAGGCGGGCGAGAGCGCCGGGGCCGAGAGAGACCGGGCGCTGCTGGTAGCGGACGCAGAGGCGGTCGAGAAGCGCCTGGGCGAGCGGAGCGATGTCTTCCCGGCGCTGGCGCAACGGGGGGATGGCGAAACGGATGGCGGTAAGGCGGAAGGCAAGATCGGGCAGCAGCAGGCCCTGGCCGGCCATCTGGCGGAGGGAGGTCTGGGAGGAGGCGAGGAGGATGGCGCGGCCGGCGGGGCGGTCCTGGAGGGCCTTGAGAACGCCGAGCAGCAGGCCCTGCCCCGGAGGCGCGAGCAGATCGACGCGGTCGAGGTAAGTGAAGCCGGCCAGCGTGGCCGGATCGGCGTCGGTGGCGAGCCACTCGCGGGCGTCACGCCGCTGGAAGAGCGAGCCGGCGAGGGGCGAACGCGTAAAGATATACCGGGCCAGCGTCTGCTTGCCCGAGCCATGCTCGCCTTCGATGGCGGCCACCTGCATGTGCGGGGCGGCCATCTCGGCCTGCATCAGCAGTTTTCTCCAGGCGGTGCTGACGCCCACGATCTGGGCGGAGAACGGCGCCTCGACGTCGACCAGGGAAAGTCCGGCGGGAGAAACTGGAACCTCGAATGGGATGGCGCTATGCATCGCTCTCAACGTGCCTCTCCTCCGTGGCCCACAGAAATCGGAAGCAGCCGACATTGGGTTCATCGGCCCGGGCGGAGAAAACATGAGAGGTGCTGCAGGCTGGAGTTTGGCAATGTAGCTCCATTGCCTGTGCAAAACCCGGTCGCTTTCTGCCGGCGAGCCGCCCACCGCCGGTGGGCCCCTTCCACGAAAGTGGAGAACGGCGCGAACCAGGGGCCACAACCGTTCCAGGGTTGCCGTACCCCCGGCGACACACCATGCGGCCGCCGCAACCATCCGGGCGCGGCGACCTTCAATGATCCCGGAGATGGGTGAAGATCCCGGAGATGGGTGAACCTGCCCTGAAACCGCTCTATGGGGCGCCCAGCTCGCGGAGGATGGCGACGGAGGCGGAGGCGCCGATGCGGTTGGCGCCGGCCTCGAGCAGGGCGCGGACGTCGGCGAGGGTGCGGATACCGCCGGAGGCCTTCACCCCGCAGCGGGCGCCGGCAACGCCGCGCATCAGAGCCACATCGGCGGGCGTGGCGCCGCCGGATGCGAAGCCGGTCGAGGTCTTGATGAAGTCGGCGCCGGCCTGGATGGCGATCTCCGACCCGCGCAGCTTCTCTTCAATGCTGAGGAGGGCGGTTTCGAGGATGACTTTGAGAAGGACTCCGTGGTGGTGGGCGACGTGGACAGCGGCGTGAACCGTGTGCTCGACCGCGTGGTAGTCGCCGCTCTTGAGCGGGCCGACGGGGATGACCATATCCAGTTCGCGGGCGCCCAGCCGGATGAGGGCCGAGGCCTCCTGGCGGAGGGTGGAGACCAGGGAGGCGCCGAGAGGAAAGCCGATGACCACGCCCACCGGAATGCCGGTTCCGGCAAGGGCCTTGACGGCCATTGCGGCCCAGACGGGATTGACCATGGCGCAGGCGAAGCGGTAGCGCTGGGCCTCCTCGCAGAGTTTCTCGATCTGGGCGCGGGTCGCGTCGGGCTTGAGGAGGGTGTGGTCGATGATCGAGCCGAGGGACTGCCAGTTGGCGAGGGCCTGGGCGGTAAATCCGGGCGCGTCAAAGGTGCCGTGGTCAAATTCGAGGTCCGATTCCTGGACCGGGGTGACGGATGCCATGGTGGCCTTTCTCCTTGCCGGGGGCTCCGGCGACGCGGCCCAAGCTCTCCGGGAGATGAGTATAAAACCTGCCCGAGTTGCGGGCCAAATGAATAGATGCAAACGGCACGCGGCGGGCGCCGAGGCGCGGTATAGGGGAGATGAAAAGGGCCCCTGCCGCGGAACCGGCGCCGGCCCGGCCGGCGGGAGCCGCCTTCGCGGTCCGAAGACCTGAAAAAGGAAGCGGCCACCCGGGTGGAGAAGATGGGGAGGAGCAGGATCGGGGCGCTCGAAGCCCGGGCGTAGACGTTCTACTGCTTATGGGTGTAGAGTGTCTACACATGACGCCTGCCCGCCAGCCCTACCGGAACCGCATCGAGCTTTTTCAGGGCACGCTCGACATGCTGATCCTGCAAACCCTGCAACGCGGGCCGATGCACGGCTACGGGATCGCGCAGGCGCTTCGGGTTCGCTCGGCCGAGATTCTGCAGGTCGAGACCGGCTCGCTGTATCCGGCCCTGCACCGGCTGGAGAGGCGGGGTTGGGTGGCATCGGAGTGGGGCCAGACGGAGCAAAACCAGCGCGCCAAGTTCTACCGCATGACGGCTGCCGGGCGGCGTCAGCTTGCGCAGGAGCGGGCAAAGTGGGAGACGATGACCACCGCGATCGCGGGCATTCTCGACCCGGCGGTTGAAAGCTGAACTGATCAGGAGCCAATGCATGTCATTTCTGAGCCGAATCTTTCGTCACGAATCGCGAAAGCGCGACCTGGAGGCGGAGCTCGCGTCGCATCTGCGCATGGCCATCGAGGAGCGGATGTCCCGCGGGGAACCCGCGGACGAGGCGCGCGCGGCGGCGCTGCGCGAGTTCGGCAGCGTGCCCTTGATTGAAGACGTCACCCGCGCGACGTGGGGATGGCTCTGGCTGGAGCGCCTGGTGCAGGATTTGGGCTACGCCTTTCGGCAGATCCGCCGCTCGCCGGGCTTTGCGGCCACGGTGGTCGGCACCCTGGCTCTCGGCATTGGCGCGGCGGCGGCGATGTTCACCGTCGTGGATCATGTGCTGCTGCGCGCGCTTCCGTTTCGAGACCCGGGCCGGCTGGTGGCCATGCGGGAGCATGGCGCGAAGGACGCGCAGCAATCGGGAGTGCCGTGGCTCGACCTTCAGCAATGGATGGCCCAGAACCATTCTTTCAGCCAGATCGGTTTCTACGACGGCATGATGGGCCGCAATTTTCTCGAAGGAACCAGCGGCGCCATGCAGGTGGCGGGCGAAGCGGTGAGCCCCGGTCTTTTTGCCACGCTCGGCGTTAACCCCGCGCTTGGCCGCGACTTCCTCCCCGAGCCGCCTGGTTTCGGCGCCGACCGGAATACCGGCACGGTGATCCTGAGCGATGCGGCGTGGAAGGCGGCTTACGGCGCCGATCCCGCGATTCTCGGCAGGAAAGTCCGCATCAACGATCAATCGTATCTTGTCGTCGGCGTCATGCCCCCGGGCTTTGAAATCCCCATGGATTCCACCTTTCCCGAGGTGTGGACGACCATTACACTGGGTGGCGAAGACCGCAAGCGCTGGTACGATTCTCCCAACTACAACGTAATCGCGCGGCTTCTCCAGGGGGTCAGCTTCAGGACAGCGGCCGCGGAGATGAGCGCGATTCAGAAGCGGCTGGCGCCGGCCTACACGGATCCCCGTGTGCGCCAGGCCAGGTCCGAGGTGCTTGTCCAGTCCTATGCCGACTCGCTGGTGGCGGCAAACATCGGGAAGGCGCTGCTGGCGCTGTTTGCCGCCTCGGGGGTGCTGTGGCTGATTGCCATCGTGAACGCGACGAATCTGCTGCTGGCGCGCGGCACGGCCCGGCAGCGCGAGATCGCCATGCGCGGCGCGTTGGGCGCCAGTCGCTCGCGCATCCTGCAGCAGTTCATGATCGAGAGCCTGGTGCTGAGCGGGACAGCCGCGCTGGTGGGAACGGGGCTGGCGCTGGGCGCCGTGCGGCTGGTGCGCAGCGTCAAGCCGGCGCACCTGAACGTCGATCTCTCCGCGCACGTGAACCCCACCATTCTCGCCGTCCTGTGCGCGCTCACGCTGGTCACGGCGCTTGTCTCTTCGGCGTGGCCCGCACTGCAGGCCGTGCGCGCTCCGATCGAGCCGGCGCTCAAGCAGGGAGGGCCGCAATCGGGAAGCGGCCGGCGTCACAACCGGATGCGCAGCCTGCTGGTCGCGGTTGAAGTGGCGCTGTCGCTCATGCTTCTGGTCGCGTGCGGCCTTCTGCTCCGCACCATTTACACGCTGCGCCACGTGCCCCTTGGCTATCGCACCGATCACATCCTGGTCGCGCACCTGGCCATTCCTTCGTACCGTTATTCGGGCCGGAACATCGTTGTCGACCTCTACCAGCCCCTGCTCGATCGCGTGCAGCATCTGCGCGGCGTCGAGGCCGCCGGCTACATGTCGGAGGTGCCTCTCGGCCAGAGCTTCAACATTGAGTTCACGCTGGCCATGAACGGCAAAAGCATCAACGCCATCCTCAAGCCGGTCAGCCCCGGCATCCAGCGGATCTTCGGCTTCAAGATGCTGGCGGGGCGCTTCTTCAACGATCAGGACACGTTGACTTCGCAGCCGGTTGTGGTCGTGAACCGGGCGTTTGCCCGCCTTTACTCGCCCGATCAGCACGATCCGGCCGCCATCGTGGGCAAGAAGTTCTTGAACCTGCGCAAGAAGACGCCGGCCGAGATTATCGGCGTGGTCGACGACGAGCGGCAGGCCAGGATCGGCGAGCCCTCCCAGCCCGAGATCGAGATTTGCCTGCCGCAGATCTCGCCCGACAGCGGCATGTATCAACCGGCCACCATCGCCATGGATCTTGCGGTGCGCACCGACCGCGCGCCGGACTCGATGATTCCCGACCTGCGGTCGATCCTTCGCGGAGCGAATCCGGAGTTCGCGCACGCCACGTTCAACACCATGGACCAGGTGGTCGAGGACTCCTTTGGCAGCCAGCGCCTGGCCGCGCACCTGCTCGAGATCTTCGGGGCCTCGGCGCTGCTGCTCTCGATTGCGGGGTTATATGGGCTGCTGGCCTGGGTGGTGGCGCAGCGCACCCGCGAGATGGGGGTTCGCATTGCGTTGGGCGCGCCGCGCGGCAACCTGCTGTGGCTTGTGATGCGGCAGGCGGGCGCGATGCTGGCGATTGGGGTTGCGGCGGGCGCGGCGCTGGCCTGGCTCTCGGCCCGCTTCATTCGCAGCTATCTCTACGGCGTCGGCGCCCATGACGGATGGACGCTGGCCGCGGCGGCGGCGTTGCTCTGCGCGAGCGGGCTGCTGGCCGCGTATATCCCGGCAAGGCGCGCGGCCACCGTAGACCCGATGACGGCCTTGCGCGCGGAATAGAATAAGAGAAACTCTGGCCTTCCGCCGGCGAACTCGCGCCGCGGGCTCACTGCGACCGCCTTCGCGGAAGCCCGTTTCATCTTCACAGTGAGGTTAATTTTCGATTGCCGGAGACTATCGACGCCATTGATACGATCACTCGTATCAATGGGCGCCCGGCTCCTATACTGAACCAGTTGGTCCGTTGGGGACGAAATCCAGGAGGAATCATGGCTACCGAATCGAAGTGCCCGTTCTCGGGCAGCATGTTGCAGCACACAAAGGCAGGGGCAAAGGGCGTCCGGGACTGGTGGCCCGAACAGCTGAACGTGGGAATTCTAAACCAGAACTCGCCATTGATCGATCCCTTGGGCGAGGATTTCAACTACGCCGAGGAGTTCAAGACCCTCGACCTGGACGCCGTGATCAAGGACCTCCATGCGCTGATGACGGACTCGCAGGAGTGGTGGCCGGCGGATTTTGGCCACTACGGAGGACTGATGATCCGCATGGCGTGGCATGCGGCGGGCACCTACCGCATCTACGACGGGCGCGGCGGCGCCGGCCGGGGCGCGCAGCGGTTCGCGCCGCTCAATAGCTGGCCCGACAACGTGAGCCTGGACAAGGCGCGGCGGCTGCTCTGGCCGGTCAAGCAGAAGTACGGCCGCAAGCTCTCCTGGGGTGATCTGATGATCCTGGCCGGCAACGTGGCCCTGGAGTCGATGGGCTTCAAGACCTTCGGCTTCGGCGGCGGCCGCGTGGATACGTGGGAGCCTGAGGATATCGACTGGGGCCCGGAGACGACCTGGCTGGGCGACGAGCGCTACAGCGGCGACCGCGAGCTGGCCAACCCGCTGGCGGCCGTGCAGATGGGCCTGATCTACGTGAACCCCGAGGGCCCGAACGGCAACCCGGACCCGGCAGCCGCGGTGAAGGACATCCGCGAGACCTTTGCGCGCATGGCGATGAACGACGAAGAGACCGTGGCGCTGATCGCCGGCGGCCACACCTTCGGCAAGACGCACGGCGCCGGGCCGCAAAGCTACGTGGGCCGCGAGCCCGAGGCCGCGCCCATCGAGGAGCAGGGACTGGGCTGGAAGAACAGCTTCGGCACCGGCCTGGGCGACGACGCCTTTACCAGCGGCCTGGAGGTGATCTGGTCGCAGACGCCGACGCAGTGGAGCAGCAACTTCTTCAAGAACCTCTTCGAGTACGAGTGGGAGTTGACCAAGAGCCCGGCCGGGGCCAATCAGTGGAGGCCGAAGAATGGGGCCGGCGCCGACACCATTCCGGATCCCCACGACGCGTCCAAGCGCCGCACGCCGGCGATGCTGACCACGGACCTCTCGCTGCGCGTGGATCCGGAGTACGAAAAGATCTCGCGGCGGTTCTTGGAGCACCCCGACGAGTTTGCGGACGCCTTCGCGCGGGCCTGGTTCAAGCTGACCCACCGCGACATGGGGCCGCGCGCGCGCTATCTCGGGCCGCTGGTGCCGGAGGAAGAGCTGATCTGGCAGGACCCGATCCCCGCCGTCGATCACAAGCTGATCGACGACAAGGACGTTGCGGCGCTGAAGGCGAAGGTGCTGGCGTCGGGGCTGTCGATCTCCGAGCTGGTGGCAACGGCGTGGGCGTCGGCGGCGACCTTCCGCGGCAGCGACAAGCGCGGCGGCGCCAATGGAGCGCGCATCCGGCTGGCGCCGCAGAACGGGTGGGAGGTGAACCAGCCGGCCGAGCTGGCCAAGGTGCTGGCGAAGCTGGAGGCCATTCAGAAGGAGTTCAACGGCGCGCAGGCAGCGGGCAACGGTGCCTCGTCGGGCGGCAAGAAGGTCTCGCTGGCCGACCTGATCGTGCTGGCGGGCTCGGCGGCCGTGGAAGCGGCGGCGAAGAAGGCGGGCTATGACGTGAAGGTGGGCTTTGCGCCGGGCCGCATGGACGCCTCACAGGAGCAGACCGATGTGGCCTCGTTTGCGGTGCTGGAGCCGAAGGCAGACGGTTTCCGCAACTACGTCCGGAAGGGGCTGGAGGATTGCGCGCCCAGCCTGCTGCTGGACAAGGCGCAGCTGCTGACCCTTACCGCTCCGGAGATGACGGTGCTGATCGGCGGCATGAGGGCGCTGGGCGCGAACTTCGGGCACTCGCAGCTCGGCGTCTTTACCAGCCGGCCCGAGACCCTGAGCAACGACTTCTTCGTGAACCTGCTCGACATGGGCACGAAGTGGCAGAAGTCAGAGTCGGCCGAGGGTGTGCTCGAAGGGCGCGACCGGAAGACGGGCGAGCTCAAGTGGACCGCGACGGTGGTTGACCTCGTCTTCGGTTCCAACTCGCAGCTCCGCGCCGTTGCGGAGGTCTATGCCAGCAGCGATGGCGAGAAGGCCTTCGTCGAAGAGTTCGCGGCTGCGTGGACCAAGGTGATGAACCTGGATCGCTTCGACCTGGCCTGAGCCGGGCGGGAGGGTCTGAAGAGAAAGCCCCGAGGCGCGCTTCGGGGCTTTTCTTTTGGCCCGCTGAGGAACTGGCGGCGATGCGGTTGCCCCAGCCTACTCGGGGTGGTCGGGAGACATCAGGCAGATGTCGGGAAGATTGCGGTAGCGCTCGGCGTAGTCCATGCCGTAGCCGATGACGAAGAGGTTGGGGATGGAGAAGCCGACGTAATCGGCCTCGATCTTCTCGATGCGGCGTGAAGGCTTGTCGAGGAGCGTGGCGATGCGCAGGGTCTTGGGGCGGTGTTGAAGGAAGATCTTGCGCAGGTAGGCGAGGGTGAGGCCGGTGTCGAGAATGTCTTCGACGACGAGGACGTTTTTGCCTTCGATGGGCTCGTCGAGATCCTTGATGAGCTTGACGGCGCCGGAGGAGCGCTGTCCCTTGCCGTAGCTTGAAGTGGCGACAAAATCGAAGGTGGCGTCGACCTGGATGGTGCGGGAGAGGTCGGAGAGAAAGAAGGCTGCGCCTTTGAGGACGCCCACCATCACCAGCTTCTCGCCGTTCATGTCGCGGGTGATCTGTGCGCCCATCTCGGCCACGCGGTCGGCAATTTGCTGCCGGGTGTAGAGCACCTCAAGTCCCTGATAGGTCATGGTCGCCATGGAGACAGTATCTCCTGAATCGAGGGGTGTTGGCGGGGAAGTTCTGTGAAAAACAGGGCCGGGCGCGGGGGCTGCGCCCTTTGCAGGCGGATGGCGTCTATACTGACAGAGAGATGCTGCCGACGATCCATCTTGGGTTCCTGAGCATTCACACCTTCGGCTTGATGATGTGGTGCGCCGCGGTGGCCGGGGCGTTAGTGACCGACCGCGCCTTCCGGCGGGCACATATCGACGCGGATGCAATGTGGATTGTGGTCGTCACGCTGATCGCGGGAATCGTGGGTGCGAAGCTGTGGCACCTGGCCGACACGCCTCTCGATCTGCGCGAGATGGGCTGGCGGGCGCTCTACGATCCCGGCGGGTTCGCGTGGTACGGCGGCCTGACCTTCGGGATCACGGCGCTGGTCGTGCAGGGCGTCCGGGCCAGGATCGGAGCCGTGCGGATTCTGGACCTGGCGGCGCCGGCGGCGGCGATCGGCTACGGGGTCGGCCGGATCGGGTGCTTTCTCTCCGGCGACGGCTGCTACGGGATCGCGATTACGCCGGTGCACATCCTGGGCGGGACCTTCCGCGCCTGGGGCATGGCGTTTCCGCACGGGATCGAGCCGGTGTTTGTGCCGGTGTATCCGACGCCGTTGTATGAGCTGGCCGCGGGCCTCGTGATCGGCTGGTGGCT
>Ga0335072_10005716_pt1 | contig 18311 bp, 21 predicted proteins | sample Lox_Sample_21_FD_206725 | JGI IMG/M metagenome (GOLD analysis project Ga0335072, IMG submission 206725) | Soil microbial communities from Loxahatchee National Wildlife Refuge, Florida, United States - Lox_Sample_2.1 | ecosystem: Environmental > Terrestrial > Soil > Wetlands | place: USA... | reverse complement strand
TGTATGCGCGTGCGGCAACCGTGAAATGTGGGTGTGCCGCCGCCTGTTCCAGCGCCCCTCGGCGGCCACGGCTTGCGCGGCGCGACGGTCAGCGTTGCCCATAGCACGCAAATCGGTCGGGACTGGCGCGGCAGCTCGGACATTTCACGGATCTTGGCGGGAGCATGCAGTAGTTTGCCCCGGTTCGCGCCGCCAAATTCAGTGAAACGTGGGCTGCGGGCGAGGCAAAAGCGGCATAACAGGCGACCGAATGTCATCGGGCGCGGGTGGCGTGAGGTCGAGTCGGCCGTTTCGTGTGGCTGACTCGAGCCTGACGCCGACCGTGCCCGGAGAGACCGTGCCCGGAGAGACCGTGCCCGGAGAGACCGTGCCCGGAGAGACCGTGCCCGGAGAGACCGTGCCCGGAGAGACCGTGCCCGGAGAAACCGCGCCCGGCGAGTCAGCGCCAGGCACCGCCATCAAGCGGGCTCAGGCCGGGCGCATCGCCTCGAAACCCACGAACATCTGGTCCGGCGACCGCAGGTTGAAGTTCGGCTTGTAGTGCAGCGCATCCGAGTCCAGCTCAGGCTCGATCACCCTGGCTGCGAACGCCTGCAGCACGATCGTCGCCTCTAGCCGGGCGAGCGGCGCGCCGAGGCAGAAATGCGGGCCGGCTGCGAAGGCCAGGTGCCCGGTGGCGCCGCGGCGGATGTCAAACCGGTCAGGATCGCCGAATACCTCGGGGTCGCGGCCAGTGGCGGCGAGCAACAGCAGCAGCAAGGCGCCGTCGGGAGCGGCAACGTCGCCGACCGTCATCCCGCCGCGGACGACGCGGCCGGTCATCTGCACCGGCGCGTCGTAGCGCAGCGTTTCCTCGACCGCGCCCGCGGCCAGGGCAGGATCTGCGCGAAGCGAGTCGAGCTGATCAGGGCTCCGCAGCAGCGCCAGTATCGCGTTGGAGATTAGTCCGACGGTTGTCTCGTGCCCGGCGACGAGCAGCAGCACGCAGGTGGCGATCAGCTCGTCCTCGGTCAGCTTCGCGCCGTCGTCCTCGGCCCGGATGAGCTCCGACAGCAGGTCAGGCGCCGGCCGCGCCCGGCGCGCGGCGATCAGCTCGCGGAAGTAGTCGGCGAACTCGGCCCTCGCCAGCGCCGCGGCCTCGTCCCGTACCGCCGCTTCGTCCTGGCTGAGGCCGAAGCCTGGTTGCAGTGAATGAGCCAGCCTGGCCGACCAGCCGGCGAACCGCGGGTGATCTTCCACCGGAACACCGAGCATCTCCGAGATGATCCGCACTGGCAGCGGATAGGCAAGCTGGCTGATCACCTCGAGCTGCCCGGCTCCGGACGCGGCAGTCAGCAACTCCCCGCACACGGCCCGGATCCGCGGCTCCAGCTGCGCGATCGTCCGGGGGGTGAACGCCTTGGAGACCAGCCGCCGTAGCCGGGTGTGATCCGGCGGGTCGAGAGACAGGAACGACGGCCGCTCCCTGACCCGCCGCTGACCGGCCGCGGCAAGCAGCGACTTGCCTCGCTCGCTGCTCGCGTTGGGGTCGCGCAGCACCGCCGAACAGTCGGCATGCCGGCCGACAATCACGAAGGCACCGTCGAACTGCGCGAACGGTGAGGCCTCGCGCAGGCTCGCCAGGACAGGGTAGGGATCCGGCAGGACCGCGGGGTCTGCTAGGTCAGTGAGCTTCGCCTGCGGTTGCGTGGTCATTCCGCTACCCGAGTTACTCATGAGTACATCATCGCCGGATTCCGGAGTGACGGATATACCCGCGGGAACGCCCGCTCACTAGCCGGTGTCAACCGCGGCAAGTCCCTGACTGCGGCCGGCCTGCCGCTGACAACTGGCCCGGATTTGGACGGGCATAACCGGCATAAGGGTGTGACAGGCGCCACGAGCCGACCCGATTGCGAGTGCGGAACTAATTACGGCACAATGATGTTGTGAAATACGTGGGATCAGCAGACGCCGCGCGCAGCACCCCGGGTGGTGCCGCGGTGAAGGCTGTCCCGGTACAGAACGTTCAAGACGAAACTGCCCGCGCCGCGGTTGCTGCAATTCCCGGCGCACAGGTTACGGGCCTTGGCTCGGAGCCTGGCACGCGGGGAAGGATCGCTCGGCTCATTCTAGAGAACGGGCCGGTGACCGCTTCGAGCCTGTCCGCCCGGCTGGGCCTGACTCCCGCGGCGGTCCGGCGCCACCTGGACAACTTGCTGGCCGACGGACTGGTCGAGGTCAGGAATGTCCGGCCGTGCGGCAGCCGGGGCCGTGGCAGGCCGGCCCGCATGTTCGCCATCACGGACGCGGGTCGCAGCGCCTTCGAGCACGCCTATGACGACCTGGCGACGAGCGCGCTCAGGTTCCTTGCTGAGCGAGCAGGCCCTGGTGCCGTTGCCGAATTCGCCAGGCGGCAGATTTCCGAGCTCGAGCGCCGCTACCAGCGGACGCTCGAGTCGGCACCGCTGTCTGAGCGGGTAAGGGTCCTGGCGGAAGCTTTGTCGGCCGATGGCTATGCCGCAGCGGCTTCGGGCGCGCCGGCGGGCGCGGGCGGAGAGCAGCTCTGCCAGCACCACTGCCCGGTGGCGCACGTTGCCGCGAAGTATCCGCAACTGTGCGAAGCAGAGACGGAGGCATTCGGGCGGCTGCTCGGAACCCCCGTTCAGCGCTTGGCGACAATCGCGAACGGCGATGGCATCTGCACTACGCATGTCACCGCACCATCCCTGGTACATAACCGCACGACAAACGAGGTCGGAGGAATCTCCGCATGACCGCTATAGCCCACCCGGAGCTCGAGGGCCTGGACCGCTACAAGTTCGGCTGGTCCGACTCGGACGTCGCCGGCGCCGCCGCGCGGCGCGGGCTCAACGAGGACGTCGTCCGGGACATCTCGGCGAAGAAGAACGAGCCGGACTGGATGCTGGATCTCCGGCTGAAGGGCCTGAAGCTATTCGGGCGCAAGCCGCTGCCCACCTGGGGCTCGGACTTGTCCGGTATCGACTTCGACCACATCAAGTACTTCGTCCGGTCGACCGAGAAGCAGGCGGCTAGCTGGGACGAGTTGCCAGCCGACATCAAGAACACCTACGACAAGCTGGGCATCCCCGAGGCAGAGAAGCAGCGGCTGATCGCGGGGGTCGCCGCGCAGTACGAGTCGGAGGTCGTCTATCACAAGATCCGTGAGGACCTTGAGGAGAAGGGCGTCATCTTCCTGGACACCGACACCGCGCTGCGAGAGCACCCGGACCTCTTCCAGGAGTACTTCGCCACGGTCATCCCGGTCGGCGACAACAAGTTCGCTGCGCTGAACACCGCGGTCTGGTCCGGCGGCAGCTTCATCTACGTGCCGAAGGGCGTGCACGTGGAGATCCCGCTGCAGGCCTATTTCCGGATCAACACCGAGAACATGGGCCAGTTCGAGCGGACGCTGATCATCGTCGACGAGGACGCCTATGTGCACTACGTCGAGGGCTGCACCGCGCCGATCTACTCCTCGGACTCGCTGCACTCCGCGGTGGTCGAGATCATCGTCAAGAAGGGTGCTCGCTGCCGGTACACCACGATCCAGAACTGGTCAGCCAACGTCTACAACCTGGTCACCAAGCGCGCTGTCGCGCACGAGGGCGCGACGATGGAGTGGGTCGACGGCAACATCGGCTCCAAGGTCACGATGAAGTACCCGGCCGTGTACCTGATGGGCGAGCACGCCAAGGGCGAGACGCTGTCGGTAGCGTTCGCCGGTGCCGGCCAGCACCAGGATGCCGGGGCCAAGATGGTGCACTGCGCGCCGAACACCTCGTCCAGCATCGTGTCCAAGTCGGTGGCCAGGGCTGGCGGCCGCACCTCCTACCGTGGCCTGGTCGAGGTGCGAGAGGGCGCCGAGCACTCCAAGTCCACCGTGAAATGCGACGCGCTGCTCATCGACACGGTTAGCCGGTCCGATACCTACCCGTACGTGGACGTGCGCGAGGACGACGTGGAGATGGGCCACGAAGCCACCGTCTCCAAGGTCTCCGAGGACCAGCTGTTCTACCTGATGAGCCGTGGCATGACCGAGGACGAGGCGATGGCGACGATCGTGCGGGGCTTCGTCGAGCCGATCGCGCGCGAGCTGCCGATGGAGTACGCGCTCGAACTCAACCGGCTGATCGAGCTGCAGATGGAAGGGGCGGTCGGCTGATGGCAGGCCTGCAGGGGGCCGTTGAGACGGCTCCCGTTTCCAGGCTGCACGAGAGGCAGTCGTTCGACCCTGCCGACTTCCCGGTGCCCGGCGGCCGCGAGGAGGAATGGCGGTTCACTCCGCTGCGCCGTATTCGCGGTTTGCACACGGACGATCCCCTTGGTGACGGCAAGGTACGCGTCGTAGCCGACGCCGCGTCTGGGGTCGACATTGGAAACCTGGAACAAGGCGACCCCAGACTCGGCGCCGCCTACGTCCCGGCTGACCGGGTCAGCGCAAGGGCCTTTGCGTCCTTCCGCGAAGCGACGCTGGTCTCCGTTCCGGCAGATTACGAGTCGCAGACACCGACCTGGGTCAGTATTCGGGGCGAAGGTACCGACGGGGCGGCATTCGGGCACACGCTGGTAGAGGTCGGCGCGAACGCGCGCGCGGTGGTCGTGCTTGACCATTCAGGCAGCGCCACTTACGCGGACAACGTCGAGCTGGTCGTGGCTGATGGTGGCTCGCTGACGGTCGTGTCGCTGCAGGGGTGGGCGGACGACGCTGTGCACTTGTCGCATCATCATGCGAGGCTCGGGCGGGACGCGCGGCTGACTCATACGGCTGTGACGCTGGGCGGCTCCGTCGTCCGGCTGGCGCCATCGGTGAGGTACGCGGGGCCTGGCGGCGACGCCGAACTGCGCGGCTTGTACTTCGCCGACGCGGGGCAGCACCTGGAGCACCGGCTCTTCGTCGACCACGCAGAGCGGAACTGCCGGAGCCGGGTCAGTTACAAGGGCGCCTTGCAGGGCAACGGCGCGCATGCGGTCTGGATCGGCGACGTCATCATCCGGCCCGAGGCGACCGGGACCGACACGTATGAGTACAACCGGAACCTTGTGCTGACCGACGACACGAGGGTCGACTCCGTGCCGAACCTTGAGATTCTCACCGGTGAAGTAGCAGGCGCCGGGCACGCCAGCGCGAGCGGGCGGCTCGAGGACCAGCACCTGTTCTACCTGATGGCACGGGGCATCCCCTTCCACGAAGCCAGGAAGCTGGTGATCCGCGGCTTTTTTGGCGAGCTCATCGGCCAGATCGAAGTACCGGAGCTGCAGGACCGCGTCGCGGCTGCGGTAGAGGCGGAGCTGGCATGACCGAGGCTGCGCCGTTCCGCCGCGCTTGCGCACTGGCCGACGTGCCCGATGAGGGCGCGATCGGCGTCGAGGTAGCGGGCGTTCCCGTTGCGGTGGTGAGGGCCGGCGGTGAGCTGTTCGCGCTGCATGATGTCTGCTCGCACGAGGAGGTCCCGCTCTCGGAGGGCGAGATCTACAACCACACCGTCGAGTGCTGGCTGCACGGGTCGTGTTTTGACCTGCGCTCCGGCAAGCCGACCGGGCCGCCGGCAACCAAGCCGGTCGCCACTTACCCAGTCAAGATCGACGGCGACGACGTCTATGTCGCCCTGCCTGACTAAGCAGATCGGGAGAAATTACATATGTCCACCCTTGAGATCCGTGACCTGCACACCAGTGTGACGGACGCGGCGGGGGAGAGCCGTGAGGTACTGCGCGGCGTTGACCTGACGGTCAAGGCGGGCCAGACGCACGCGATCATGGGCCCGAACGGATCAGGCAAGACCACGCTTGCGTACGCCATTGCCGGGCATCCCAAGTACACGGTGACCCAGGGCTCAGTCACACTCGACGGTCAGGACGTGCTGGCGATGAGCGTCGACGCCAGGGCGCGCGCCGGGCTGTTCCTGGCGATGCAGTACCCGGTCGAGGTGCCCGGCGTCTCGGTCTCCAACTTCCTGCGTACCGCTATCACGGCTGTCCGAGGCGAGGCGCCGAAGATCCGCACGTTCGGGAAGGAACTGCGCGAGGCGATGGAGCAGCTGCAGATGGACCCGTCGTTCGCCCAGCGGAATCTGAACGAGGGCTTCTCCGGCGGCGAGAAGAAGCGGCACGAGATCCTGCAGCTCGAGCTGCTGAATCCCAAGATCGCAATCCTGGACGAGACCGACTCCGGGCTCGACATCGACGCGCTGCGGGTGGTGTCGGCCGGCATCAACCGGTTCCGTGAGGATGAGTCCCACGGCGTCCTCCTCATCACGCACTACACCCGGATCCTGCGCTACGTGCAGCCGGACTTCGTGCACGTCTTCGTGGCCGGCCGGATCGTCGAGGAAGGCGGCTCGGAGCTCGCCGACGAGCTGGAGACCAGCGGCTACGAGCGATTCGTGAATAAGGGTGCGGCAGCGTGACAGCCTCGGGCCAGATGACGACTGGCGGCATGACCACAAGCGCCGCCGCCGTGGCGGCCAGGCCGGCGCCACTGGACGTTGAGGCGGTCCGCAGGGACTTTCCCATCCTCGGCCGGGCCGTGCGCGGCGGCAGTCACCTGATTTACCTGGACTCGGGGGCTACCTCGCAGAAGCCGCGGCAGGTGCTGGACGCCGAGCGCGACTTCTACACCACGCGCAACGCCGCCGCGCACCGGGGCGCTCACCTGCTCGGCGAGGAAGCGACCGACGCATACGAGAACGCGCGCGCCAGGATCGCCGCGTTCTTCGAGGCAAGTCCGGGCGAGATCGTTTTCACCAAGAGCGCTACCGAGGCCGTCAACCTGGTCGCTTATGCGATGAGCAACGCCGCGACCGCGGGCCCGCAAGCCCGCAGGTTCGCGGTCGGCCCCGGCGATGAGGTGCTCGTCACCGAGGCAGAGCACCACGCGAACCTGGTGCCCTGGCAGCAGTTGTGCGAGCGCACCGGAGCCACGCTGCGCTGGTTCGGCGTCCGGCCCGACGGCCGGCTCGATCTCAGCAACGCTGGCGAGCTCATCAACGGCCGGACGAAGCTGGTCGCGGTTACCCACCAGTCCAACGTCACTGGCGTGGTGCCGCCGGTAGCCGAGATCGCTGCTGCCGCGCATGCGCAGGGTGCGCTGGTGATTGCCGACGGCGCGCAGTCGGTTCCGCACAAGCCGGTTGACGTCACCCGGCTGGGCGCCGATTTCCTCGTATTCTCCGGGCACAAGATGCTCGGGCCGTCCGGCATCGGCGTGCTGTGGGGACGGCGCGAGCTGCTCGAGGCCATGCCGCCGTTCATTTACGGCGGCTCGATGATCGAAGTGGTCCGGATGGAGGGCTCGACCTTCCTGCCGCCGCCGGACCGGTTCGAGGCGGGCGTGCCTGCGGCCGCGCAGGCCGTCGGGCTCGCTGCCGCCTGCGATTACCTGGACGCGCTGGGCATGCAGAACGTGGCCGCGCACGAAGAGGCGCTGACGGCGCACGCACTCGAAGCGTTGTCAGGCATACGCGGGCTGCGCATACTCGGGCCGCTCGACACCGAGGACCGCGGCGGGGCTGTGTCGTTCGTGCTGGACGGCGTCCACCCGCACGACGTCGGGCAGGTTCTTGACGAACTCGGCATAGCCGTCCGTACCGGTCATCACTGTGCCTGGCCATTGCACCGGGCGCTCGGTGCCCAGGCCAGCACGAGGGCGACCTTCTACGTGTACAACAGCCACGATGAGGTCGACGCCCTGGCTGACGGGATCAGGCAAGCGCAGAAGTTCTTCGGGAGCGAGTCCGTCGGGGCCGCGTAGCGGAGGAAACTGCCGGTCCCGGAACAGCGGACCAGGCCGTCGCTGTTGAAGGTGGCGTTATGGAGCTTGAGTCGATGTACCAGGAGATCATCCTGGAGCACTACCGCAGGCCGTTGCATTCGGGTCTGCGGGAGCCGTTTGACGCCCAGGTGCAGCACATCAACCCGACCTGCGGGGACGAGGTCACGCTACGGGTAGCGCTGAACGGCGGTGGTAGCGAGCCGGCCCTGGCGGACGTGTCCTACGAGGCACTCGGTTGCTCGATCAGCCAGGCGAGCGCGTCGGTGATGGCAGACATGATCATCGGCAAGACGGTCGGCGAGGCGATGGCGATCAGCGAGGAATTCCTGAAGCTGATGCAGTCGCGCGGTGAGGCTGAGCCGGACGAGGACGTGCTCGGTGATGCGGTGGCGTTCGAGGGCGTGTCGAAATACCCGTCCCGGATTAAGTGCGCGCTGCTGAGCTGGATGGCCTGGAAGGACGCAACCGCGAGAGCGCTCAGCGAGCACGCCGGGGCCGTGTCTGGTGCCAGTAGAAATGGGGCCGGCCAAGATGGGGACAGGGAGCAGTCATGACGGAGTACAGCACCGAGCTCGCGCCCGGGTCGGCCGAGACCACGGGAACAGCCGGCCAGGCAGGGCATACCGACACGTCGGGGCCTGCCGACACGGTGGCGCAGGCGGCGGCGGCGGAGCCGGGCGGCAGCCAGGCAGCGGGGAGCGGCCCGGAGACCGAGGACGTGCTCGAGGCGCTGCGTGACGTCGTCGACCCCGAACTCGGGGTCAACGTGGTGGACCTCGGGCTGGTCTACGGCGTCACGGTCGAAAGTGACCGCAGTGCCACGATCGACATGACGCTGACTAGCGCGGCCTGCCCCCTGACGGACGTGATCGAGGACCAGACCCAGGTCGCTCTCGACGGCCTAGTGCCGGACTTCCGGATTAACTGGGTGTGGCTGCCGCCCTGGGGGCCGGAGAAGATCACCGAAGACGGCCGCGAGCAGCTGCGGGCTCTCGGCTTCAACGTCTGACCGAGCATCGCCGTCACGGGCGCGACCGGACAGGCGCGCGATCCGGCGGTGCTCCGACACCCTGCTTGTTTGCCGGGGTCGTCGAGGATATCTGCCCCTTATGTCCCCGGCAAACTTGCAGGATGTGTCGCCTAAGCCGACCCAGGCCGTAAAGCCTCAGTGGGCGTCGTATTCGTCGTGGCGGCGCCACCACATGCCGGCCTCATTTCGGCCGCTCGGTGCTCGGTCGAGCCACTGATACATGCCCCAGAGGCCGTCCAGGCCGCGCGAGTATGCCGAGTAGGTGTGGTACACGACACCATCCTTCAGCGCGAACGCGCTCATTCCGGGTCCTTCACGCCGGTAGGTCTCCCAGTCCGTGCCGACGATCGACTGACTGAATACGTCGATGGAACTCTCCTGGCCAGCGGCCGGCCGCAGATCCTGCTCACCGAAGTTGTACGCGACGGCTCCTGCTGCCCACTCCTCCTTGGTGTGCGCCACCCCGAAGTCGAAGTTGAAGTCGCTGCCGTACGACGACGCAAACGGGAAGTCCCAGCCCATCCGGGTCTTGTATGCCTGGACCTTCGCCAGCGGTGCCCGCGACACCGCGCACAGCGTGACATCGTGATTGGCCAGGTGGACGACCGAACCATTGAAGCCATCGGCGATCGCCGAGCAGGACGGGCAGCCTGCGGTGTAGTCGGGTCCGAACATGAAGTGGTAGACGATCAGCTGCGAGCGTCCCTGGAACAGGTCGGCGAGCGAAGCCGCGCCCTCGTCAGTCTCGAAGCGGTACTCCTTGTCGACGCGGACCCATGGCAGTTCCTGCCGCTGCCGCGCCAGCTCGTCGCTGCGGCGCGTCAGCTCTTTCTCAGCCCTGAGCAGTTCGAGGCGGGCGGCTAGCCACTCTTCGCGCGTTCCGGTCTTGTGATCAATCATTGTCTTTCTCCTGTCCTGTTAGATGGTCGGTGCGGCGATCAGGATGAAGAGCCCGAGGCCGACGATTGCGAGCGATAGCGGCACATCGATGACAGCTCGATATGGCCAGAGCTTCTGGGCGACGACGAGGACAGTAATCACGGCCATCCATGCGATGCTCATGATGCCGAGCGCGAGCATCACGACCATCAGGCCGATGCTCGATCCGACGCACCACAGCCCGAAGCCGAGGCCGGAGCGCGAGCCCTCCAGGCACCGGCGCCGGCAGCGACGTTTCAGCGGCGTGAGCTCGTAGAGACCAGCCGCGATCACGAGCGTGCCAGCGGCGGTGGCTCCGTGCGGCCGGTACACCTCATACACCACGACGCCGATGGCAGCCCAGATCACCAGATAGGACCCGACGAATGTCAGCACCGCAAGCGCCCGACCGCTGGTTCGGGCACATCTGAGGGCCGCCGGAACCGTGCCCGGCAGCATCATCGCGGCCATCATGGGCACCCACAACGCGCTGAAGAATGCGAACGAGCCGAGCCGGGTGGCCGTTCCCATATCCATGCCGTTCATCTGGCGGATCGAGACGACCCAGCAGGCGGCGGCGAGTGCGAGCGTCGTCGTCAGCGCTGCTGCAGCCGGAGCGGTCGCCCGGCGGGGCCGGGCGTACTGAATGACGTTCATAGTTGCCTCCTCCAGCTGACGGGGTGAGCCGCCAGGTGGTCCGGCGACTGCGGACAACTGGCGGCAGCTCACCGCCGACGGCCGGTTTACTTATCGAGGTGGTCCCGCAAGGCATCGAGCCGTCCGTCCCAGTCCCGAGCAAGCGCGGCCAGGAACTGCTGCGCCACTTGCATCGGGGCGGAGTGGAGCCGGTACCTGATCCGGCGCCGCTCACCAGGCTCGGCCGTCACCAGGCCAGCGTCGGCGAGCAGGCCCAGGTGCTTGGCGATGGCCTGCCGGGTGATCGGAAGCCGGGATGCCAGGTCAGTTGCCGTGGCCGGCCCGTCCGAAGCCAAAGCGGCCAGGATGGCGCGCCGGGACGGGTCGGCCAGTGCGACGAAGACCTGCTCCGCGATCCCCTCAATGTCAGGCGGCATCGAGGTATTCGACCAGCTCGCCTAGCTCGCTGGCCCAGCCTCCGGTGTTGCCGTCGTAGGCCTTGTGGTAGGCGTCGTCAGGTAGCTGAGCAAAGCCGCTCTCGACCACGGTCAGCCGCGTGCCCGCACCGGTTGGCTCGAGCGTGAACTCGACATACGTACGACGCGGATCGTCGTCGGGCAGCCCGTAGATGTGCCAGGTGAAGCCGAACACCGTCGGCTCCTCGACGCGTTCGACCCGCATGTCGGCGGTGTGCTCACTGCCAAACTTCATCTGCGCCGCTCCGCCCGGACGCAGGTCGATCATCGCCTTGTCGCCGAACCAGCTGCCCAGACCCTCAGCGGTGGTGAGTGCAGCCCACACTTTGGCCGGCGGGTGAGCGATCTCGACGACGCGCTCGATGCGATCGGGGAATCCCATGACGTCCTCCACTATGTAGCAACCAGTTGGTTGCTACATTATTGCAATCAACTGGTTGCGTCAAGCGGGCGCTTGTCACGTGGGCGCCGAGTTAGTGGCGCCCTCGCACCACCAGGTCGGCACCCGCAAGCGACGCTCGTGCGGCTGGACGGGGCTTATGGCGCAAATCGGGCGCGGTGAAGTGGGCAGGCCCCACGCGGACGGAAAACGTCAGGCACTAAAGGGTCAAGCTGGCGGCCGCGATGGGGATCATGGGCCGCTGGCCGGCCGGCGACCGAGGCGGGCGGTCGCGGCGGATTGCCGGCGTCTGGCTGACCGGGCGCACCCAGGCGCACGCAGCCATGGAGGCTGCCGGGGTGGGGGACAGGGCCTGCTAGTCGGCCGGCGAGCGAAGCGGGCGGTCGCAGAGGACTGCCGGCGTCACCGGGTGGCTAGGCGGACCGAGGCGGGCCTGCTGCGATGCGCTCGCTCATGGTGTCCCGTGCTTCCCACCGGGTCTCCAGCCGCCAGGTGCAGCCAGCCGATGCCCACTGCGCCGTGGTGGCCGCCGCGGCCTGCGCGTTGTCGGCGGGCGTCTCGCCGTCGGCGATGAGGTCGAAGCTGCCGGGCAGGCCGTGCTCGGTCAGCCACCCGCGCACCGCCGCGGCGTCGCCGGGCCGGGGGTCGGAGTCGTGAGCGGCGTATTGCGGGATGATGCCGTCGCAACGCAGCACCCTCCGCATCGACCGGGGCGCTGGCCAGACGCCGACGACCCAGATCGGGATGCGGTCCTGGACCGGCTTCGCAGCAGCACCCAAGTCCAGCCGCCCGGTCTCGTAGTCGTAGAACCTGCCGTGATAGCTGCGGCCGCCGTCCCAGAGCGTCCGGATGAGGTCAATGCCCTCGTCCATCCGGTTTGCCCTGTCCCGGAGGCCGGTGACCTCGCCGGTCGCCGGCAGGTCGGTCTCCAGCGCACCGACTCCGACCGCGAGTGTGGCCCGGCCGCCGGACAACTGGTCCAGCGTGGCGACCTGACTGGCCACTTTCCACGGCCGCCGCCACGGCAGCGGGGTCAGCATGGTGCCGAGGCGGACCCGGCTGGTCCTGGCCGCCATCGCCGCGAGCATGCTCCAGGAATCCGGGCCGTAGGCCGCCTCCCAGACGAAGACGCCGTCCCACCCGGCCTGCTCGGCAAGTACGGCAAGCTCTACCTGCTCAGGGGCGGTGCCGGCGGGCAGAACGGTGCCGAAGCGCAGCTGGCTGGGGTCATGTGCATGATCATCCACGATCCTGGTGTAGCACGGGCCTACGACAGTCCGGCCTGCTACCGACGCAGCACGCAGCTAGTCCGCTACACTCACTCACATCATGCTGTGCGGCCTGCTCCTTCCCGGCCGCGGCGAGGCCCGGTAACCACTCCGGTCGGCCCCTCGTCGCGGGTCGATCTGCTGCGCCGACCGATGTCCACCCGGTCCGCGCCTCCAGGGATCATCAGCCCGGGAGCAAACTCACCAGGAGCAGAGCACCGTCATGAGCAAGCCGTCACTGCAGCGCCCGTCCGGAATGCCGTGTCATCGTTACCGCGCGTTCCCGGTAGTAAATCTGCCGGATCGGACCTGGCCGTCTCAGACCATCACCGCCGCACCCCGCTGGCTGTCTACCGACCTCCGGGACGGTAACCAGGCGCTGATCGACCCGATGAACGCGGCCCGCAAGCAGGCCATGTTCGACCTGCTGATCCGGATGGGCTACAAGGAGATCGAGGTCGGTTTCCCGGCCGCGAGCCAGACCGACTTCGATTTCATTCGCGGCCTGATCACCAGCGGGGCAATCCCGGATGACGTCCGCATCTCGGTGCTCACCCAGGCCAGGGAGGAACTGATCGAGCGGACCGTGCAGTCCCTGGCGGGCGCCAAGCTGGCGACAGTGCACATGTACAACGCGGCGGCGCCGCTGTTCAGGAGCGTCGTCTTCGGCTGGGCCGGCGATGGCCGCGAGGAGTGCAAGGCGGTCGCGGTCGACGGCACCCGTGCCGTCCTGAAGTACGCCGACGAGTACCTGGCAGGGACGGACTTCGGCTACGAGTACTCGCCGGAGATCTTCATGGACACCGAGCTGGATTACTCCCTGGAGATCTGCGAGGCGGTCATGGACGTCTGGCAGCCAGGCCCGGACCGGGAGATCGTGCTCAACCTGCCGTGCACAGTGGAGCGCTCCACGCCTAACGTGTACGCCGATCAGATCGAGTGGATCAGCCGCAACCTGTCCCGGCGCGAGTTCGTGGCGCTGTCCGTGCACACCCACAACGACCGTGGCACCGCGACTGCAGACGCGGAGCTGGCCATGCTGGCCGGCGCGGAGCGAGTCGAGGGCTGCCTGTTCGGCAACGGCGAGCGCTCCGGCAATGTCGACCTGATCACCCTCGGCTTGAACCTATACAGCCAGGGCATTGACCCCATGATCAATTTCAGCGACATCGACGAGATCCGCCGAACCGTCGAGTACTGCAACGGCATCGGGGTACACGAACGCCACCCGTATGCGGGCGACCTGGTGTACACCTCGTTCTCCGGTTCGCACCAGGACGCGATCAAGAAGGGCTTCGACGACCTGGAGCGCAAGGCGGCACAGGCTGGCCGGCCGGTCAGCGAGCTGCCCTGGCAGATGCCCTACCTGCCGATCGACCCCAAGGACGTCGGCCGTAGCTACGAAGCCGTCATCCGGGTGAACTCGCAGTCAGGCAAGGGCGGCGTTGCCTACATCATGAAGGCCGATCATCACCTCGATCTGCCGCGGCGGCTGCAGATCGAGTTCAGCCAGGTGATCCAGCGCCACACCGACAGCGAGGGCGGCGAGGTAGAGCCTGCCCGGATGTGGGAGATCTTCGCTGCCGAGTACCTGGCGGCCGGCCCGTTCGAGCTGGTCAGCTACACCTCTGCCAGCGAGGGCGGCTCGGAGCGAGTGGACTGCAAGGTCCGGTCGTACGGCACCGAATATGAGCTCACCGGCACCGGCAACGGCCCGATCGCGGCATTCTGCGCCGCGGTCTCGGAGGTCGACCTCGGCCTCGGCGGCGTCAGCGTCCGGGTGCTCGATTACGCCGAGCACGCGCTCACCGCGGGCCGGGACGCTGAGGCCGCCGCGTACCTGGAGATCGAGGTGGGCGACCGGGTGCTGTGGGGCGTGGGCATCAGCTCGTCGATCGTCCGGGCGTCGGTCAGCGGCGTGATCAGCGCGCTGAACCGCGCCGCGCGCGACAAGTGACGCGACACCGGATGGTGAGGCGGCCCGGCGTGTTGCCGTGAGCTGAGACGGTCACCGCGCCATTCCGTCCCGCCACTGTCAAGGCCGACCACGACCCACCGGCTCGAATCCAGCATCAGCTCGCCTCCTAGCGCGTCCGCCGCTCAAGGAGGTACCAGCTCTTCGAAGAAAGCCAGGACGCGGTGGCCGACATCAGCACGGGCGGACCTTGCCCGGGTCGCGGGCGAACTTGGAGCAGGCGAGCCCTGATCTGCAGCTGGCGATGGCTAAGGCCTCGCTGAGAAGCTGGCCGGTCGCGGGGTTTCGTCCCGCTTCGCCTCGGCGATTCAGCGGGCACGAGTATCACTTCGGCGGCCGCGGTGCCGAGCGTGTCAAGTTGGCGGTTCTTGCTACGACTACTTGATGGCATCGACTACTTGATGACATCGACCGAGCTCAACTTGGACCGGAGGTTGCCTGTCATGTCTCTCGTTCGCGTTCACAACTTCTCAGTCTCGCTGGACGGTTTCGGCACCGGCGACGGCCAGAGCCGGGAGGCGCCCTTCGGCCACGCCGGCCACCGGCTGCACCGGTGGTTTATGGGCACCCGCACGTTCAATGCCATGAGCGGCAATCAGGGCGGTAGCACCGGTATCGACGACGCCTTCGCCAGCAACTGGGGACCGGGCATCGGAGCGGAGATCATGGGCCGCAACAAGTTCGACTACGAGCGCGGCCCGTCGACCGATAAGGAGTGGCAGGGCTGGTGGGGTGAGGAACCGCCGTTCCGCACTCCTGTCTTCGTGCTCACTCATTACCCCAGGCCATCGATGGAGATGAAGGGCGGCACCACCTTCCACTTCATCGACGCGAGCCCGGCGCAGGCGGTCGAAGCAGCTCAGGCCGCCGCGGGCGGCCTCGACGTCCGGCTTGGCGGCGGCCCGGCCACCATCCGCCAGTTCCTCGCCGCCGACGTGGTCGACCACATGCACGTGGCGATCGTGCCCATTGTCCTCGGCCGCGGCGAGCCGCTCTGGGACGGCCTGGAGGGCCTGGAGGACCGCTTTGCCATCGAGTCGGTGAGCTCTCCCAGCGGCGTCACCCACGTCACGTTCACCCGCCGGTAGCTCCGGCGAGCAACGGCTGCCATTCTCCGGGCGGCACGGCGCCTACTGGGCGTGATGCGCGTCAGAGTCCTGAATCTCGGCCACAGCTTGACACTGACACCGTGTGAGGCTGTCGAGTCGGAGGCGTCATGTTCACCATCGGAGACTTCGCCAGACACGGCTGGGTGTCGGTCCGCACGAGGGGACGGGGTGGTCGTCCACGCCACCCTGCCGCTCAACGCCGCGCCCGGCAGCGGCCATGGATTCCAGATCACCGACTTGCCTGAGATCAGTCAAGCGGCGACGATCGTGCACCGCGGATCCATGAACAATGTCCTGGCAAGCATCCAGACCCTGGTCAGGTGGATAGGCCGCAACGGCTACCACTCCACCGGATACCCCCGCGACCTGTATCTTGACTGCCCGGACGACCAAGACGAATGGGTCACCGAACTGCAGGAACCGATTACACCGGCCTGATCTAGCGCACCGCGTCCCGGCGCCAACGCGCGCCGCGCACGGCCCGAACGTGCAGAGCGCCGGGGCCCAGGCACCCACGCAGGACCTCAGCTCAGTTCGGCACCGGAGTCGAGACTGCGTGCAGGCCGCGCGAATGCCATCGCACCGGAAGGGCAGACTGCGCGCGGTCGGAAGGAACGGCTACGCGCGCCGGTAGAACGGCGTCGCGAAGGCGGAAATCCACTCGTCAATGTGATCTGGCTCGCTCTCGCCTGGGAACGTGACGTCGATCGGGAACGCGGCGTCCTGGGCCGCGGCCTGCCAGGCTGCGCGCTCGATCGCGCCGACGGCGAGGTCGCGCGCGGCTGTCTCGGCCGGGTCGTCAAGCGTCACCGAGATGAGCAATCCCTCGCCGGCGAACCGCACTGACAGCCAGGCGGCCGAAGCATCGCGCACCTGCGCGATCTGCACAAGCCCGGCCGCGATGTCGGCCAGCAGCCCGTCCGGCCTGATGGGCAGCGGGCCGACCGAGATGCGGTCAAGCTCGTTCCCGGCGTCTTGCGCAGCCAGGTAGGAGACGCCCTGCGGGTATACCGGCACGCTTTCACTCGCGCCGGCGTTGAGCGCGATGCCGACACTGGGTGGCAGCAGTCTGGCCAGGTCAGCCGCGCGCACCACGACGTGCGGCACAGTCTCCGCCGGCGCGGCCGCGCTAGCTGTGGTTGCTGTAGGGGCGGTACTTGCTGTACCGGCGCTGGCCAGTTGCCGCAATAACTGCACCGAGGAGTACGCGGGCACGAATTCGCTGCCGAGATAGCACACAGTCGGCAGCGTGACCGCTGTGCCCTTGATCGCGGCGCTGCCGCCACCCGGCAGCGGCAGCCAGAGCCGGGCCCGGCGCAGCACGTCGAGGAGGTCGCCGATACGGCTGGCGTCCTCGATCGCGGCGGCGAGCGCGCGCTCCACAGCGCTCTCCGGCGCTATGTCCGCGGGGTCCGGCGTGGCAGTGTTGCTGTCAGTGGCGATGCTCATATGGTGTCCTCCAGGAGGGCCAGGACCTGCGGATTCGAGCGGTACCCTGGTGCTTCTGCGCGACGGCGGGCGGCCGCCTGCGGCAAGTTCACCTGACGGATAGTAGGCGCTTGGGGGCAGTGCGTAATGGAAAACAGCCGGCCTGCTTCCCAGCGGTGGCTGGATGTCGGTCCCGAGCGCATCGAACGCTGGCTCGAAGAATTCGCTGAGCGGCACGGTCCGGCGCAGCGCGATACCGGGAACGAGCGCGAGATAATCACCGTTCGGGCCGCGGACGGCAGTATCGCCGAGTGCCACGTCCCGTTCCCGCCACTGCCGGAGGGCGCGACCGGTACCGGGGCCGAACTGGCCTCGCACGCCAGCGCCGACCGCACCGTCGCGGTACTGCTGGTGCGCCTCGGCGGTTACGCCGCCGGTGTATTCACCGGCGTCCGGCCGCAACTCGTCGCATCGAAGGTCGGCAGCCGCCTGGTACACGGACGCAGCGCGGCCGGCGGTACTTCGCAGCACCGGTTCGCCAGGCGCCGGGAGAAGCAGGCGCGGGAGGCGCTGCAAGCCGCCGCGGATACTGCGGCAGCGGTGTTCGGGCACTTCGACGGCAAACTCGATGCGCTGGTGCTCGGCGGCGACAAACGGTCGATCTCGGTTCTGCGGGAGGACCCGCGGCTGCGCCCGTACTTCGACATAGCGGTCTCCAGGTTCCTGACCGTGCCCGATCCGCGGCTTGTGGTGCTGCAGGGCACGCCGCGCCTGTTCCGTGCAGTGCGAATCATGCTGACTGAGAATGCCCCTGCGGAGGGCTATACGACTGCCCGGTGACCGGGTTCGGCTGGGCTGTTGCCGAGGAGCGCCGAGCTGGAGATAATGCCAGTGTGAGTAGCACCAACAGCACTGTCGAGATTGATCATTCAAGCTCGGTCCCGCTGCACGAGCAGGTAGCGGCAGCGATCCGGCGAGCGATCGCCGAAGGTGAGGCGGCTGCGGGGGAGCGACTGCCGCCAGCCAGGGATCTGGCGGCCGTGCTCGGCGTGAACGCGAATACGGTCTTTCGCGGGCTGCGCACTCTCCGGGACGAAGGTCTTGTCGAGTTCCGCCGCGGTCGCGGCGTCACGGTGAGCGGTATCGGCCCGCAGCGCAGCGTCGTCATCGAGAAGGCGCGTGAGTTGGTCGAACTAGCCAGGCACTGCGGCTACCGGCCCGAGGAGCTTGCCGAGATCGTCGCCCAGGTCTCAGCAGGGATGGCTGCTCCGTGAACGCAAAAGTCGTACCGCCTCCA
>Ga0335072_10005714_pt1 | contig 18313 bp, 12 predicted proteins | sample Lox_Sample_21_FD_206725 | JGI IMG/M metagenome (GOLD analysis project Ga0335072, IMG submission 206725) | Soil microbial communities from Loxahatchee National Wildlife Refuge, Florida, United States - Lox_Sample_2.1 | ecosystem: Environmental > Terrestrial > Soil > Wetlands | place: USA... | reverse complement strand
AAAGTCCATACTTAGAAGTAGTGGCAAGAATGGCGCGAAGCGCGATCGCCTGGACGGCCAGTCCTTGCGTAGTATTTCGCGGAAAAGTCCATAATGGATTTAGAGATCAAGAAAAGGCCGGGATTCTTCCCGGCCTTTTTCTTTCTCAAGAAGTCGCCGTTTTGAAAGGTACGGCATCGGAGTCACCCATGCACGACGCACTCAACCCGCAACCCGCCGCCACATCGGCCCCAACCGCCCGCCACAGGATACGTGTGCCCAAGCCCCAAAAATCACCCTCTCCACAGTTCCTGTGTTCCTGTGCAAGTGTGAGCCGCGCCCTAACGCACTCATTCCACGTCTCGACTCTTCTCACACAACACAGCAAAAACAACCCAGTGCAAGTGTGGAACTGTGAGCCCTCCAATTCCACCCTCATCTTCGCTGTGAACCTGCGCGAAGCGCCATCGCCCGGACGGCCAGTCCCCGCGGACAAAACAAAAGGGCCGGATCGCTCCGGCCCCCTCGCCCCCTTATCCCTCCGGACTTACTGTCCCGAACCCGCCGGCTTCGGGTTGCTTGTCCGCGTCGTCTTGTTGTTGCCCGGCCGATACCGTGTCGTCATGTCCTCGCCGTCTTTGTACTCCACCGTCTCGTGGCTCTTCGGCGCGGGCGCTGCCGCCGCCTTGTCTTTGCCCTCGTACAACGGATTCGCGCCCGATTTGCCCGAGTCCTTGTACATCGGGTTGTTCTGCGCGCTGCTCATCTTGTTTTGGCCGGCCGCCTTGTTCTCGGCTTCCTGCTTCAACTCGTTCTTGCCCATCGATGCGCCATCTACCGACTCTGTCGCGTGCGCGGAGTCTCTGGCGCTCTGATCGCCGTTGCTCTCCCGCGTCGTGAGCGGCTGATACTGCCGCCGGCCCGTCGCCATGCCGCTGCCGGTCTCCCGCGCGGTCCTGTGGTCGAAGTCCGCCGCAACCACGCTGCCCGACTTGCGGTCTGCCGGCTGTTTGGAACTGTCTTCATGCGGCTTCGTCTTGTTTGCCGCCGGGGCGCTCTGCGCCATCGCCCCGCCGGCGAACAGCACCATCGCCGCCACACTCAAAATCGAAGCAACCACGAAACGCTTTTGCATCTGCGACCTCTCTTTCGTCCTGCTGTCAGCCTTGCGCGGCAACTCGCCTCGCGCACGCGGAACCAGGCCCTCGGTTCCCCCAGTTCACTCCGCCCTCAACATCGCGGTCCATACCACTTCGGTGTTTCCTGCCACTCCACCCAAACCCAGGTAACAGACAAGCGGCAAACCGCCACGCGCAACGCACTGCGACGCTGTGGAAATTGAGTCCGCGGAATATCCAGTCCATAGAATATCAATGTAAATATAAGAAAATAAACATCTTAAATGTATTCGCACAAGTGGAATATCTGAGCCTCATGCGTCGGCAACGCCACCGCTTCGGCGACTAGAATCGTCCTTAGCCATGGCCGAATTTACCCACCTTCATCTGCACACTGAGTACTCCCTCCTCGACGGCGCCTGCGACGTCCAAAAACTCGTCGCCCGCGTGGCCGAACTCGGCCAGAAGTCCGTCGCCATGACCGACCACGGCAACATCTACGGCGCGGTTCACTTCTTCAACGCCGCCAAAGAAAAGGGAATCAAGCCGATCCTCGGCTGCGAACTCTATGTCTGCAAAGCCGAAGACCATCGCGCCGAGACGCCCAACGACCAGTACAACCACCTGCTCGTCCTCGCTGAAAACGAAGAAGGCTATCGCAACCTCATTCGCCTCACCTCTGAGGCGAGCCTCCACGGCTTCTATCGCAAACCGCGCGTCAGCAAGAAGTACCTCGCCGAGAATGCAAAGGGCCTGATCGGTTTCTCCGGCTGCCTCTCCGGCGAACTCTGCGAAGAGCTCATGGCCGGCCACTACGACAAGGCCAAAGCTACTGCCCTTCAGTACCAGGACATCTTCGGCCGCGGCAACTTCTACCTCGAGATCCAGGATCAGGGCCTCGAACAGGAGCGCAGGATTCAGAGCGATCTCTTCCGCCTCGAGAAGGAACTCGATATTCCGCTCGTCCTCACCAACGACTCGCACTATCTCTGTGGCGAAGACCATCACGCCCACGATGTCATGCTCTGCGTACAGACCGGGGCCAAGATTCACGATGCCGATCGCTTCCGCTTCGACTCGGATCAGTTCTTCGTCAAGTCCGCTGACGAAATGGGCCGTCTCTTCCCAGACAACCCCAGCGTCATGCAGCGCACCATGGAGATCGCCGAGCGCTGCCAGCTCAAGCTCAAGGCCGTCGACAATCCCTTCCCGGAGTTTGCTGTTCCGCAGGGTCACACCATCGACAGCTACTTCGAGCAGGTTTGCCGTCAAGGCCTAAGGAAGCGCCTCGACACCTCCGTGCGCCAGTTGGAACTCCGCGGAGTGCGCAGGTCGACCCCCGAAGAATACGAGTCACGGCTCAACTACGAGATCGGCATTATCAAGCAGATGAAGTACTCCGGTTACTTCCTCATCGTCTGGGACTTCATCAAATTCGCACGTGATCACGACATTCCGGTCGGTCCCGGCCGTGGGTCGGCGACTGGTTCGCTTGTCGCCTACTGCATGGAAATCACGAACATCGATCCCATGCAGAGCGTGTTGCTGTTTGAGCGATTCCTCAATCCTGAGCGCGTAACAATGCCCGACGTCGATGTCGACTTCTGCATGAACCGCCGCGGCGAAGTGATCGACTACGTTACGCGTAAGTATGGCCGCGAACAGGTTGCGCAGATTATCACCTTCAATACAATGGCCGCCAAAGCTTCCATCAAAGACTGCGGCCGCGCCATGGACATGCCCTACGGCGACGTCGACCGTATCGCCAAACTGGTGCCCGCGACCGTTGGTATGACTCTCGACAAAGCCTTGGAAGAGTCACCTGAGCTTAGAAAGGCCTACGACAACGACAAGCAGGTGCGCGAGCTGATCGATACGGCACTGAAGCTCGAAGGTCTTGTGCGTGGCGCCGGTGTTCATGCGTCCGCCGTGGTGATTGCGCCTCGCCCGCTCACAGAACTGGTTCCGCTCAATCGTACAAAGAACGACGAAGTTGTGACTGCCTACGACATGAAGGCTGTGGAGAAGATGGGCCTGCTCAAGATGGACTTTCTGGGCCTGGCTACCCTCACGGTTATCACCGACGCGGTCAAGCTGATTGAGCAGACGCGCGGCGAAAAACTCGATGTTGAGATGATTCCGATTGACGACCCGGAGACCTTTCAAAGAGTCTTTCACACCGCACTCACCTCCGGTGTGTTTCAGTTTGAATCCTCAGGGATGCGCGACATTTTGCGTCGCTATAAGCCGGACACAGTGGAAGAGCTGACTCAGTTGAATGCGCTCTACCGCCCTGGCCCGATGGACATGATCGATGACTTCATCGAGCGCAAATGGGGACGCAAAAAAGTGGAATATCTTCTGCCGCCTCTGGAGGAGATCCTAAAAGACTCGCTCGGCGTCATCGTTTATCAGGAACAGGTGATGCGGATTGCGAATCTCCTTGCCAGCTATTCGCTTGGCGAAGCAGACCTGCTTCGTCGCGCCATGGGAAAGAAAGACCCCGCGGCCATGGCCAAGCAGCGAGATCGCTTCATGGAGGGTGCGGCCAGGCTGGGACATCCGAAGGCTGCGGTCGAAGAAATCTTTGACCAGATGGCGAAGTTCTCCGGATATGGCTTCAACAAGTCCCACTCGGCTGCCTATGCCTGGGTGGCCTACCAGACAGCCTATTTGAAAACGCACTACCCGGTCGAGTTCATGGCTGCGCTGCTGACCTCTGAAACCTCCAAGCCGGACAACGTGGTGAAGTATATCGGCGAGTGCAAGGAGCTGGGCATTCGCGTCTTGCCGCCCGATGTGCAGGTCTCAGGCGCGCAGTTCACTCCCGTGTCTACATCCGATGGCGAAGCCATCCGCTTCGGTCTCGCCGCAGTAAAGAATGTGGGGGGCAACGCGATCGAGTCGATTAAGAAAGCTCGTGAAGACCTGGGCGGCCGGTTCCGCAGCATCTGGGAGTTCTGCGAGAAGGTTGATTTGCGGGTGATGAACAAGCGCGTCATCGAGTCGCTCATCAAGGCCGGCGCGCTCGATTCACTAGGCAAGCGCGGACCCCTGATGGCAGCAGTGGACAAAGCCATGGAGCGTGCACAGAAGGCGCAACGCGATGAGGCCCACGGCCAGACCGGCCTCTTCGGCCTTTTCAACGAGTCCCCCGCGCATGGCCATGGTGGTGACGATCTGCCGCACGTCGCCGACTGGGAAGAGAGCGAGCGCCTCGCTAATGAAAAAGAAGTGCTTGGCTTCTTCGTGTCCGGCCATCCGCTCGATAAGTATGCAGAGAAACTGCGCAATCTACCGGGTATTATCTCTGTGGCAGAAGCGCTCGAGCGCAAGCCGCCAGAGCGACGCTGGGGCAAAGACGCCGATCCGGCAGACGAACTGCAGGTAGCTGGCATGATGCACGGTGTGCGCGTGCAGAAGACGCGGCGCGAAGGTAAGCTCTACGCCCAGGCCTCGCTCGAAGACGCAACCGGCAAGATCGAGCTCATCGCCTTCCCGCGTGACTACGAAAAGCTTGCGGCGCAACTTAAGATCGAAGCCCCCGTTGTGGTGCGTGGAATGTTGAGTGGAGACGAGGACGCGGCTCCGAAGCTCTCAATCAGCGCCATTCAGCCGCTCGAAGAGATGCAGATCAAGCTTCCCACCGGCGTCCGCATTCGTGTGAATCTCGATCGCGCCACAGAAGCGATGCTGACGGAACTCAAGTCTGCCGCCGAAGCTGCACCGGGCCCAGGCAAGGTGATGATTCACCTGCAGAAGAAGGGTGAATACGAAGTCATTCTCGAACCGGAGTCGATGAGCGTGTCTGCTGACAGAGGCTGGATCGAGCGCATTGAGGAACTCGTGGGTAAGGGAACTGTACAGGTGATGAGCTAACCAGGCAGGAGTTGGAACCCAATCCGCCAGAACCGGGATGAACATGAAGAAGACATGGAACAGGCGCGAGTTCATCAATGGAGCAATGGCTTCGACCGTCGCGCTTGGGCTCGCTGGCCGCGGTTCGCCGGGGATGGGCTCGACGCCCGCTTCTTCATACATGCACGGTCGATACATCACGCACGTCTCGGTTGTGCGCGTGAACCAGATTGAGGTCACTCCGCGGCGTTCAATAGGAGAAGATGAAGCTGCTGACAATCGCCCGGAACGCATCCGCTCACGACGCGAAGCTTTCGCTCGAGGTTGCCCGGATGGCCGCATGACCTGGGCGATCAGTTGGCTTGCCCTCCATGACCAGCGCGATGAATATAAAACCGCGCGGCAGATGCTGGCCGACTACCATGACCGCTACGGAGACGAGGTCACATTCATACCCGGCGGCTACTTTGCCCCGATGTACGATACCCGTGAGCACATCCGTCAGACCATTCACGGCGCATTGAAGATCATCTCTGCCATCGTGGGCGGAGGCTATCGTCCGCAGTGTTTGGTTGCTGGCTTCATGGACGCGCAGAATCAGAAGGATCTGGCGATCGATGAGGGCATTCACGTATGTCAGGGACAAGTCTGGAGCCAGCACGGCATCGACTACGGCGATGGTGACGGTGGCATCTGCTATCCCTACTACCCCAGCATCGAACACTACCTGAAACCGGCGCAGGGACGTGCCGATTTTATCGACTGTGTCTGCCTGGACGGATGGACGTGTGATTTTCTCACCGCCCGTCGCGATGGTTTCCAAGGTGGTTTCAACAGCAGGATGGGTGTCGGTCCAATTGAAACCGTCGGGAACCTTGGCAAAGACGTGGGACGCAAGGAAATGATGGCCACAACTGCGATGCATTTCGACACAGGCCACGCACTCAACGGATTTGGGTGGGTGACTGGAGTGTGGGAGGTCTCTGTTGGGCACGACGAAGACCTCGCCTGGTGGCTTAACTCAGTGCACAACCGGTGGCCCGACACGCATGTGATCACAGAAGGGGAGTTCGGGCTCGAGTGGCGGCAGCACTTTCGCGATAACACCGGCCTGAACTATCGCTTCGACGCGAAAGGAACTGGCGCTCCCGGCTCGGAGAAGGAGTTGGAGATCCAGTGGTTCATGAATCAGGAGTTTCGGCTGGCTCTCTTACACAACTGGGAGACGCATTCTCAGCCGCAGGTGATTGACTTTACTCGCTACGATCTTCCCACGCACGAGCCGGACAAACTGCAGCGCGAGTGGAGCCTGATGAACGTGCTGAATCAGAAAGGCACGAGGCCACAGGACAAGCCTCGTCCACTTGGCCAACTTAACGCCGAAGACCAGCAACGCATCTTCGCGCGCTACCCGGAACTCAAACGATTGGCTTAAGTCCGGGCGTTCGGAAGCATGGAAGCGCCCTAGCGCAGAAATGCTTCAGTCAGGCCGCCGTCCACAGGGATGATGTGTCCGGAGGTACAGCGCGACTTGGGACTTGCGAGAAACAGAATTGCCTCGGCGCAGTCTGCCGGATCGATGGGCTGATGCGTCAGAGTGCGCTTGGCGTAGAAGCCGGCAAGCAGGTTGCGCAGTTCGTCGTCGCTCAGCGACTCGTCAAACGGAATACTGTATTTGGTCAGCGAAGCGCGCACACGATCGCGCGGAAACATCGTCGATCCCTTCACCACTGTTGCGGGGCTGATCCCGTTCACACGCACGCGCGGCGACAGAGTCACAGCCAGTTCACGCACAAGGTGTGAGAGCGCCGCCTTGCTCACGTCGTAGGCTTCGCTGCCACGCTTCGCCACAACGGCATTCGCTGAACTTGTCAGGACAATTACAGAGTCCAGGGCTTGTTCGTTGAACATCTTGGCGGCTTCGTCGGAGAGTAAATAGTTCGCCGTGACGTTTAAGTCGAGCGTTGTAGTCCACATCGCATCGCTGATCGCGCCATCCGGCGAGGAGGGAAACATTGCTGCCGTGTTGATCAGGATATCGACTCCGCCAAAGGCAGCGGCGGTAGCCTTCAATGCAGCGCGGATTGCATCGCGATTCCGAATGTCGACCGCTGTGACCCCAATGAACTCTTTCGACGTGACAGCCTTCAGTTCATCGACCACCTTGTTCGCGGCAACTTCGTCGCGGTCGGCGATCATCACGTGCGCGCCGCGTGCGGCGGCCAGTAAAGCTACTTCGCGGCCGATGCCACTGCCTCCGCCGACAATAAGGGCAACGCGGCGGCTCAGTTCCTTCTCAGGCGGCTGGCGCCGGATCTTCGCCTCTTCGAGAGCCCAGTATTCGATTCGGAAAGCTTCGAGTGCCGGTAGTGCAACATAGTTCGAGTGCACCTTAAAGCTGGCAGGATCCATGCCCTCGCCAACCTGCGGCAATACCCCCTTTACCTCTCCCTCACCCAGTAGGCTCGCGCCCTCCATTACGTGAATGGCGTTTGTATAGAACTCGCCGGTGATGCGGGCTTCGGTCTTGTTCTTGCCGAAGCTGAACATACCCAGACCTGGAATTAAGACGACCGTAGGGCTCGTATCACGCAGGGCAGGGGAGTCAGGTGTCGCGAACTGGTGATAATACGCCTTGTACTGCTCGCGGTACTCGGCGAGTGATTTCTCGATCTGTGCCCTCAGCACATCAATGCCAGCGCCCGCCGCCCACGGCACAAACAGAGGGCGGATTTTCGTCCGGATGAAGTGATCGGGACAACTGGTGCCTAGAAATGCCAGTGGCTGCGCATTTGCTGAATTTACAAACTGCAGTACGTCGGGAGCGTCTGTGAAGCTCGCAATCCATCGATTCTGCGTACTTACACGTCCTCGCAGGAAGGGGGCAATGGCTGTCGCGAGCTCCTGGCGATCGCTGCGGGCGGCAACGGCCTCTCCTCCGAAACGGGCAGGGCCCTTGGCCTCTCCGTGCCGCGCAATGAACTGACCGATCTGATCGATGATCGTAATCGTGTTCAAATAGCATTCGCGCTGCGTCTCGCCCCAGGTAAAAAGCCCATGTCCGCCCAGCACGATTCCATCGCATCCGGGATTCGCAGCGAGCGCACGCTTCATCATCATGCCCAACTCGAAGCCGGGGCGCTGCCAGGGAATCCAGACCAAAGCGTGGCCGAACTCGCGATTGAATTCCTCCATCTTCACTTTGCCATTTGCAGAGGCCGCTAGGGCGATGCCCCAGTCAGGGTGCAGATGGTCCACGTGCGGAAAAGGAAGGAAGCCGTGGAGCGGTGTATCGATCGAAGCAGCTACCGGATTGTTGCGGAAGGAGCAGAGCGGATACATGGCGACCATGTCATCTTCCGTGTCGACACCCTTGTAGCTGCGTTCGAGGGCGAGCAGCTTATCAAGATAAAGCGTTGCGAGTCCCGAACGCTTCATTGAGCCAAGGTCACCACCCGAGCCTTTGACCCACAGCACTTTGACCCTTTCGCCCGTGAGCGGATCGATGTCATCGATCTTTGAGCTCGTGTTGCCGCCGGCAAAGTTGGTGATCCGCAGGTCAGAGCCAAGCAGATTACTGCGGTAGCGCAAGAGCTCGGGTTCATCCAGTCCTGCAGCAACTTTCGAATCCCAACGATCTTCAAGGAACTGCAATGCAGGTGCGGAAACAGTCGACTGAGACATAGACACCACCGGGCGGGAAGATCAGAAAGCAGAAATAATGATACTATACAATCGCAATAGGCAACAAATTTCTAATGCGAAATTAAGCCATAAGGCAGTGGCTAAAAGGTGCAGTGATTGGAGAGATGAAGACAAACACAGTCGCGCCGAAAGCGAGCACCTGGCTTATGCGTCTCAATGCTACACTCTCGACGAATTCGCTTCCGATTCGAAATTAGATCGCGAGGAGAGTGCCTGTGGAGCCCAATCTGCGGATTACGCGCCGACATATCCTGAAGGGGCTGACGGCTGCTACTGCTGCAGCTTTGCGCAGACCAGCCTGGAGTGAAGCCTATGCTCAAGCGAATACGGACTGGTTCGCTGCATGCCGGCTTGGGATTTCCACTCATTGGACCGCACAGTCACAGCCAGTTGGCGAGGACGATTGGGTGCCTTTCGAAGAGGCAGTTGAGCGCTTTGACGCAAAACGCTACGCGCAGCAGGCGAGCGATGCAGGTGCGCAGTACATCATTTTCACTTCGTGCCACGCGCTGCAGATGCTGCCGTCGCCTTGCACTGCGATTGATCGAGTCGCTCCCGGACGCACCACGCGGCGCGACCTGATCGGGGACCTGGCCGACGCGTGCCACGCCTGCAATATGCATTTCATTTTGTATTACAACCATTCGTGCAATCACGGCGACGATCCAGCCTGGGAGTATGCCGTGGGATATCATGCGCACGACAAGTCACGACTTACCGACAATCTGCTCGCGATTATTGGGGAACTTGGTGAGCGATATGGCCGCCGCGTCGAAGGCTGGTGGTTTGACAGCTGTTTCTCGCTTGACCCTCGCGGTACCTACGACTCAGTCACAACGGATCTTCACGGTTTCCAATTTCCCTGGGAGCGCTTTGTCGCAGCCGCAAAGTCTGGCCATCCTCAGCGCATCGTGAGCCTCAGCTCTGGCATGCTGACCCACTTTCTCTACTCCACGCATCAGGACTATGAGGGTGGAGAGGCCAACGATCTGGTCGGCGTGCCATCGACCCGCTTCACCATCGACCACCTGCAGGGCCACCGTTGGGTGTGCCTCGATAATCCTCAATGGGTGCACAGAAACGTGATGACGGCACTCGCCAAGCCTCGCTTTACGAGCAGTTCAGTGTTAGATTACGTTCGTTCGTGCAACAGGAGCAGCGTTCCGGTGACATTCAATCTGGATATTGATCGTACCGGGACGATCAGCCCTGAATCATTGCGATTGCTGCTCGAATTGAAGACTCAAGTGGAGGCTTGACTCGATCTTCGTGAATCAATCGGAATCATGTCGCAATACATGATTTCGGAGGTGTGCGGTCGCGCCAATGTCGTCTCGATTGCCAACACGAGTTGGTTGCTACTCTTCGCTCGCCGGAGCCGCGCTCTCATCGAAGCTCTCCTGAGTGACAGCACGATGACGAACGTAGTTATAGGGGGGCACAGTATATCCGCGCAGAAGTGCAATGCCGAGCTGGATGAGGCGCGGCCCATAGCTCTCAGCCTCGTGCGAGACCGAGCCCACGATGGGGCTTTTGCCGCTTCGCATTTCATCCAGAACTTCCGGAATACAGTCCTGCCCGGCAATTGCGAAATCGCTCTCCCTGCCGGTTTGCCGTGCCGCATCGAGAACTCCGAGGGCGCTTGTATCTGTCGCTGCCGCGACAAGAATGCGCTGGCCTTTGCGGTGACCACGAAGAAACTCAGCCACCGCCATGCGCGCTGGCTCCCGCATGCCACGGCCTTCGAGCCGTACATAGCGGTCGCCGGGAAGATCCCGTAGTCGGTCGCGGATACCCTCAAAGGCTCCGGTGATACGGCTCTGGACAAAACTGCCTGCTTCAGAGAATCCAATTCCGAGAACCCAGTCGACCTTACCTTTCCATTTACGAAGCGCGTATTGTCCAAGCAGCGAACCAGCTTCAAAGCCGACTTCGAAGTTATCAACGCCAAAGTAGGTTGCGTTCGGGTGCGGCACATCAATTGCGACGAGCGGAATATCGGCCTTCTTGAGAATGTGTGCGACGTGCGGCGCCACATGCTCTTCAACCTGGAACTCAAGGACGAGATCCACGTGTTTGCGAACGAACTCTTCTGCGTTCTTGATGGCGACATCTGGGTCCTGGCGATTGTCGAGGGCGATCAGCTCGACACCCGCCGCTGCGGCTGCTTCAGTGACACTCTGCGCAACGGCGACAGAGAAGGGCATTTCGCCGCTCTGCATCGCAAATCCGAAGCGTAGCCGGCGTGGGCGCGATACCAGCCGATACTGGCCATTTTGTGACTGTGCTACATAGCCCCGGTGCACCAGCGTCTTAAGAATGCGGTAGACACTGGTTTTGGAGATGTGGGTCTTCTTAAAGACGTCCTCAAGGGTGACAGGTGCGTTGTTCTGCTCAAGCAGTTCAAGGACATCGAGCGCTTTCGAGAGGATCGGAATCAGATAGAGCCGTTTGATCTTCGCTTTGGGCAAAGGTTAATCTCCGAGACTGCAATTTCATTACGGAAACTCTGCCGTTAAGCATACCTTATCGCTCAGGCATAGGTATTGACGACAGAACTTCGGCTCCCCCGCTCCTTGCTGATTCGCTCAACGTAGCCGCTTTCCCGCAGCGCTTCAAGAGGGGCTTCAGGCAGGCCACGGGCTTTGCGCCAATCTCGGGTCAAGGGTCGCACATCCTGCCAGAATGCGCCGCGAAACAGTTCTTCGGCGGCGACGAGATTGCAGGACTGCTGGTGGATCGCCAGTTGCTCGCGGTCGACCAGAGCTGCCTTAAGCCAGAGTTCCTGTGCCGTAATCACGGTCTGCACGTTGGCTTCGATCTTGCCTTTCAGGTTATGGCTCTGGTCAATCATAAAAGCGATATCGAGCGCCAGATTGTCATCTTCTGCGGATTGAATCTCGTGGAAGATCCGGAAGATTTGATAGGGATCGATAGAGCCGAGCGTGAGATCATCGTCTGCGTAGCGGCGATCGTTGAAATGGAATCCACCCAGCATTCCAGTGTGCAGGAGCCACGCAACTATCTGTTCAATGTTCTGGGCTGAGTAGTGGTGTCCGGTATCGACGAGTACCTTTGCCTGTGGCCCGGCATCATTCGCAAGCCACGACGACATCCCCCAGTCTGCGATATCGGTGTGGTAGAAAGCAGGCTCAAACGGCTTGTACTCAATAAGGAGCCGCTGGTCAACATCGAGATTCTTGTGGGCTTCGCGCAGGCACTCGCTAAGCCAACCGATCCTCTTGCGGATGCTCTGAGTGCCGGGATAATTGGAGCCGTCTGGAAGCCACAGGGAGATATCGCGCGAATCGAGGCGCTTGGCAATCTCGATCGAGTCGAGCATGTGATCCATTGCGCGCCCACGGATCTCGGCGGAGGGATTACACAGCGATCCGTACTTGTACTCCTGGTCCTGAAAAAGATTCGGATTGATGGACCCGGAGCGAATGCCGAACCGCTTCTCCAACTCTTTGACCTCAGAAACGTCGCGCACGCCATTGGGCAGATCCCATAGGACATGCAAGGCGATCGTCGGCGTAGCGCCACTCAGCCGCCGGACCTCCGAGGCATCAGCAAACTTCTCCTCAAGCGTGCTGGCAGCGGCGGCTTGGACATATTTGCCGAAGCGCGTGCCGGTGTTGGCAAATCCCCAGGAGGGAATCTCGATCTGGAATGAATCCAGAGCCTGAACAGCTTTGTCAAAAGTTACGGACTCAGTGTGTTTCATCTTGACCTGCCCTGTGCGATGGCGGTATTCGTGATAGCTTCATCGTGCACGAGAATGACGTTCAGAAAACGAGGCCCATGGACGCCCTTGATTCGTGTCATTTCAATATCGGCTGTTGCGCTAGGGCCGGAGATATAGGTAGCGATCGGTGGAATCCTGGTGCAGAGGTCGAAATATTCGGGGAGAGTTGCCACGATCTGGCTGGCGCGCAGCACGCAAAGATGGAAATCGGGGAGGAGCGAGATCACCCGTCGGCCTTCGGTTGCCGAATGATGCAGCACGATGGTCCCCGAGTCGGCCACACCTGCGAATGCCTCAGTGACAACGCCGTCGCACTGCTCGATCGCATCGTGGGCAAGGCCGTTATCGACCTTCCAGTCGAAGCCCGCCAAAAGCCAACTCGACGTTAAACCCGGTGGAACCACGAAACGGAGTCGCTTGCTCGCGCGCAACCGGTCGGCAATGGCATCCAATTGATGCTGAGGCTCGCATTCGAGCACCTCGGCATCATATTCCCGTAGTCTCTCTGCCATAAGTTGGGTCCGTTCCACTGCGGAAAGGTTCCCGCTGCGGAGATACTGCCGGAGAGACTTTGGCGGTTCCTGAGGGGTAGCCTCCGTTGTAGCTGTGCGCAAGCGATCGAGGATCAATGTTCGCGACGAGAGCAGAGTACTCATCGTCCCTCCTTTGGTTGCTCGGCCCACCATTCTCGGAACGTCTGTTGAGGCAAGCCTCTCAAATCGCGCGTCATGGTCCACTTTGCGCCGAGACTCGGAAGAGAATGGATCCAGCCGTCTTTTCCAGTGAAAAGGCGCAGCCCGATGCGGGCCCATTTTTGCGCGAAGCGGAATCGCCGCGAGTCAGTGAAAAACCAGTTGGCCGCGCGCATGCCCAGATACATGGGGTCCGCGAACCGCGCAACCTTCTTGCGCTCTTTGTTCACGACTTGCGCGCGGAGTTCAATCAAAATCTCCGGGATGTTGATCTTGACTGGGCACACCTCGTAACAGGCCCCGCAAAGCGACGACGCATAAGGAAGTGATTGAGCGTGCTCCAGACGCTGCAATTGTGGCGTGAGGATCGCGCCGATCGGTCCACCATAGACAGATCCATAGGCGTGTCCACCTGTCTGGCGGTAGACCGGGCAAGTATTCAGGCACGCAGCGCAACGAATGCATCGCAGAGTCTGGCGCTCTGTGTGTTTACCCAGAATCGCGGAACGGCCGTTGTCGAGCAGCACGACATGAAATTTCTGCGGGCCGTCTCCAGGTGCAACGCCGGACCAGACTGAGGTGTAGGGATTCATGCGCTCGCCGGTTGCTGAGCGCGCCAGAATCTGCAGCATCACTTCAAGGTCTTTGAATCTCGGTATGACTTTCTCGATGCCCGCCAGCGTGATCAAGGTGCGCGGGAGCGTGAGACACATCCGTCCATTACCTTCTGATTCGACAACTGCCACGGAGCCGGTCTCAGCAACGAGAAAATTCGCACCACTAATTGCAGTGGGAACGGACAGGAACTTCTTACGCAGGAAGGTTCGAGCAGCGGCGGCCAGCGTCTGCGGATCGTCGGAGAGGTTCTCCAGGCCCATTTTCCGTGCGAATATCTCTCGGACCTGGCTCCGGCTCACGTGCAGCGCAGGCACAACGATGTGTGATGGCTCATCCTGGCCAAGCTGCAGAATGAGCTCTGCGAGATCGGTCTCAATCGCCTCAATTCCGGCTGCGGCGAGCGCAGGATTCAGTTCGATTTCGCCGGAGGTCATGGTCTTGATTTTGATGACATCGGAAGCCTGTTCTTCACGAAGGATATCGATAATGATTCTGCGGGCTTCGGCGGCGTCCCACGCCCAGTGCACGACTCCGCCGGCTGCCACGCAGCGTTCTTCAAACTGCTGCAAGTAGCCGTCGAGGTTGGCCAGTGCCTCGTCTTTGATGGAGGCCGCTGCGGTGCGCAACTCCTGCCAATCAGTCTTTTCGGCGACAAGCCGGGCGCGTTTGGCCTGGATGACGTCCGTGGCATGCGCGACGTTTTTGCGGAGTTGCGGGTTGCGCAGCACTGGTAGCGCGGCCTTGGGAAAAGGCGGCGCTACGCGGGGATCGAGAATGACCTGGCTCATGCGACCCCTTCCGCCGATGTCGCGTCAGTGCTGGCGAGGATCTGGGCGATATGAACCGTGCGGGTTCCGGCAAATTCCCGGTGCAGCGCGCCGCCGATATGCATCAGGCAGCTATTGTCCAGCGCGGTGCAGTACTCGGCCCGCGTCGATAGAACGTCGCGCAATTTGCCGGAGAGCATGGCCGAGGAGACTTCGGCATTCTTGATTGAGAAGGTGCCCCCAAACCCGCAGCATCGATCGACGTTTTCCAGGGGAATAAGTTCCAGACCTTTCACTTTGCTAAGCAGACGCATGGGGCGATCACCGACGTGTAGTCCACGAAGCCCATGACAGCTTGCATGGTAGGTCACCGTGTGCGGGAAATATGCACCGACATCCTCGATGCCGAGCTTGTCTGTAATGAATTCGCTCAGTTCATAAACCCGGGGCAGAAGCGAGCGAAACTGCTCCTGCAACTTGGGAGTTCCCAACTCCTGCATTAGTCCAGGATACTGATCGCGGACCATGGCAACGCAGGAAGACGACGGAATGACTACGGCTTCTGCATCCTGATACATGCGTACGAAGCGGTTTGCCTGAGCGTACGCCTCTGATCGAAATCCAGTATTTGCATGCATCTGGCCGCAGCAGGTCTGTTTTGGATGAAAGTCGAGAGTCACTCCAAGCCGCTCAAGCAATCGCACCGCCGCCCTGCCCGTCTCAGGGAACAGGGTGTCGTTGTAACACGTGATAAATAAGGAAGCGCGCATGATGGCTCCATTGTTGCAGAGCGACTTGGAAGAGGTATGGTATTCGATAGACAGATGATTTGTCTATTGCAATCATCGAACCGAATCTCGGGGAGGTTGGACCATCGCTTGTCGGAAGCCGGTTGAGAGATCGTTTTTTCGACCGCCGGCTCCGGGCTGTGATAGCGTCTCGGCGCAGAATAGGCGATGTTCATGTCCGAATTTGTTGGCTTGGGGTCGCTCTGGCTGTTCCGCTGTGCAGATGTGGCCATGACAGCGTTCAAATGATCGGTATGACACAAAAAGGCGGGGAGGGGACCACAACCCCTCTCCCGCCGTCCAGGGGAAGCCACTCATCAAGTTATTTTGAGGCCTTATCCAGATCGAGATTCAGTTCCAGGACATTCACGCGGGGTTCGCCGAGCAGCCCGAATGTGCGCCCCGCAATGTGGCGCGTAATCAGCTGATTGACCTGGGCCTCGGCCATACCGCGCGCTTTGGCCACGCGCGGAGCCTGGAAGTATGCGGCATCGGGTGTGATGTCCGGATCGAGACCGGAGCCAGATGTCGTCACGAGATCAATGGGAACCGGCTTGCCGGGGTCCTCTTTGCTCAGCCGGTCAATGTCGCCCTGAATGCGTTGGGCCAGCTTGGCGTTGGACTGCGCAAGGTTCGAGCCACCCGAAGACGTCGCGTCATATCCATTCCCAGCCGCTGAGGGGCGGGGGTGGAAATAGCGGTCAGAGGTGAAACTCTGCGCCAGAAGTTCGGAACCAATGATTTGGCCATTCTTCAGGATCAGGCTGCCGGCAGCCTGGCGCGGAAACAGCAAACCAGCAATCCCCGTGACCACCAAGGGATAGATGAGCCCGCAAAGAACGGTTACCAGCAAGGTGTAGCGAATCGAGGTTCCCCAGAGGGAATGCCGCACTGGCGCAGCATGCGCTGCTAAGGTGGTCTCCGTAGGCAAGGTAGCAGTGGAATGCATGGTCAATCTCCTCCTTATGCGAGGTGCAACGCAACGAGCATCATGTCGATGGCCTTGATGCCGACGAAAGGCACCAGGACCCCACCCACGCCATAGATCAGCAAGTTACGTCGCAGCAGGGCCTCAGCCGGCTTCGGCTCGTACTTCACGCCTTTGAGCGCCAATGGAATCAGCGCGACGATAATGATCGCGTTGAAAATGACCGCCGACAGAATTGCCGACTGCGGCGAGTGCAAGTACATAATGTTGAGCGCGCCTAGAACTGGAAATGCCACGGAGAACATTGCCGGGATAATGGCAAAGTACTTTGCGACGTCGTTGGCGATGGAGAAAGTCGTAAGCGCCCCGCGCGTCATCAGAAGTTGCTTTCCGATCTCGACAATCTCAATGAGCTTGGTTGGGTTGGAATCGAGATCAACCATGTTGCCGGCCTCTTTCGCCGCCTGCGTGCCGGAATTCATGGCAACGCCCACATCGGCCTGAGCGAGCGCGGGCGCATCATTCGTGCCGTCGCCGGTCATGGCAACGAGCTTGCCCTTGCCCTGCTCCCGCTTGATCAAGTCCATCTTGTCTTTGGGTTTGGCTTCGGCCAGGAAGTCGTCGACTCCGGCCTCGCGTGCGATCACTGCGGCAGTCAGGGGGTTGTCGCCCGTGATCATGATGGTGCGAATGCCCATGGCGCGGAGACGAGCCAGGCGGTCCTTAAGACCACCCTTCACAATGTCTTTGAGATAGATCACGCCCAATGCGGTGGTGTTTTCAGCTACCACCAGAGGTGTGCCACCGAGACGCGCAATTTCTTCCACATCGTTGCGAACCTTCTTCGGCAGCGTCGCTCCCTGGTCCTCGAGGAAGCGGGCAATCGCATCAACGGAACCTTTGCGGATCCGAATGCCCGGCAGATTCACCCCGCTCATGCGCGTCTGTGCGGTGAAGGGAACAAACTCCGCATGGATGTCGCCGAGGTCACGTCCACGCAGGTTGTACTTCTCTTTGGCAAGCACAACGATGGAACGTCCTTCCGGGGTTTCGTCTGAAAGTGACGCCAACTGGGCTGCGTCGGCCAGCTGTTCAGAGGTAACGTCGGGCGCGGGACGAAACTCCGTGGCCTGGCGATTACCGAGCGTGATGGTGCCGGTTTTGTCGAGCAACAGCGTGTTAACGTCGCCCGCGGCCTCGACGGCGCGGCCGCTCATGGCAAGCACGTTGTACTGAACAAGCCGGTCCATGCCGGCTATGCCAATCGCAGAGAGCAGCCCGCCAATGGTCGTGGGGATCAGGCAAACTAGCAATGAAACCAGCACAAAGACGGTTTGCGGCGCGTTGGAATAGATTGCAAAAGGTTGAAGAGTCACTACCGCCAGCAGAAAGACGATGGTGAGGCCCGAGAGCAGGATGCTCAGGGCAATTTCATTCGGCGTCTTCTGTCGCGAGGCCCCTTCGACGAGAGCGATCATGCGGTCGAGGAAGGTCTCTCCGGGGTTCGAGGTGATCTTGACTTTGATCCAGTCCGAAAGAACCTTGGTGCCGCCTGTCACCGCGGAGCGATCGCCGCCGGCCTCGCGGATTACTGGGGCCGATTCGCCGGTGATGGCGGATTCGTCGACTGAAGCGACGCCCTCGATGACCTCGCCGTCACCTGCGATGTAGTGACCGGCCTCTACGCGAATGATGTCGCCGGCGCGAAGCAGGCCGCTGTTCACGTCTTCGAGGCTCCCATCGGCTTTGTAGCGGCGCGCGATGGTCTCACCCTTTGCCTTGCGGAGAGTATCCGCCTGCGCCTTGCCTCGGCCTTCCGCCATTGCCTCTGCAAAATTGGCAAAGAGCACAGTGAACCAGAGCCAGAGCGTGATCTGAAGATTGAAAGCAAATCCAGGCCGGTGGTGAACAGCGTTGTCAATCAAGAGTGCCGATGTCAGCAGACTGCCCACTTCCACTACGAACATCACCGGGTTCTTGACCATGCCGCGCGGATCGAGCTTGCGCACAGAGTCGATGAGCGCCTGAACCACAATCTGCGTGTTCCAAAGACTTGTTTTGTGTGCCATGACTGTCTCTTATTCCTTATGCGTTGCCGGTTAGAAGAGCTGG
>Ga0335072_10005713_pt1 | contig 18313 bp, 20 predicted proteins | sample Lox_Sample_21_FD_206725 | JGI IMG/M metagenome (GOLD analysis project Ga0335072, IMG submission 206725) | Soil microbial communities from Loxahatchee National Wildlife Refuge, Florida, United States - Lox_Sample_2.1 | ecosystem: Environmental > Terrestrial > Soil > Wetlands | place: USA... | reverse complement strand
GTCCGGCAGTTCCTCGACATCGGGACCGGGCTGCCGGCCACAGTCAACGTCCACGAGGTAGCCCAGCAGGCTGCCCCCGAGTCCCGGGTCGTCTACGTGGACAACGACCCGATGGTTCTCGCTCACGCACGGGCGCTGCTCACCAGCAGCCCGCAGGGCCGCACCGGCTACGTCCAGGCTGACCTGCGAGACCCAGGGGGAATCCTGGAAAGCCCGGAGGCACGGGAGGTCATCGACTTCACGCGCCCAGTCGCGCTGCTGCTGGCCGCCGTCCTGCACTACATCCAGGAGGAGGACAGCCCCGGGAAAATCGTCGCGGCGATGACCGGCGCCCTGCCGCCGGGCAGTTTCCTGGTCGCCTCGCACGTGACCGGGGAGCATGACCCGGCCGGGTGGGCGGCCGTCCAGCGCGACTACCGCACGGCGGGGATACCCGTGCGGTGGCGCGACAGCGACGAGTTCGCCCGGCTGGCGTTCGCCGGCCTGGAGCTGGTCTCACCTGGTGTGGTGCTCGTGTCGGAGTGGCGGCCGGACTCCGTCGGGCCACGGCCGGCTCCGGCCGAGGTGAGCGTCTACGGCGGCGCGGCGTGCAAGCGCTGACCTCCCATGGCCTCCAGCCGCCCCTGGCGGCCCTTCACAGCCCGTGTCCTAGATGACCTCGCCGCCCTCGGCGAGGTATCCGAACACGTGCACGACATGGAAGGTCCACTCTCCGTCGTAGGTGACCTCCCATGCCCTGAACCCGAAGATCTGGCCGTTGCCGAGCAGGACAACGCCGTCTTCCACTGCGATGCCGACCGCTTCGGCGGCCAGCTCAGGGCTGCGTCTGCCTCCTGGATCAAGTACGCGGTGAGCTGATCGCGTGACTGGAACTCGCGAACCTCGCGGGTGACCAGCAAGCTCAGCACGGCCGTGGGCGCTGCGGCCGCTGGCGTCCACCCTGATAAGGCCGCAGCGGCGCCGATCATCAGCCACGGCACGTTCCTGGCGCGCGACGAGATCGCCGATGCGGCCGACCCTCCCGGGCACGTCGGCATGTACCTCGGCCAGGGGATGGTCATCCAGGCACCGCAGGCCGGCGAGGACGTCGAGATCACGCCGTTCAAGGCTTACTGGCGGCAGGACGTCGTCGCCATGCGCCGGGTCGTTTAAGTGGGGGCGAAGGCAGCGGTGCGAAGCTCATACCGGCAGGCAGGCCTGGTGCCAGCTCGTAACCTGGCCCCAAGAGCCCGTTCCCGGCTGCCGTGTTCCGACCAGGTAGCTTGCGGGCCAACCGTGCCCACGACTGGTCAGTCGTTGCCGTACTCAGGTTCTGCGTACTCGATGTCTTCGACTCCTTCGACTTCAAAAGCGGCCGGGAGCCCGGCCTGCTCTACGAATTCGAGCCGGTCCAAGACCAGGTGGCAATGCGGGCAGCTGAAGTAATCGGCGCCGATGGTGAGCGTAAAGGTCGGGTAATCGTAGTCGTACTCAAGCTCGTCGTAGCTCGTCTCCCCGACGAAGACCGTTCGTTCGCGTTCCCTTTCGATCTCCTCGTCGCCTTCGAGCATGCCTTCCAGGTCGCAGGCGGGGCATTGCACGGGCATCTGGTACGTCATGTGGGCGCTCAGGTTGCCTACGGAGTTCCACTCAGCGACCATTTTCGTGGTCATCGTGCCAGCGCGGTGCTGCGAGATCCGCTGTCGCGCACGAGCGATCAGCGCTTCGGTCCGGTCCTCGATGTTCTTCTTGTTCTGCGATAGGTAGCTATCGACGACGGACTCGCGGTCAGGTCCGACGAGATCGGACATCTCCCTGTCCATGCTGTTGACCAGGATGTCCACCTGCGCCCAGAACTTCGGCCACCAGACTTCCGGCGGGATGGCAAGGAATGGCACGCCGGGGCCGTGCAGATATTCGTTGCGCGCCTGGGTGAAGCGCGAGGACTCTTTCAGGTCGAAGGGGCGGAACGCCCGGTGGCAGCGGGTGAATATGGTCTTGGCGCGCACAGAGGAGAAGTGGTCGCCGCCTTGGATCAGGCCGAGGGAGGCAAGCAGGTTCGCTCCTTCCTCGGTCGGCTCGGCGATGAGAACCGGGGATACCCGGGCAAGTGCCGCCTTGGCGAGGAGTTCGAGGGCCAGCGAGGCCCAGAGCGCCTGTTCGTCGAATGAGCGGACGCCGTCATCGTCCATGGCGCGGTTGAGGAACAGCTTGGCCTTGATCCACAGCGCCTCGTGGTCGTAGGGAGCGGTCATGAACTGCTCGCCGCCGCACGAAACGCGACCCGCTGTATTTCGCGGTCTGGCTCGTCCTCCGCAGATGCCCGCGCGTGCAGGACCCTCCGGTTGTCGATGAGCAGGACCTTGCCCGGCGCGTCCCAGTGGTGCTCAGCCATGGACTTGGTGGCGGCTGCGAAGAAACTCGCGGCGTGCCTGGACCGCTGATCGCATGGAACCATGCAGCCCGGGTCGTAACGCAGATTCAGGCCGGACGCCGCAGTGCGGAAAAAGCTCTCGCTGCCGTTGCGGACCAGGAACACGCCGTGCAGCAGGTCGTTGTACGAAGGAAGCTGGTAATGGATGATCTCGCATCTCCACAGCAACGTCGCTACCTTGCTTGCCTTCTCTGCCGCAAGCAGCACGAAGTCCGGCGGCTCAGCGAGGTGCGCGCCGTCGGTGTGAAGCGGCTGAGCGGCCTTGCCGTAGCGAGAGCTGAGCGAGTTCGGCTGTGCCTCGCCGCTGTCGAGCGGCCGCAGTGACGTGACCGGCGGATCTGTGCTCCTGAAAGTGACCTCGCTCCAGCCCAGGCTCTGGGCGCTAAGCCGGAGCAACGCGAGTGACCCGGAGCCCGACGCCCATCCCGTCTTGAGGGCCTGTGCGGCGAGATCTTCCAGCCTCGATGTCATGGGTCCGTTGTACATGACGGCATCTAGCACGAGCACGCGATTCGCCGGAGGCACGTCGAGCGCCCAGACTGCCCGGGACCGGGGTAGGTACAGCTCCCGGTCGACCAGCGTCCGTCCCCTCGGCGACGCGTAGGCCAGGAACAACCCGAACTGTCAGCTCGTGACCTTTCCGGCCGCCCGATTACTGGCTCTGCGCGTCGGCCCGGTAGGCGTCCCTTCTTCTCGAACGCCGTCTGTCGTCGGCCAGGCCCCGCCCGGGACGCCGAGCGCGCCGGGCGCGTAGCCCCCGGACATCGTTGCGGGCCAGCTCACCGGGCCATCGTGAACAGCCGCTGCACCCCTGCGGCAGACCCATGGTGCACAGTTCGCTACGCAAGACGTGCCTCCAGCGTAGGTCGCCTTGAACACCGTACGATCACGTGCATGGTGCGTCCTGGAAGCTGGTCCAGGCCTGCGGGTGGAAGTCCCGTCCGGGTAGACACCGGAGTGCCCGGTAGCAGGCCCCGGTTCGTCGCTGCACCTGGCTGGCCACTGGCGGTGTGGTGACCAAGTGGGGATCTGGGATGCGGCCAGCAGGGATCTGCGCGCCGTCCTGCGGCCCTCCGTCGAAGGCTGGGCGACTGTAATGGCGGTTGCCCCGGACGGTAGCTGGGTAGCCACCGGCGGCAGTGAGGGGACGCTGGAGATCTGGGACCTGGCCAGACCCGGCCACCGGCAGCATCCGCGCAGTCATGCGGACCGATCGTCAGCTGCGAGACTGTAGCTGGAGCCCTTCAGGTGAATCACTCGCAGTCGCAGGCGACGATTACGTTTTCCTGTTCGACTTCAGTTCCTAGTTGCGCAGTTGGCCGGCGCCCTGTCGAGCAGCACGAACCGGCCCAGTTCGGCGGCCCGGCTCGGGTCCAGCTCCGGGAACACCATCGGGAGGGTGTTCGGGCTGACTGGGGTGGACAGGACCGCCACGCCGACCAGCTCCTGCGAGGCGATCTCGAACAGCCCGTAGTGCCTGCGGGCGGACGGCATGGTGCGCAGGTAGTGCACGTTCGCCACGAACGGGCTGGCCTGTTTCTGCCAGATCTCGCGCACCTCGTACAGGCTGGAGTCGAACCCGCCGTCCCTGCGGCGCCGCCACGACTGGCGGCCTCCCGGGCTCCAGCGCATGCACGGCTCGTCTTTCACGACGCGTCCCACAGCGGGAGCTGGGTGTCGAGGTGGCGGAGCCAGCCGAGGAGGCGGGGCAGGTTCTCGTCGGGCGCGAAGGTGAGGTACGTGCCGTCGACGCTGTCGCAGCCGATCATCTCGGCGTATCTCAGCCGCTTGAGCGAGTTGACCCGGCCCATGTGGACCCGTTTGCCTCTCGCGTTGGCCTGGGCGGTCAGGTCGCGGGCCGCCGCGCCGAGCTTCCACTCGGCCAGCGGGCCGCCGCAGGACGGGCAGCGCTCCTGCGTGAAGTCGGTGACGGGGCGGACGTAGCGGCACGGCACGCACTCGGCGGAGCCGCCGAGGAACAGGACGTCGAAGTCGTCCCACGGGACGGGCAGGTGCTCCTGGCCGTTCTGGGCGACCAGGGCGGCGGGGAATCGGGTGTACTCGCGGATGAGGGGCAGGAAGCGCTCGGAGCGGGCCAGTGTCGCCGCTGCGTCGCCGACGACGTCGGGCGCGACGGCGAACAGGCAGCGCCAGGTGTCGGGGTCGTACCTGTCGCCGCCCTCGGCATCGTCCAGCTTCATGAGCCAGCGGAGGTAGGCGTCGTTGCCGGGGTAGCCCGCGCCGGTGCCGTGCTTGCCGGGTCCGCAGCCGTTGTCTGCGGCGTACCACCCGGCGTCGGGCAGTTCGTTGCCCTGGCGGGGGGTCATGATCGCGGCGACGCTCAGGTCCGCGATCCGGTCGCGGATCGCCGAGGTGGAGGGGTTGGCGAGGTACAGCATCGGGCTGCCCGGTTCCTACTGGCTGGCGGTCAGGTTCGCGATGATCACCGCGGCGGGGTAGGCGTCGCTGATCACCGCGTGAACGAAGTCGCCGGGACGCTCCGCCGTGTGCAGCTCGATCGCCAGCACGGCACCGGCCGCAGCCCGGGAGTGCACGCCCGAGGAGGCGAACACGGTCCACGTGCCCGGCGCCGGCCGGCCGCTGTTGCTGCGGGCCGTCCACGTGCCCGCGCCGGCGTCGAACGTGACGGTGTAGTCGTCGAGCGCGCCGCACCCGTCGGGGCATTCCGCGCCGAGGTCGCAGCGCGATGCCTCGTCCAGGGCGTAGCGGGCGACCGCGTCGCCGGCGCCGCGCGCTTCGAGCCATGCGAGCACCGTGGCGCTGTGCCTGCTCGTGATCTCGTCTGTCATCGTCGACTCCTTACCTCGTGTGCGGGAACCGGCGGCGTGGGCCGGGGTCAGCAGGCCGGGCTGGCGCGGCATCAGGCCGCCCAGTCTTCGACGGCTGCGGGGCCGGGGGCTGTCCTGGCCTCGGCGACGATGTCGCGCATGGCCAGGTCGTTGCGGAAGCGGTGGCCCATCCGCTCCTCCATCGCCGCGCGGCGCTCGGCGCCGTCGGGGTCGAGCCGGGCGGCCAGGACGAGGGCCGAGCGGGAGGCCAGGACGCAGAACCGGCACGACAGGCGGGGCATCCCGGCGGCGTAGACCGGGTGCGGGCGGGTGCCGGCGCTGGCGATCCGCTCCCAGACCTGCCGGGCGTCCCAGTCGTGGACCGGCAGCCACTGGTCGACGAGGCGGACGGTCTGGTTGGTGGCGCGCTCGTCACGGGCGAAGGGGGCCAGCAGGGCGCGGCCGGGGCTTTCCTGGGCGCGCAGCCCGAGCACGTTGAGGATGCGGACGCGGCGGCGGGTGATCCCGGCGGCGCGGCCGTCGCGGCGCCCGCGTGGCACCGGCCGCCGGCCTGGCTGCACGGCGATCTGCATCCCGCCAACGTGGTCGTGCAGGAAGGGACGCTCTCCGGGGTGATCGACTTCGGCGAGATATGCGCAGGCGATCCCGCGACCGACCTGTCAGCCGCCTGGATCCTGCTGCCCGCGGGCACGGCGAGCCGGTTCTTCGGCACCTACGAGGACGCCGATGAGGCCACCATCGCGCGGGCTCGCGGCTGGGCCGTGCTGCGCGCCCTGCACCTGGTCAGCATCGGACGCAACGGCAGGCTCGGCCTCCCCGGGGGCAAACCCGCCTGGGAACCGGCAGGCCGAGCAGCACTCGAACGCGCCCTGGCGGCGAACTGACCGTGCGGACCCGGTTAACCGTGCCTCCTGCGCGAGACTCCGCCCCTGCTGACAAAAATGCCAGTTCACCTGAGACGCGAACTCGCCCGAATCTCAGATGAACTGGCATACGCCCAGCTCGCATGGAGATCATCAGACAAGATGAATGAGACCGGACATTGGTTCAGGCGCCGACGAGTCGCCGCCAGCCGGCTTCCTTGGGGTTCCGCCTTGGAGAGTTCAGCAGTCAGGCTTGGCGTCTGCGGGCCGGCGAGCGGGTGCTGCAGTGGCGGCTAGTGCTCGCGGCGCATGTGCCTTACCTCGGGTATGAGCACGGTGAGGGCGGGGAGGATCGCGACCAGTGCGCCGCCGCCTGCCAGGACGCCAGCGGTGCCGATGGCGGCGGCGAGCGGGCCGGCGATGGCGGTTGCGGCTGGCGTCAGGGCGATGCCGCCGAGGGCGTCGTAGGAGGCGACGCGGGAGAGCTTTTCTGGCGGTATTTCCTGTTGCATCGTGGTGGCCCAGCAGACGGTGAACACCTCCAGGCTCCCGCCAGCGACTAGGGCAGCGGCGAGGTCCGGGGGGACTGGCAGCGGGACGGCGAGGGCGAACAGCAGCAGGGAGTAGGCGGGGACCGACAGCATGGCGGCGACCAGGAGGCGGGGGCGGTACCTGGTCATGACGAGGCCGCCGGCGACGGCGCCGGCGGCGTAGGCGGCGGTGATCAGGCCCCAGCTGCGGGCACCGCCGAGGCTGGCGTGCGCGACGAGCGGCCCGAGCACGCTCATCGCGGCGGCGTAGATGCCGGTGATGACCGTGAACTGGGCGACGATGGGCCACAGCCAGCGGTGTGCGGTGAATTCGCGCCAGCCGTCGCGGAGGTCACCGAGCATGCCCGGCGCCTGCGCGGGCGGCAGGCGCTGGAATCGCATGCCTACCCGGAGCGCGGCGGCCGCGGTGAAGCTTACGGCGTCGGCGGCCAGGGCCCATCCGGGGCCGGCCAGGCCGGTGATGAGGCCGCCGAGCGCTGCGCCGCCGATGGAGGCGGCGTTGCGACCGGTCCGGAACAGCGCGTTGGCCTGTGCCCGCTGGCTGGCGGGCACGGTCTGCGGGAGCAGTCCCTGCGCTGCGGGGTAGTAGAAGCCGAAGCCCGCGCCGCCTGCCGCGGCGAGGGCGGCGAGCTGCCAGACGCGGGCGTGCCCGGTGAGGACCAGTGCCCCTGAGCTGCCCTGGGCGAGGGCCTGCAGGAACTCGGCGGCCATGATCACGTGATGGCGGGGCAGCCGGTCAGCGACCGCCCCGCCCAGGAGCAGGCAGCCGGTCATGGCGATCAGCTCGGCCGTGGCGACGTACCCGACATCGCTGGCCGATCCCCCGCTGCGCAGGACCGCGAACGGGATCGCCACGGCGGCGGCCTGGGACCCGGCGACCGAGATGACGTTGCAGGCGGCCAGCAGCCGGAAGTTCCGGCTGCGCAGCGGACCCCCGAGCGGGGCCATGCGTGCGCCGGGGCAGCGGGCCGGGACCGTGCGCGTCGTGCCCTGCGGGGCTGGCTGCCTGCCGTCGGGCGGGTGCATCCGCAGCCTCCTGCCAAGAACTGTACGTAATATACGTTCTGTACGTTACTTGAGAAGCGTACAGGACGTACATACCCTCGTGGCATGACGAGCGAGATTCCGGTGACCCAGGCTCGGGACGAGCTTGCAGACCTGATCAACCGGGTTGCCTATGGCCATGAGCGGATCATCTTGACCAGGCACTCCAGGGCCGTCGCCTGCCTGGTCCCCCCGGAGGACCTGGCTCGCCTGCAAGAAGGGGAACAGGAGGAGCCCGGCGCCTCTTACACAACGGGCACGGCCCCGGCCGCGGCGGCGCACCAGTCAGGCACACCCGGGCTTATGCCGGTCGCGGCCCAGTACCGGGCACCGGGGCAGCCGCGAGGCTGAAGGACTGCAGCCCCAACCACCCACCCACGGGCCTGATCACCGCCCCAAGCCCTGCGGACGCAGTGGACCGCCTCAATTGAGACCAGGCCCGTAATGGGCCGACTTAAGTGCGACAGGGCCGACTTACTCGGAGACGGGACACGAACACGCTCCGCAAGCACGCGCACGGCCCCAGGTGGGGCCAGAACAAGTTGCTACCCGGTATCCAGCCCACCCCTAACCGCTCCCCGAAGTGGGGCCTGAACAAGTTGCCAAGCGATCAACGATGGGCCAGAACTACTTGCCAAGGTGGGGCCCGAGCAAGCTGCCAAAATCAACTAGGGCAATGAGGTGCTCACAGCGGCTGGCTTCAGCGAGCACGCTCGACGCACAACGTTCAAAGCCCTCGCGTGCTAGTTTTCCGATGCTACGTACGGTGGCTGGCATTAAGCTCACTGTATGCAGTGTTTGCTGGCAGGCTCCCTTGCCGCAAGGCGGCGCCTATGAGCAGTCGGCCTTATATGCGCCTCCATAACGTGCCGCCTGTGCGCTTCCGCGACTTGCAGCGTGATTTTGTGCGCTTCCTTGGGGAACTTGAGGCGAGGGCGGGAGGGTACGACTCGCCGGATTCCGCGGAAGTGTCCGAAGACAGGGCGATTAAGCGGGCATGCGCCCGCTTCTTCGGCGCGCTCGACGCCGTTCGGTACGCAGCCGAGAAGGTGGCGGATGAGCCTGACGCCCACCCCGATGCTGTATATGGCGCATACACCGCGCGCATCGCCGACATCATCGAGTCGCTTCACCGTGAGCGCAGGCGCCCCGAGTACGCAGGGAAGGACCCACGCGCGGACCTAGGCAAGGCTGTTGCCGATCTACGGCGCATACCCGGCAGGGCTTCGCGCCGTTACGGTGCCATCGTCGCAGACGTCTACAAGGAGATCGCCCGGCAGGTCGAAGGGGTAGCTACCGGCGACCCCTTCATGCCGCTGCCTGCGGCGGGAAGCGACCCCGTCCCTATGCAGCAAGACGCAGGCCCGCCGGCCGCTCCCAGCGAAATCCCTGAACCTCCGTGTGAGGCAGGAGCGTCAGTCCCCGGCCCGGGGAGAGGCCATAAGGCCATCCGCCGCAACGCGCCCGGCGATGGGCCGGACTTTCTGCTGCGACTCCGCCTGACTGGGAGGGCCAGCGGCATGCCCCATGACTACCGTGCCGGCGCCCCGGTCCTCGTCGTCTACGGGTCCGGAGACGGCAGCCCCGAGGATCAGGCCGTTTACGAGGGGCTACTGCAAGAGTCCTACCGGCGCGGTGGCGTTTACCCATGCGCCGAAGCATGCGGTGCCCGGCACCCGGCCATGACGGTAGCCCGGCTCGACCTTCCCTCGCGGCAGGAAACCCTCCTGTACGTGGCGCCATCTGAACACAGAACCTGGATGCTCCCCGACACGAAGCTGATCGGCGTGACACGCGACATGTCCCCCGAGTCGGCTGGCCTCGTATTCGGGGAGCAGCATGCGGCATTCCGCCTGGACGAGCAACCCGATGGGTGAGCCGGACCCGGTTCCCGGCGAGGATACTGCTGGGCAGACGGCGGAGATCGTCGCTGCGTTCATCGCGGCGATCGATGCTGGCGTCTCGCATGAGGAGGCGGGGCGACAGGCGGCTGAGGCGAACATCGACATGCTTACCATCGCAGTCGCCGAGAGCATGCTGGCGAAGACCGATGCCGCGGCAGCCAGCCGGCACGCCAGGCAGGCGCAGATCGCCCAGCGTTGGGGGACCGCGCTCGATGCCTACTACGTGGTTACGCAAGGGGCGGCGGAACTGGGCGCGCTGGTGGCCCAGCCCAGGCCGCAGGCTGCGCTCGACAGCATGTCGAAGGCGCTCGTTTTGTTGCAGGCGCGGGCGTGCCAGACCTCGTTCGAGGTGCACGCGCTGCTGGCGGCTGGGTTTCCCGGCGGGGCGTACGGGCGGTACCGGACGCTGCACGAGCTGGCCGTCATCGCGGCGTTGGTAAGCGAGTACGGCCGCCAGCCTGGGCACGCCCACCTGGCCGACCGCTTCTTGGGCCACGCGGTCATCGAGCAGTACCGCCAGGCCGGGCACCGGCAGCGTTCCGGCCCCGGACTCGGATGGCCTCCGCTCCCGGCCGAGACGATGAGGGAGCTGAAGCAGAAGCACGACCGGCTGATCCGCCGCTACGGGCGTGATTACCGGGCAGATTACGGGTGGGCTGCCGGGCTGATCGAGCCGCCGCTGACCTTCGCCAGGCTTGAGGCGAAGGCGGACATGGGCTACCTGCGGTACCTGTACGTCACCGGGAGCCACCTCATCCACGCCAGCGCGCACGGCATGACGCTGACCGTCCCCGGCCAGGGCGACCCCGCGTCCCTGACACTGACCGGCCCGTCGGACACGGGCCTGGCGCAGCCGGCCCAAGCCTCGCTCAACACGCTCATTGCCGTCACCGGGGGACTGATCGAGCACGGCCCGGCACCCGGTAACCCGAACTCCTACCTCAACTTCCTCGCCCTGCACGAACTCCGGAAACGAACCATCACGCTGCTGAACCAAGCAGAAGACCGAACTCCGCCCTGACGGACTGACCCGGCATCGGTGCCGCTGGGCAAGCATGGAGATGCCCGTTCGCTGGACGCGATGTGCGCGCCCAGCGAACCGACATCGGGGTCTAACTAAATCTCGCGGAGGAGGCTCAGCGGGATCTCGACGATCGCCGGGTACTCGTAGCCGGCCGCCATGCGCTCGGCGGCCTGCTGCCGCACCAGCCCGTTGAACACGCTGCCGGGCAGCTCGAAGAGGCTCTCCTGGAAGGTCAGGTGCATCAGCCCGCCCTCGCGGGCGAGGGGGTTGAAGGTCTCTGCGTTGCCGTGTCGAATGCGCTGGATCTTGCGACGGTTGTCAGGCTCGGCCATGATCAGCACCTCTCGCGCTTGACTTCCCGGTTTCGTAAGAAGACAGTACAACTATCTATCTCTGACTGTCAAAGAATCATATGCTTCCCTTGATCACTGGTCGCCTGACTATCTATGCTTACGATCATGGCGATCCGCATCAAGCTGGGTGACTACCAGCGTGTCACCGGCGATCCTCTCCGCCGCGAGTACATCGGCTACTTCCCTCGCATGACCCAGGATGAAGCCTGGGAAGCGGGCCGGGGCGTATGGAAGATGAACCGCGAGCGCGCGGCGCGCGAGCGGTTCGCGCTCATCATCGGCGAGGGCGCCGTGCGCGTCATCGCCGAGATCACGGGGGTTTCCGATGCAGACGACCGCGTGGCGCTCGACGGTCAACTTTTGAAACCTGGTCACCCTATTTACGATACCTACCTTGGTGCCCCAGACCCGGTGAGCAACGGGTCGCAGAACCCGATCGCCTACTGCGAACTCGCCGAGGAGGCGCAGTTCCGCATTCGCCAGTGCGCCTGCGGCTGCGGCGAAGCCGGTGAGCGCGACTTCCTGCCGGGGCACGAGATCCGTGCGATCCAGGCCCGTATCCGCGCCCACTTCGGGGGCTCTCCGCTGAGGTTCATCCAGTGGCTCGACGCCCAGGTCGACGCGGGCGGCCTAGGCGACGCAACAGCCGGAGCGGCGCGAACTCTGGCCGTGCCGGCGGAACCGGCTTGACGCGGGCCGTAGGGCGCCCGCTATGGTGGACGCATGAGACCCCCAAACCGGGGATTTCTCACTGGTTTCGGTGTTCATGCCCGAAATCGGCGATACATCACCGATGTGAGGGTTCAAATCCCTCCTCGCCCACGAGACGGCTTCGCATACTTGCTGACCTGCGGTCGGCTGCGCAGCAGTCCGCAATATCTCCCGGGGGGACGACCCCCCGGAACCCCCCGAATGGCGGCGTATGCGTACCTGCGGGTCAGCTGCGCCGCTGTCCGCGAGACGGGTGGTGCCTCTCTTGGCTCATCCTTGGTTAGCCGTTGCGGACTACGCACGTACATCGCTGGGATGACAGCGTTGCCGGTTTCGGCCTAGAGAAGTCAGCCACAGGGGCGACGCGGGCGGCGGCGCCGGGCGGCTAGCTTCGCCATCATGGACACGCTCGTTCAGCTTGAGAACGTGACGAAGCGATACGAAGGCGCACCGGTGGCCGCCATCGACGACATCTCCCTGCGGATAGACGCTGGCGAAGCGGTAGCGATCATGGGGCCGTCCGGATCGGGCAAGTCGACGCTGCTCAACCTCATCGCCGGCATGGACCGGCCGACGGCCGGCGCGGTCCACATGGGCGATGAACGCGTAGACCAGCTGTCCGAGGCGGGGGCCGCGCGATTCCGCCGCAGGCACGTCGGCATGATCTTCCAGTTCTTCAATCTCCTCGATGACATGACGGTGATAGACAATGTGCTGCTTCCCGCACAACTGGCCGGCACGAAGGCTAAGGCGGCGCGGGTGCGCGCTGATTCCCTCCTCGAGGCGCTGCGGATCTCGCACCGGCGGGATGCGTACCCGGCCCGGCTGTCCGGCGGTGAGCGGCAGCGCGTGGCGATCGCCCGGGCGCTGATCAACAAGCCGTCGCTGCTGCTCGCGGACGAGCCGACCGGCGCGGTCGACACCGCCACCGGCGACGAGATCGGGCGGCTCCTCCTCGACCTCAACGCCCAGGGCCAGACGCTCATCCTCGTCACGCACAGCCCAGATCTCGCCCACCGGTACGCCCGGCGCGTTGTGCACATCGCCGACGGGCGAATCGCCTCCGACACGCTCGCCGGGAACGCGCGGCCGTGAGCGCCGTCTCCCGGGCGGCCCGCGGCGGGCTCGCCGGGCGGAAACTCCAGGCCGGCATCATCGGGCTGGTGGTGCTCGCCGCGACCGCCGCCTCCACGCTCGCGCTCGGCATGCTCGCCGACGCGCACAGCCCGTTCGACCACGCGTTCGCCAGCCAGCACGGCGCGGACCTCGCGGTCACCGTGAACACGTCCATCGCGTCCCCGGCTCAGATCGCCGCCGTGACCAAGCTCAAGGGCGTCACTGCGGTCGCCGGGCCATTCGCCACCGAGAGCGTTAACGCGCAAGTGTCGATGCCCGGCATCGGCGGCACGGTCTCCAACCCGATGAACTTCGTCGGCCGGGGATCCCCTGGCGGCCCGGTGGACGATCTCACGCTGCAGGCCGGTCACTGGGCGACTAGCGACAGCCAGGTCGTGATCTCTCCCAACGCACCCGGCCAGATAGGCAGCACGATCACCGTCGGCAAGCAGGTGATGACCGTCGTCGGCATCGCCAACTCGGTCACCAACACCGCCGATGCCTGGGTGCTGCCCGCCGAGATGAACGCGATCGCCGGTGCCGCGGGAACCGGCCAGGACCAGCTGCTCTACCGGTTCTCCGCGAGCGGGACCAGCGCCGACATCACGAGCGACATCAACGAGATCAAGGCCGCGCTCCCGGTCGGCGCGGTGCTCAGCCCGGTGTCCTACCTCGACGTCCGCCAGTCGGAGGAGTCGAGCGTGGCGCCCTGGGTGCCGTTCATCATCGCATTCGGTGTGATCGCGCTGGTCATCTCCGTGCTGATCGTCGTCAACGTCGTCGGCGGCGCGGTCGTCGCCGGCACCACGCGGATCGGCGTGCTCAAGGCCATCGGCTTCACGCCGTTGCAGGTCGTGGCCTGTTACGTGCTGCTCGTCGCGGTCCCCGCGGTGACCGGCGCGGTCGTCGGCGTGGTCTGCGGCAACCTGCTGGCGGCGCCCCTGTACCGGCAGAACGCGCAGGTATACCAGGTCGGCGTGCTCGGCGTGCCGTTCTGGGTGGACGTAGCCGTGCCGCTCGCGGTGCTCGCGCTCACGATCGCGGCGGCGGCCGGCCCGGCGTCGCGGGCCGGGGCGATGTCCCCGGTGCAGGCGATCGCCACCGGCCGGGCCCCGAAGCCGAAGCACGGGTTCTTCGCCCAGCGGACGCTCGCCAGGCTGACCGGCGTGCCCCGCGCGGTCACGCTCGGCTTCGCCGCGCCCGCGGCCCGCCCGGGCCGCACGTTCATCACAGTCGTCGCGGTGCTGTTCGGCGCGGCGTCGGTGACGTTCGGAGTGGGCCTGGCGACCTCGCTGAACCACGTCTACAACGACATATCCAGTTCGGCGAGGCTGCCCGTACGAGTCAACGCGCCGCCTCCCGGCGCCCCGGGTCCCGCCGGTCCCATCACCGCGAACCCTGGTAAGGGCGGCAAGCCGCACCGGGCGCCCATCTCCGTCGGTCCAGGTCCGGGTTCACTGACCGCGGCGCAGCAGCACGCGATCACGACGGCCATCGCCGCCACACCCGGCACGCTGCACTACCTGTCGGAGGCCGACGACAACCTCGCGCTGCCCGGCCTCGGCGATAACGACGGAGGCGCCCAGATCACCGCCTACGGCGACGGCGACCCGTCCTGGTCCGGCCTCGTGCTGATCTCCGGGGGCTGGTACTCGCAGTCGGCTCCCGCCCCCGAGATCGACGTCAACACCCTCTTCCTCACCGACACCAACACCGCGGTCGGCGATACGTACACGCTGATCGACGGCGCTCACCGGGTCACCGCGAAGATCGTCGGCGAGGTCTTCGAGCCAGGCAACGACGTCGACATTTACATGGCGCCCGCCACGCTCACCGCTCTCGACCCGACCGTCACCGGCCCCGGCTCCTACGCCATCTCTCTCAAGCCCGGCGTGAACGCCGGCGCCTACGCCAGCGGGCTGCAAACCACGCTCGGCGCCAACTACAACATCAACGCCTTCGGCGGCGGCGGGAAGGCGCTGCTGGCCGTGGTCACCCTGGTCGCCATGCTCACCCTGCTGATCATCGTGGTCGCGGGGCTTGGCGTGCTGAACACGGTCGCGCTCCAGATCCGCGAGCGCGCCCATGACATCGGCATCTTCAAGTCCCTCGGCATGACACCGCGGCAGACCCTGACGATGGTGGTCTGCTCGGTCGGCATCACCGGCCTCGTGGCGGGCATCGTCGCGGTCCCGGCCGGCATCCTGCTGCACCACGAGGTGCTGCCGGCGATGGCCCACGCGGCTAACTCCGGCGTGCCGTCCTCGCTGATCTCCATCTACTCGGCACCGGAAGTGGTGATCCTCGCCCTGGCTGGCCTGGTCATCGCCGTCGCGGGTGCCCTGGTCCCGGCGAGCTGGGCGGCCAACTCGCGCACCGCCACCGCCCTCCGCACGGAATAGGTGGTGCGCGCGAGGACGAGCAGGCTGGCGGTCACCCCGGTCCAGCCGAGGACCATCAGGCGCGGGTCGGATTCGCAGGTGCCGTAGATTCCCCAGCAGGCCATTTCGCCGAGGATCAGCAGCCAGGTGCCGCGGGAGATGCCTGTCAGCGAGTCGGACCGGTACGCCTTCCACACCGACGGCGTGGTCTGCATGATGAACGACGCGGTGAGCGCGGCACCGAGGCCCGCGCGGCCGTAGAGCACGCCGGCGGCGGAGAGCAGGGCGGCCCACGCGGCGATGGCGGTCATCGTCCGCCGCGCGGGGAGGCCGCCGCGGCGGACGAGCAGCACCGCCAGGGTCCCGGCGAAGAACGTGGCGGATATGGACGGGACGAGGGCGGTCCACAGCCGGGACAGCGCGAAGTATCCGGTCCAGGCGCCGTTGTTGACGCTGGTCAAGGCCGCCCACGTCCATGACACGCCGGCGCTGTCCCCTGTGCGGCGGAGCCGCGCGAGCTGCGGGAGGAACTGCGGGACCGCGAAGATCGCGGCGAGCAGCGGCAGCAGGCCAATCACGCTTCGCATAGCAGCAATATTAACGCAGAGTAAGTGAAATATTCTTTTCTGTTATTGGCAGAAAGCAGGAGTTCGTGAAAGAAAATACAAGTATGGATGCGATCGATGAGAAGATTATTGCTGAGCTTGAGCGGGACGGGCGGCTCACGGTAACCGAGCTCGCGGAACGCGTGAACCTCAGCATCGCGCCCTGCCACCGGCGGCTGCGGGAGCTCGAGCGCAGCGGGGTCATTGCCGGGTACCGCGCCGTCGTGGACGCCGCCGCGGTCGGGCTCGGCCTGGAGGTGCTGGCGAACGTCACCATGGACAGGGGAGACGCCGGCACGATCATCGCGTTCGAGGAAGGGCTCGCCGCGGTCCCTGAGGTACGTCACGCGGAGCGGCTGTTCGGCATTCCCGACTACCTGCTCCGTGTCGTCGCCGCGGGCCTGGACGATTACGCCCGGGTACGCGACGAGAAGCTGGCGACGCTGCCCGGCGTCCGGCAGATCACCTCAACAATCGTGATGAAACGGGTCGTCGACAACCGGCCGCTCCCGCTGCCGCGGGCGGCGGCGGGCCGCCGTAACCGTTCCGGTGCGTTAGCGTCCCTGCCACTGCGGGATCCTGCCTTCGGCCATCGCCTGGAGGGCTTCCCTGAAGTCCTGGGATTCAAGGCAGCGGATCTGTGCCTCGACCGCTACCCGGAAGCTCTCTTCAGCGCTGCCGTGCCACGCCGCGTCAATGGCCTGCCTGGCACCGCGCACCGCTAGTGGCGGCTGGCCGGCCAGGCGCGCGGCAAGCTCCGCCGCGGCGGCGTCGAGGTCCTCGCCGGGGACGACCCGGTTGGCCAAGCCGATGCGCAGGGCCTCGGCGGCGTCGATGACCTCACCAAGCAAGATCAGCTCGCGTGCCCGGGCCTCACCCACGATCCGGGGCAGCCGGACGGTAGCGCCCATGTCGGGCATCAGGCCGAAGCGCGTCTCGGGCAGGCCGACCTGGGTGCCCTCGGCGAAGATGCGGAAGTCGCAGGCCAGAGCCAGCTGCAGCCCAGCGCCGTACGCGTGGCCCTGGACGGCGGCGACGCTGGCGCAGCCGAGCTGCGGGATCCAGCCGAACGTCCCGGCCGCGGCCATCGCTTCGGTGCGGTCCCGTTCGGTGGCGGGCCGTTCGGCCCATCCGGCCAGCAGCCCGGTCACCCCCTCGGCGATGTCGATGCCGGCCGAGAACACGGGCCCTTCCCCGGCCACCACGAGGCATCGCAGGGAATCGTCGGAGAGCAGGCCGGTGCCCAGCCGGGCAAGCTCCCGCCACATCAGCGGGTTCTGGGCGTTGCGCTTGCCGGGGCGGGCCAGGGTCAGGGTGGCCACATCGCCCTCGCGGGCATAGCGAATGGTCTCGTACTCGCTCACTGGCCGATCGTACTCGGCGTCACCTCGTAGTCCCGGCGGCGGGCGCGGCGGGTGCGGGCCCAGTACTCGAAGGAGAATCCCGGCCAGATCGCGCGGTTGACTCCCGCGTCGTCCAGATACCAGCTGCGGCAGCCGCCCGCGCTCCACACGGCGCGGCTCAGCCGGCGCTGCAGGGCGTCGTTGTACCGCCGCGTCACGGGCTCCCTGGCCTCGATCGTGCTGGCCTTTTCCCTGGACAGGATGCGCAGGCAGCTCAGCACGTGCTGGACCTGGGTCTCGATCATGAACACGACCGAGGTGTGGCCGAGGCCCGTGTTCGGGCCGAGCAGCAGGAAGAAGTTCGGGAACCCGGGGACGGTGATCCCGCGGTAGGCCTCGACGCCGGCTGCCCACGCGTCTTTCAGCTTCACGCCGCCGCGGCCGGTCACGTTCAGCTCGGCCGCCGCGTCGACGACCCGGAAGCCGGTGGCGAAGATGAGCACGTCGGCCTCGTGCAGGGTCCCGTCCGCCGTCACGACGCCGGACGGCCCGATCGCCTCGATGTCGTCGGTGACGAGATCGACATTCGGCTGCTGGAGCGCCGGATAGTAGTCGGATGACACGAGGATCCGCTTGCAGCCGATCGTGTAGTCCGGGGTCAGCCGCGCCCGCAGCCCTGGATCGGGCACCTGCCGCTCGAGGTGCGTGCGCGCCAGCGCCGTCATGGGCGTCATCAGCCTCGGGTCTACCGCGAAGCCGAGCGCGCGGGTTTCCAGCCCCCAGTACACGACGTCCCGCAGCGCGCGGGCGGCGCCAGGGACGGTGCGGAGCGCGGCCCGCGCCCGCGGCGGGATCGCCGCGTCCGGCCGCGGATGAATCCACGGCGGCGTGCGCTGGAACACGGTCAGGTGCGCGGCCTCCCCGGCCACGACGGGAACCAGCTGGATCGCGGACGCGCCCGTGCCGATGACGGCGACTCGCTTCCCGGCCAGGCTCACAGCCGGGTCCCAGCAGGCCGAATGGAACGAGTCCCCGGCGAACGTGTCGATGCCAGGGATGTCGGGATGCCTGGGGATGTGGAGCGCGCCCGCGGCCGAGATCACCGCGTGCGCGCGATACCGCGTGCCGTCCGCGGTGCGCACGGTCCACCGCCGGTCCGCGTCGTCCCATTCCATCGACTCGACCCGGCGGCCGT
>Ga0335072_10005712_pt1 | contig 18313 bp, 19 predicted proteins | sample Lox_Sample_21_FD_206725 | JGI IMG/M metagenome (GOLD analysis project Ga0335072, IMG submission 206725) | Soil microbial communities from Loxahatchee National Wildlife Refuge, Florida, United States - Lox_Sample_2.1 | ecosystem: Environmental > Terrestrial > Soil > Wetlands | place: USA... | reverse complement strand
CCCGGGGCGCGCGTACTACATCGGCCGGACGCTTGGCTGCGACGGCGCGGCGACCCGGGGGCCCGGGGCGCGTCCATTGCCCAGAGAGAAAGTGAATCGATGCCCGAGTTCAATGTGAACAGCGACACCACGGCCCAGACCTCAGCCTCGCTACTCAGCAGCTTCAACCAGCTCACCGAGCAGCTCACCCAGGTCCAGAACCAGATCAATAGCCTGCTGGCCGACGGCTACAGCACCCCGGCCGCGCAGCAGAAGTTCCAGCCGTACTTCGAGGAGTTCGCCAAGGGCTTCAGCCAGATCAACCAGTCGCTGCAGGGCATCAGCACCTACGTCAAGCAGGTCGGCGAGACCTTCGCAAGCACCGACACCCAGCTCGGCGCGTCGCTGCCCCAAGGCTGATCGAGACGACTGTTTCTCCGGTGCGGCGCGCCACCCGCGCTACCCCGCGCCCCGCCGCGCCGCACCGGAACCGATCTGGAGGAAACGCTGTGCAGTTCACGCTGAACCTGATCGATTCGGGCTCAACGGTCGCCTCACCCGTCACCGTCGAGACCGAACCGGATCTGTCCTTGGGCAGGCTCGCGGCCGAGTTGGCGCACGACCGTGGCCTGCCCGGCTCGGCTGACCTGTACCGCGGGCGACAGCCACTCGACTCGCGGCAGACTGTTTCCGCCGCTGGCCTACGCGACGGCTACTCGGTCGGTCTCGGGACCGCGGGTCCTGAGGAGGACGAGCCCGTCGGCACCACCGAGGTCCGCGTCGTCGGCGGCACGGGCGCGGGCACGATCTACCGCCTCCCGGTCGGCGAATACGACCTTGGATCCTCGCCGGCCTGTCGGCTGTGGGTGGCCGAACCAGTGCCACCGCTCGCCGCGCGGGTCACCGTCGTGGTCGACGGAACGGTTCTCGTGCACGCGCTATCCGCCGGCGTCGGGCTGAGCGGCGCCGCGCTCTCGCCCGCGCAAGCGGAGCCGAGCGTCTGGCCGATCGGCAGTCAGCTAGCCGTGGGCACGACGCTGCTTGAAAGCGCCGCAGTGGCGCGTCCGCGTGCCTCGGTCACGATCGCCGAGGACGGGTTCTCACGGGAGTTCAACCGACCGCCTCGGTTCGTCCCGCCGGTTGCCCCCTCCAGATTCCGCCTTCCGTCACCACCCGGTAACGCCCCGCAGCAGCCGCTGTCGCTGATCACCATCCTGCTCGTGCCGGTCGTCGGATCGATCGTGACGGTCCTGGCCACCGGCGACTGGAAGCTCATCTTCCTTGGACTGCTCTCTCCCCTGGCCGCCGTGCTCAGCCGCACCGGCAGCCGGAAACGGGCCCGGGTCGATTACGAGCAACGGATCCAGGCGTTTGACGAGGCGACCGGCCGCGCCCGGGAGGACATCGAGCAGGCGCTGCTGACCGAGCAGCATGCGCTGCGGCTCGCCCACCCGGACCCGGCCGCGTTGCAGGCCATCGCGACCACACCGTTGGACCGACTCTGGGAGCGGCGCCGACGCGACCCGGACTTCCTTGAGCTTCGCGTCGGCACCGGCGCGATCCCTTCGCGGGTCCAGGTCGAGGACCCCAGCCAGGACGAGAACCGGCGCACCAGTGTGCCGACACTGCAAGAGGTGCCGGCCGTCGTGCCCGTGCGCGCGGCCGGCGTCGTCGGAGTCGTCGGCGAAATCGGGCATGCGCAGTGGATGGTCGCCGCGGCCGCAGTGCTGCACAGTCCGGTCGACCTGCGGATCGTAGTGCTCACCGCCGAGCGGGCAAAGCTAAGCGAGGGCAGATGGGGATGGTGCCGTTGGCTGCCGCACTGCCAGCCCCAGGGCGAGGACGCGCACGTCGTCATCGGGAACACCCCGGCGTCCATCGCCCGGCGCGTGGCCGAGATCAATGCGCTGATCGCCGCCAGGGCCGCCGCCGAAGACGCCGCGACGATCGACGGCCCGGCCGTGCTGGTCGTTCTCGACGGTGCCCGCCTGCTGCGCGCGCTTCCTGGCGTGATCCAACTCCTGCGCGAGGGCCCCGCGGTCGGCGTGTACACGCTGTGCATCGACACGGATCCCCGCCTGCTGCCGGAGGAGTGCCGCGCGCTGGTCGTCGCGGAGGGGCAGACGGTCCGCCTGCGCGTCCACGATCGCCCCGACATCGCCGACCTGCGTCCCGATCTACCCTCCGCTTCCTGGTACGACCGCGTGGCCAGGGACCTCTCGCCGCTGCGGGTCGGCGGCGACGCGGAGGACTCCGTGCTGCCGCCTTCTGCGCGACTGCTCGACCTGCTCAACCTGGAACCGGTGACGGCGGACGCGATCCGTGCCGTCTGGGCCGCGCAGCCGCGCAGCACCAGGGCGCTGCTCGGCGTCGGGCTTGACGGGGACTTCGCGGTCGACATTGTGCGTGACGGTCCGCACGCGTTGATCGCTGGCACGACCGGCTCGGGAAAATCCGAACTGCTACAGACGCTCGTGGCGACGCTCGCCGTGGTCAACCGACCCGACGAGATGACGTTCGTGCTCGTCGACTACAAGGGAGGCAGCGCCTTCGCCGAATGCGCCAACCTGCCCCACACGGTCGGGCTGGTCACCGACCTCGACACCCACCTAGTCGAACGCTCACTGGTCTCGCTCGGCGCCGAACTGCGGCGCCGCGAGCGGCAGCTCGCGGCGGCGGGCGCGAAGGACATCTCCGACTACACGGACCGCCGCCGCCGCGATCCGAGCCTTGCCCCCATGCCCCGCCTGATGATCGTGGTCGACGAGTTCGCCTCGATGATCCGCGAGCTGCCCGACTTCGTGCCGGGAATCGTCAACATCGCCCAGCGCGGGCGTTCTCTGGGGATTCACATGGTGCTGGCGACCCAGCGGCCGTCCGGCGCCGTGACCGGCGACATCCGCGCGAACACCAACTTGCGGATCGCCCTGCGCACGACCGACACGAGCGAGAGCCGGGACATCATCGACGCCCCCGACTCCGGCCAGCTATCTCCGCGCACGCCGGGCCGCGGTTACGCGAGGCTGAGCGCCGCGGTGCTGCTGCCGTTCCAGTCCGGCCGCGTCGGCGGCCGCCGCCGGAACGGCGCCGTGGCCACGACGCGCGCGCCGCTGCGGACGAGCGAGACCGACTGGACGGAGCTCGGCGAGCCGATCCAGCGCGCCCGGCACACCCCTGGCACCAGCGCTGCCAGCACTACCGAGGTGGTGACCGACATCGCGGTCCTGGTGGCGGCCATCTCACAGGCCGCCGAGGCGGCGGGCATCGCCCGGCAGCCCAGCCCGTCGCTGCCTCCGCTGCCCGGCACGCTCAGCCTCGACCAGTTGCCGCCTGCCGCAGTCGGCGACCGGAGGCTCCCCGCCGTCGCCTGGGGAATAATCGACCTTCCCGCGCAGCAAGCCCAGGTTCCGCTCGCCTTCGACCTGGACCGGGCGGGCCACCTGCACATCGCCGGCGCTGGCAGAAGCGGCCGTTCGCAGGCGCTGCGCACGCTGGCCGTCGCGCTTGCCCAGGCCCACAGCACGGCGGACCTGCACCTCTACGGCATCGACTGCGGCAACGGCGCCCTGCGCGCCTTGACCGATCTGCCGCACTGCGGCACCGTCGTCGACCACCGCAACCCCGAACTGCTCGGCCGGCTGCTCGACCAGCTCGGCGAGCAGCTCCGCGCGCGGCAGCGGCGGCTCGGCGCTCTCGGCGTCGCCGACCTCGCCGAGCTGCGCGAGCGCGTGGAGCCAGGGGAGCGGCCGGCGCACATCGTCGTGCTCGTCGACCGGTTTGAGGTCTACGATCGCGAGTTCACCACCTTCGACAACGGCAGCTACGTCGACCGGTTCCTTGCCTTGCTGCGCGACGGCGCGAGCGTCGGCATCCACTTCGTGCTGGCCGGCGACCGCGTACTCGGGTCGAGCAGGTACGTGAGCACGACCGAGGACAAGCTCGTGCTGCGGATGAACGACGCGTCGGACTGGTCGATGTTCGGTATCCGCGTCAAGGACGTACCCCAGGCGCTGCCCGCCGGCCGGGCCCTGCGGCCTTCCGACGCGGTCGAGGTGCAGATCGCGGTGCTGCCGACGGGCACCGCGGCCCCCGACACCTCGGGATCCGGGCAAGCCACGGCGATCGGTGCGATCGCCAAGGAGCTGACGCGGCGAGACGCGGCGGTCCCGCCCGGCCGACGACCGTACCAGTTGCGCCAGCTGCCTGACCAGGTCGACTACGAGAAGGTCGCCGCGTCCACGTCCCGCTCCGGCCCGTTGTGGGCGCTGGTCGGCGTGGGCGGCGATGCGGCCGTCGGTATGGGCATCGACCTCGGCCGCTCCCCGACCTTCATGATCGCCGGCTCCCCGCGCAGCGGCGTGAGCACCGCGTTGCTGACGATGGCCCGCTCGCTGATCGAGTCGGGCACGGAAGTGCTGGTGCTCGCGCCGCGCCGCTCGCCGCTGCGCGACCTGGCCGGCCGCGCGCGCGTCACTCAGGTGATCACCGACTCGGACGTGCCGATGGACGAGTTCCAGGAGGTCCTGCGCGGCATGAAGGGGGCTACCGGGGCGGTGCTCGTCGACGACGCCGAGCTATTCCTGCAAGCGGAGATCGCCCCCGTCCTCACCTCCCTCGCTCGCGGTGCCGCGGGCGAGGGATGGGCCGTGGTAACCGCAGGGAACGCAGAGGCTCTCGCGAACGCCATCGGCGGCTGGGCCGCGCAGATCCGCCGCAACCGCACCGGGCTGCTGCTCGCCCCGCAGTCGCTGAGCGACGGCGAAGCGATCGGCGTGCGCATCTCGCGCGGGATCGTCGGGCAGCAGCCACGGCCGGGCCGCGCCTATCTGCACCTTGGCGACAATCGGCTGGTCGCCGTGCAGGTCCCGTCCGCCAGCGCGCTGGTGCCTCCCAGGACGTCCGCCGACCCCGATCCGCGATTCTGAGCTGGAGCCCGCCATGACCCGTCGCTACACCAGTGGTTTCGACATCCTCGGGTTTGACACCGACCCGACCCCCGGGGATCCGGACATCATCTTGAACCAGATCGTCCCGAAGTACACGTCGATCGGCGACGACTCCGAGACTGCGCTCAACTCGCTGAAGGGCAGCGCGGTACAGAGTGGTTCCGGCAAAACGATGGATGCGCTGAACAAGCTGATCGGCACGACCTACCCGCCCAAGCTGCAGAAGGCGGCGGACTCCTTCCACTCAGCGGCGAGCATCTATGCGACGTATGCGAACGCACTGTCCGAGGCGCAGAGTCAGCTCGACCGGGCGATGGATCAGGCCACCCCGGTCGCGGCCCTGGCGGACACCACGGTGGCGCCGGCTCCGGTCAACGCCACGCCCGACCAGGTGAGCGCGGTCCAGCAGCAGCAGCAGAGCGTGGACCAGGCCAACACGCAGTTGACCGCGGCCAAGCGGCTCGGCCAGGACGCGAAGGACATACGCGATCAGGCGGGTAACACGTTTAATACGAACCTGAACGAGGTCTCCGCGGTCCCGGGCTTGAGCATCTGGCAGAAGATCGAGGACTTCTTCGAGCATAACCCGATCTTCCAGATCTTCGTCGATATCGCGATTGCGATCACGTCGATCTTCTTTCCGGTTGTCGGGCTGGTTCTCGGCGCTGCCGACTTCCTCTTTAACTCTCTGGTGGGCGGAGAGACCGGTAACTTCAGTCTCGGTTCCTTTCTGACCGGGTTGCTTACGCTTGCCGTCGGCGGCGGCCTGCTCAAAGGAATTGCCGCTCTGGGTAAGGGGGCAGCAGGATTCTTCACCACGGCTTCCGGCGACGCCGCAAAGGGACTTGCCAGCGACGCAGAGGGCCTTGGAAGTGCCGGGGACGCTGCGGGTGGTGGCAAGTCGACCTTGGATACGCTCAAGGGGCTTGCCAAGAATCCGATTGTTAAAGGCATCGGGACCACTGTCGGTGACTTCGGTGTCAATGCGGTGGGCGGTGTTTTGGGTGACGTCGCGGACCACAAGCCAATTGATACCGCCGAGGTTCTCGGCTCTGCGGCTGTCGGGGCAGTTGTCGGCGGTGCCTTCTCAGGGGTGAGGGCCGGTCTCGGATTTAGTTCCAAGCCGGATTCGAGCGGACCTGCGGCTGAGCCCAAGCCGTCCGACCCGGCGACCACGCCCGCGGGCGCCGCTGGATCGGATTCGGCTACCGAGGCCGATCCCGGGACGGGCACGTCCACCGACGCGCCCCCGCAATTGCCCTCGCCATCGTCTACTGAGCCTTTGTCGATCCCGCTCTCGGACGGAACGATTATATCGGCTGAGCCGCGTCCTGAGCCTGACGTGCCGCATGAGCCTGCGCCGCCTGCTGATGAGCCGGCTCCGGTGAATCCGGTTTCTGCGGAGCCTGCTCCGGTGTCGCCGGCTGGCGTGCCGCATGTGTCGTTGCCGTCGCCTTCTGCGGCTCCGACTGAGCTGCCGCATGTGGCTGCGCCGCCTGCTGGCGAGCCGGCTCCGGTGGATCCGGTTTCTGCGGAGCCTGCTCCGGTGTCGCCGGCTGGTGCGCCGCATGTGTCGTTGCCGACGACCGCCGCGCCGCATGAGCAGCCAGCGCCGCATGCCGCCGCGCCGGCTGCTGCGCCGCATGCGGAGCCGTCGTCGAATGTTCAGCCGTCGTTTGCCGACCAACATCCGAAAGTCGGAACCGGTATTTTGCAAGCCGGACACATTTCTAGCGGAATCGCCCAAGCTGGCAGTGCCATTGGCATCGCGAATGCTGAAGGCGACCAAAGTAAGACCCCCGACCAGGTAGAAGAAGGCCAGGCTCAGAGTGAACTTCCTGCGCTAGCTGGCGGTCAGGGGCTCAACAATGCGGAAAGTGAAGCGGAGTCAAGCATTTTCAATAAAATAGGCGAAGGGTTTTCGGCGGTGACCAAGAAATCTGATTAGGAGAATAGGCTATGGCGGAAATCAATATCCCAGGAGACGAGCTCGATACCGCGAGCAGCAACTTGCAGAATGTGCTGCAGCTCTTCGGAGACTCGACCACGTCGACGGAGAATCTGGAAGCTGCCCTCGGAGCCGCGGACACGCTCGTTTCTGGAACTGCGAAGGACTTCGAATCGAAGTGGGGCACCGGACGCAGCCAGATAAAAGAAGATGGGCAGAATCTAATCAACGCGATCAACAAGATCAACAGCACATTCACCGAAACCGACAACAACCTCGCCAACAACCTCTCGCCCGACTCGGGCGGCTCGTCCAACTGAAGAGGAAGACATGCCACCCGTAAAATTCGAAGACGTCGCCAGGCCCCGTCAGTTCGGTCTGCGCGTGCCCGACCACTGGGCCCGGTTCGACCTGTCGGACGCCCCGATCGCCCGCGCTCGCCGTGAACTGCTGAAGAGCGCGAAGGACCCGGTCACCCGCATGCGGATCGAAGACGTGTTCCGGCAGGCCCGGGCGATCAACCAGGCGGCTCGGCGGCACGGCGCCCTATGGGGCGCGGGGACGGCCACGATGTACGACGACGCATTGTTCCTCGGTCATGTCATGGTCTTTGCCGTGGCACCGGGCGGTGACGGGGCCGGGGTCGACGTTCAGGACCTGATCAGGCAGCTATCCCGTTCCACGTCAACCGATGGCGCCCGGTCCGAGGCCGCCCGCGTCGTCAGCACGGTTGAACTGCCGCGCGTGGGGGAGGCAGTGCGGGTCGTGGGCGTCGAGACGACCTCGGTGAACTCCGACACAAAGGTCGAGATGCTCACGATGAACACCTTGATACCTGTGCCCACCGGGGCGGGCCAGTTCATGCTGGTGACCTGTTGCAGTCCGAATGTTCCGCTGGTCAAAGAGGTCTATGACCTCTTTGACGCCATTACTTCGACATTCCAGTTCATCGCGCCCGAGCGATAGCCAGCTCCGGTGACGCGCTTTAGGCACCGGAGTCAATCCGCCTCCGTTCGGGATAGTGCTCTAATTATTCAGAACGGAAGCGGCCGACTGTGGCAGCACCTCGTTACTCCGGCCGGCCGTAGCTGGATCTCCATCCCATCGTGACCCAGTCGGTACCGGCCTGGCCAACGGTGTCGCGTCGGCGGGCGGGATGGGCCTGAGGATCTTCGCCTCCTCCGTCATGGTGCAGTACCTGCCGGTGCGTCGGATACTGCCGTACGTTCTCCTGGTCCTGCTGCTTGCGGTAGCCACGCTCGGCACAGTGCGGCTGTAGGACCCGGTGACCCCGCGGCCCTGTGCACGAGTCAGGCTGACGCCACAGCGCCCGAGCGTGCCCCGTCATGTCGCCGCGCGCTCCTGCTCGCCGCTGCCGCTGTGTCCATGGTTGTCTTCCGGCGTGTCGCTCCCTGGGCCGGTGCCAGTTTCGGTTCGCTCCACCGCGCTTCGGTGATGTCAGCTTTCTACATTGACTGCCTTCTGCTCAATCCTTGGCCGTCCCGTTGCCGGGTCGGCGAGCAGCTGACCTGATGACCGCAGTCAGCGGTCTGCGGCGGTGATGACCTCGGCCAGCTTGCGAAGCTGCCGGGCGAGCTGCCTGCGCTCCTCGGGGGCGAAATTGCAGCAGCGCCTTGGCCTGGCGCTCGCGCAGGCGGGCGCGCTGCAGCCTGAGCTCGCCCAGGCCCTCGTCCGTGAGGCCGGCGAGGACTTGCCGCTCGTCTGCCGGGGACCGCCGCCGGGATACCAGTCCCTTGGCCTCCAGCTGCTGGAGCATGCGGGTGGCGGTGGGCACGCTGATTGCCGCGCCCGCGGCGAGCCGACTAACCGGAAGCTCCGTCTCCCTGTCCAGCGGGTCGATGAGCGCCAGCCGGGCGGGCGACAGGCCGGGGCCGACTGCGCCGTAGCGGCCCGGCCGCGGCGCATGGCGTAGAAAAGGGCATCCGCCGCCCGGGCCAGTTCCTCCACCGGCATCCTGCTCCCCCGCTTCCGCTTCCGGGTCCCCCGCTGCCGTACCCGGGTCCCGCGCCAGCGAATGTTTGCTTTCTGCGCGCATGATGGTTAGCATACTAAAGAAATCAGTTAGCAAGCTAACCTTTAGGAGGGTTAGTCATGACTTTCGCCGCACGCATCGACGTCCACCAGCACATCGTCCCGCGCGTATGGGCCCGCGCGCTGGACGCCGCCGGGACAGACCCCGGCAACTGGCCCATCCCCGCCTGGAGCCTGCAGAGCGCGATCGCGATGATGGACTCCCACGGAATCGCAACCGGGATCCTGTCGACGCCGTCCCCCGGCGTCCACTTCGGCGACGACGCCCGCGCGCGGGACCTGGCGCGCGCCGTAAACGAGCACGCCGCCGAAGCGGCAAAGGATCACCCGGACAGGTTCGGCTTCTTCGCCAGCCTCCCGCTACCGGACACCGACGGGGCAGTCAACGAGGCCGCGCATGCGCTCGACGAACTGGGTGCCGACGGCGTCATCCTGCTGTCCAACCACCACGGCCGGTACCTGGGCGACCCTGGATTCGAGCCACTGTGGGCCGAACTCGACCGTCGCGCAGCCGTGGTGTTCGTCCACCCGACCCCGCCGCCGATGGCGCCGCTGGACGGAACCCCCGCCCCCCTCGTCGACTACGTCTTCGACACCACGCGCACGGCCGTGAACCTGGTACTCAATGGAACCACCAGCCGTTATCCCGACGTCAAGATCATCCTGTCCCACGGCGGCGGCTTCCTGCCCTATGCCGCCTACCGCTTCTCCGGCCTGACCTCTGCCGTCGTGGCCCCCGACCGAAAGGCCGAAGACCTCATCACCGAGTTCAAGCGCTTCTACTTCGACACCGCCCTGAGCGCCAGCCCGACGGCCCTGCCCGCGCTGCTCGCCTTCGCCGAGCCCGGCCACGTCCTGTACGGCAGCGACTGGCCCTTCGCCCCCGAGGAAGCGGGCAGCTACTACAACCATTACCTGGAGGCCTATCCCGGCTACGCCCCCGGCCAGCCCGAGGCCATCGACCGCGGCAATGCCGAAGTCCTCTTTCCGCGCCTCGCCCGCTGATCCGCGAGCAGTCAAGCACGGCCGCAGGTGGGATGCCGCTGGGGCCGTCAGCAGCAGTGCACAGCCCGATACCCTAAGGCCAGGCAGCTAGTGCAACGTCTACCGCTCGCAAGAGCTATTGCCTGGTCCCGCCGACGGCGTCGCCGACCGAATCGACGCGCTGCTGACGGCGATCTCCGACAACTTCAGCACCTCGCCGCGCTCGCCGGTACCGCACACCCGGCCGAGCACGGGCTCCGCTTTGAGGACGCCACCTTCCCGTCCGAGGACGGCACACCGCTGGAGGGATGGCTCGTCCCGGCCGACGGAGCGGACACGGTCGTGATCCTCAACCACCCCCCTTCTTCAGCCGCTCCGGACTTCCGTCGCATCTCGAACCCTGGCGCTCGATGAACGCCGACACCGGCAACGACTTCGAGGTCAACCTCGTCCCGGACATCGCCATCCTGCCCGAGGCCGGCTATCACGTCCTGGCCTACGACCTGCGCAACTTCGGCCTCAGCGGCGCCGCCAACGGCGGGCTGACCACTAGTGGCAGGTTCGAGTCACGTGACGTCAGCGGCTCCCTCCGCTACGTACGCTCGCGGCCGGGCCTCCGTGACGCGAACATCGCCCTGTTCAGCCGCTGGCTAGGCGCCGACGCCGCCATGTTCGCGATGGAGCGCATGCCGCTCGAGTTCGCCGATGTCCGGTGTCTCGTCGCGTGCCAGCCGCTGTCACCCCGCATGGTCATCGAGCAGAGCTTCAAACGAAGGCGTATCCCGGCCGAGGCCATCGGCGAGATCGACCGGCGGATCAGGCTCCGGACCAGCTTCGGCCTCGACGACATGTCGCCGGTGAACGCCGCCCGCAGCGTCCGCACGCCAGCGCTCGTCTATCAGGTCCGCGACGACCTGATGACCAGGCCAGAAGACGTCCAGGCGATCTACGACGCCATCCCCGGCCAGAACGGCCGGACCAAGGAACTGCTCTGGATACACGGGACCACCCGCCGCTGGGACGGGTACCTGCACTTTCAGCATCACCCGGACCGCATCCTCGACTGGATCGCCCGGCACACCCGGCGGGGCTAGCACAACCATGATGCTCAGCGTCCTCCCGGGCGAGTCACCACGGTCCGTTCGGAATAAAGACCTTGATTTTCGAACGGACCGTGGTGCCTCCGGACGCCCGGGGCAACACGGCCAGGGCGCCAAGGCTGATAGGGGTAAACGGTCTCGCTCGGCTGTAGACGGTACTTGTGCGCCCACATATCCGGACGCTTCCCCTTGCGCAGGTTCATGTTGCCCGGCGAACGTCGCGCCAGGTCATCGACGGGGAGGTCGTCCCAGCCGTACTCGATGAAGAAGCCGGCTGGCGAGTGGATGTAGTACGAGACGGTCTGGTCCCCCATGTGCGGCCAAGGGTGGTCAGCAGCTCCGGGCACTCGTCGCCGCCCAGCACGCCGTAGTAGGAGTAGCCGACGTCGTCGAGGTTCTTCGACTCCAGGTGCACGAGGTGGAGTGAGGTGGCCGTTCAGGCCCGAGTGCGTGGAACCATGCCAGCTCAGGGCTCCTTGCGCCGCAGGCGGTCAGGTCGCCTCGACCTCGATCATGAATTGTGGGGGCGTGATCGGGCTGGCGGCGACACGCGTCCAGCCGCTCGCCTCGAACAGAGCGTCCAGTTCGGCAAGCTCACGTTCTTGTCCGCTGGTGGCGACGAGCATGTTGATGTCAATGAGGGCGGCCGCGTCGGGCGCGCCTATCTCCCCGATGACAGCTTCGACCACCAGCATCCTGGTGCCGAGCGCCGCACTGGCCCGCACGTTGCGCAAGATGGAGATGCACTTCGCGTCGTCCCAGTCATGCAGGACCCATTTGAGCAGGTAGTAGTCGGCTGCTGGCAGCGGGCCGGTGAAGAAGTCGCCCCCGGTCGCGGTGAACCGCTCCGCGAGGCTGGCATCGGCCGCTGCCCTGCGAGCCCCGTCCACGATGTGCGGCAGGTCGAACACCTGGCCGGTGATCTCAGGGTGGGCTTGCATCAGCCTGAGAATCAGCGCGCCGTTCGCGCCGCCGACATCCAGCACTGTCTTCGCCCCGTCCAGGTCGAGCCCCGCGGCGATGTCTTCGGTCACCAGTCCGGTCATGTTCGACATTGCCGCCGAGAACAGCGCGGCCTCCTCGGGGTGCTGGGCGAAGTACCCCCACATGTCGTCGGTGCCGAGCGCAACACTGACCTGGTGGTGCCCGGCGCGGACCGCCTCGGGCAGCAGCTCCCAGCTTTGCCAGTGACCGTGGGCGCTTTGCGCCAGTGCCATCTCGCGGAGCGAGCCTGGCACGCCGCGGCGGAGCAGCTGCCCTGTCGGCGTCACCGAGAACACGCCCCCGCCGCCGGAGGCGAGCAGGCCGAGGGACGCGCACGCCCGCATCAGCCGGTAGGTGGCCTGATGATCGCTTCCCTCGGCGCTCGCCACGGCATCGGCCGTCTGCTCGCCGGCCGCCACGTGGTCCATGACCTGCAGGTCGGCTGCGGTCCGGACAACCTGCGCGACCCAGTGCCCGGTCAGCATCTGCACTACGGCGAGACCACGCTGGCCGATCTCGATCTCCTCGGCAGAAGGCGGCGATGGCCTGTCAACTAGCGGCATACGGAAGCTCCTCGGGGTTGACGAAGTACAGCGTAGAGACTTTCACTCAACTCACATGAGTGTAACTCACTTCAATTAAGTCTCGGTCAGTTCAAAGTAGCGTCTGTGCCCAGCGGCTATCGTGGGACGGTGACCACGACTGGAAGCTCGCGGCGGGCGGACTACGCCGCTGAGACCCGGCGGGCGATCATCAATGCCGCACGCTCGCTGTTCGCCGAGCATGGTTACTTCGCGACCAGGGTGGATCAGATCGCCGCGCGAGCCCGGGTAGCGCCCGGGACGGTATACGGCACCGTCGGGGGTAAGCAGGGCCTGCTGCAGATCCTCACCGACGAATGGGTGAACACGCCGGTCGCCGCCAACGGGCTCGCCCTGCTCGCCGACTACGAGACGTCCTACGAGGTTCTGAGGCAGCTCAGCATCGGAGTACGCCTGATCTGGCAGCAGCAAGATGACATCACGCAGATCCTGCTGGCAGCGGCCCCGCACGACCAGGCAGCCGCCGAGGGCCTGAACAAGAGCCTGCACGCCATCCGCCGCAACGCCGAGGAGATAGCCCGCGATATCCAGCGCCGCGGGGATCTCGCCGACCATGTTACCGTCGAGCGCGCAGCCGATATCATTTACTACTACTTCGGCCCGCAAACGTACTCGGTGCTCCTGCGCGACAACGGCTGGCCGATGGACGAGGCCGCGGACTGGCTGTTCAAGCAATGTGCCGCAGCCCTGCTGCGAGACCATTCGCAGCCTGTCAAACGCGGTGAGGGGTAACTCCTTTTGCGTACAGCTCCTGTGGAGTGAGGAAGCTTTTCCGCCCTGGCCAGGTCCCCCGACAACTCCTCGATCCGGGTGCGCAGCGGTCCGCCTCGGCCCGGACCGGCGACTCCCGCCGCCTGAGCCCCTCGATCAGCGGGCCCGTCTGCGATCTCCTTCCCCTGTACACGACGGTAGAAGACCAAGTCGCCGATCAGCCGGCTATCCGGCAAAGCTGCTGGCCAGGCGTCCCTTCAGAGGAGCTGCACCCATTAGGGATTGACCCGCTCTGGGCGCTGCCGGTGCCCGGCCGCAACGAGGTGTTTGGGAAGGTGTTCAGGCCTTGCTGATCAATTCCGAACGCGGCAGTCGCAGTACTCCGGCCGCTTCTGCGCGTGACAGGGCCGCCATCTCTGAGCGATCTCAGCCCAGGCTCGGGCTAGGTTGTGTCCGGTCGGCGACCAGGGATGACGTCGGTCAGCACAGCAGTGGCCTTTGCGAGTGCTTCCCTGGCCTGGCGACCGGACTCAGTGGAGGCCGCAATCCAGCCTCGTTGATCTGTCCGCGCTCGACACTGTGGCAAAGGTGTTTTGCAGGGCGGTCACGAGATCAGTCAAGCTCATCACATTACGCGAACTGGTCTGCGGCATCCATGTACCAAGCGGATGAACCACAATCGTCGTGGACGAGGTATACGCCGTGTATGACCCCCCGTCGACGCGGTTACCTGGCTCGCCCACCTCAGAATCGGCAGAATAGAGACGGAACGGTTGGTGTCGCGGTCGGACTGGTGAGCACATCGTGGATGAGGGTGACCTCCTGGTCCTCATCGTCACCTCAGGGACCGGACGGATCCCCCCGATGGCAAGGAAGGCTGCAAATCTAGGACTGGCATAACGGAAACCGTCCAGCGTCGGCTGCGCAGGCAGTTACAGCTGTCCGGCGCGCGGCGGAGATATCCCCAGGCTGAGTCGCTTGATTTCCTGGTGGGCGATCGAGCGGCGGTGGACGGCGTCGGGTCCGTCGACGATCCGCAGTATGCGCGCCCGGGCGTAGAAGTAGGCGAGCCGGAAGTCGTCGCTGACGCCTGCGGCGTCGAACACCTCGATGGCACGGTCGATCACGGCGGGTCGCAACGGCGGGAGCGGCGACCTTGATGGCGGCGATCTCGGTCCGGGCTCCTTTGGCGCCGTGATGGTCGATGAGCCAGGCGGTCTTGAGATCGAGCAGGCGCGCCTGCTCGATCTCGATGCGGGAGCGGGCGATAAGGCACTGTACGACCCTTTGCTCGATGATCGGCCCGCCGAACGCCACCCGTGACCTGGCTCGGTCGATCATGAGGACAGGGCGCGCTCGGCCATGCCGATAGCCCGCATGGCGTGGTGGATACGGCCGGGCCCGGGCCGGGCGTGGGAGATCATGAAGCCGTCGCCCTCGCCGGCGAGCCGGCTGGCGGCGGGGACGCGCACATTGTCGAAGACGATCTCGAAGTGGCCGTGCTGGTCCTGGTAGCCGAAGATCGGCCGGTGACGGGTGATGGTCATGCCTAGGACCTCGCGGCCGGGCAGCAGCCGCGGGTCGGCGGCCAGCGCGGCGGTCAGGCCGCGGTGCGCCCTGTCGAGCTGGCGGACGTTCCCCCAGGCGAAGGAGCGGAGGAAGGAGCCCAGGGTGGACGGGGCGAGGACGCCGCCGAAGACCGTCTCCATCGCGCCGTCGCGGAGCAGGTCCATGTCATCGATGCTGTCCGCCCCGGCGGACATGCCCGCGACCAGGCACATCGCCTTCGTGGCGGGGTTCGCGCCGCAGGGGCCGGCGGGCGCGGCGCCGGCCAGCAGGCCCGGCAGCCCGGCGCGGCCGGCGAGGGCCAGGAGCGGGGCCAGTCCGACGTGCGCCAGCAGGTTCGGGTCGTCGAACACGGCGCGCGTCCGCGCGGGGCTGTGCAACAATTGCACTTACGAGGTGTCCTCTCGAACCGGGCTGATGGGGCGTCAGATACTCGCATCATCCCAGGTCAGAGGGCACCTTTTCATTTAATCGCCGACAAAATCGGGGATTTCGTAGGTGGATCCAGGCTTAGCGCGGCAGGTCTCGGGCGGTGCATTGCCCGGTGAGCTTTTCAGCCTTCCCGGATGGCGTGCAGTCCGCTCAGGGGTCCGCCGTCCACCTGCATCAGGCGGCCCATCCGGAGCGGGCCGAGGTCGACGGGCGCGAATCCGAAGCCCTCGACGACGGAGCGGAAGAGCTTCTTGGAGTCCTTGTCGTCGCCCGCGTAGAACAGGATCCGGTGGCCGGCCTCGGTAACAGGGTCCGCTGCGACATAAGGGCCGTACATGTTGTCGAAGGCCTTGATGACGTGTGCCCCGGGGATCAGCGAGGCGACCAGTTCGCTACCTCCGGTCTCGAGGCGGTCGGCGACGAAGGCGGGGGTCAGGCGCGCCCACTGGTTCGTGGCGTCGATGACGATCCGCCCCTCGCGGGCGGGCAGGTTGCGCACTGCGTCGCGGACCTGCGTCCAGCGCACGGCGAGCACGACGATGTCCGCGGCTCCCGCCTCGGCCACGGTGCCGGCCGACGCGTGCGGGCCGAAGGCGCCGGCGACGGCGCCGAGCGTGTGCGGGCCGCGGCTGTTGCTGAAGACCACGTCGTGGCCGGCCTTGACCACGTGGCCGGCGATGGCTTGCGCGAGTGTTCCCGCGCCGATCATTCCGAACTTCATGGGTTTTGCTCCGATGCGAGGTGGGCCGGCGCGGGGGTCAGCCGAGGATCTTGATGCTGAGGGAGAAGTTCTTGTCCTTGACGGCCTGGCCGGCTGTCAGCAGGCCTGCTCCCTCCAACCAGTGCGCCCGCACGTAAAGGACCCGCAGTGACTGGGTACTGGCCGAGGTGAGCGCCCATTTGGCCAGTTCCCAGATCTCGGACAGCCGGGCCTCGGTGAAAAGAGTCGCGCGCCCAGTGTCATCGATTTTGCCCAGCGCCCGCTGGGCGGTGCCGGTGCGGTACATGGCTGCCCTCCTGGTCCGAGATGAAAGGTTGATGCCTCAACCATACTGCCTTTTGGTTGAGTTATCAACCAACAGGTACCGTGGGCGCATGACGGCGGAACCGAACTGGCTCGACCCCCGCGAAGACCGCGCCTGGCGGGCCTTCAAGCACGCGCACCACCAGCTCGCCGTGCGTCTGCAACGGCACCTGCTGCAGGACTCCGGGCTGACCGAGGCCGACTACGAGATCCTCGCGGTCCTCTCGGAGCACCCTGCGGGCCGTATGCCCGCGCAGGAACTGTGCGCTCTGCTGCAGTGGGAGAAGAGCCGGCTCTCCCACCAGGTCCGGCGCATGCAGGAGCAGGGGCTGATCGTCCGCGAGCCCAACCCCGCCGATGCCCGCAGCGCCATGATCTGCCTCCTGCCCGCCGGACGCCGCGCCATCGAGGACGCAGCGCCCCGGCACGTGCACAACGTCCGCCGGCATTTCATCGACCTGCTCACCCCCGCCGAGCTCGACATCCTTGCCGCCCTCAACGAACGAGTCCTGCGTCTCCTCGCCGAGGACCCCTTCCCCGAGCAATCCGCCCCCGGCGAGCCCGCGCCCCCGCACTGAGCGGACTGACCGGATCACGCAGCAGGAGCCGGCGAGCGCTCGGCTGCCATGCAGCAAGGACAGCGTCACGCCGGGCTCCTTCTCAACGAAATGTCCACAAGGACAGGCTCGGGAGATCTTTGTTGGGAAGGGACATCTTTAACCTCGATCTTTCGTGTCTGTGATTTGCGCCTGAGGTGTTCGGCTGGGGTTGATTTCTGGTGCGGGCAATGCCTGGCTGGCCGGCTGTCGCGCCGGCGGGCGGGGTTCCACGGGCCCTGGTGTTTGCTCCCGGGCGCTCCCGGCCAGTGCGAGCATCTGCTTGATTCTGATGGATTAGATCTGATCTATTCGTCAGGGAGTTTTCATGACGGGAGCCGCTGGACCCCGGCTGAGCAGGACCCGCCCTTCTCGAACCCGGTGTCGTCGCCGATCAGGACGCCGCCCGGGTCCCCGAGCCCGGCGGCCACGTAGCCGCGCAGGTCGCCGCGGACCGCATCGTGGTCCCGCCGGGCGGTCGTGAACAGCCCCTGCATCCCGTCCGGGGTCTTCTCCCCGGCATGCTCGGCAAAGGACCAGCCGGTCTAGCGTTCCAGGGACGACAGCATCCCGGCCAGGCAGGCCCGGGCGCGGGCCCGCACTTCCCGGCGGAAGAAGGCCCGCGACCAGCGCGAACGCATCATCAAACCCGGCCAGCAGCCGGGAAGCACCGTCGACGTGGCGATCGATGATTGAGCGCGTTCCTTTCGCCTCGAATTTTGGCACATTTCTGCAACTAGTCAATCGTAACTGGACAGTACGGCAGCCGCACTTTGCAAGCTGACCAGCGTGTAGTCCCTCTGGAGGCGTGCGCGCTGGCGGTACCAGCGTGATCGGGCCTGGTGGCGGCGGGTCTAGGCGTCCCAGTGTGACGGACTGTGACTTCCCGGCGCTGTCGTGGCCGCGCACGTAGCCGCCGTCCGCCGTGGTGGTTCGGCTGTGGTGCGATCTGGCCTGTGCGCGACCGATGGAGTGATCTGCTCGATGTTTTGGCCTGTGTCTGCCGCGGTGATGCGGGGGATCGGCCTTAACCCGCCTCGGCCTGCGGGATCTCCGCATGCCGTCCATCGTCGAGATCCGGGGACACCTTGCGCCAGGTCATCGGCGTGTCGGCTCTGGAGGAGCGCACGAAGGAGGAGTAAGGATGAAGGCCGCGATCTACGCCCGTACGAGCGACCCCGGCGTGCTTCACCTGGCCGAGCGGGATCGGCCGCGACCAAGTCCTGGGGAGGTGGTCGTCCGCGTTGTCCATGCCGGGGTGAACCCGACGGATTGGAGGCTTCGGCGCGGTGGCAGCGAGCCGCGGGCCGCGCTCGACGCCGACGGCATCAAGGTAGTCGTCGAACCCTGAAGCGCAGTCACCACTGCCGTTGAGGGCATCAAGGCTTT
>Ga0335072_10005711_pt1 | contig 18313 bp, 13 predicted proteins | sample Lox_Sample_21_FD_206725 | JGI IMG/M metagenome (GOLD analysis project Ga0335072, IMG submission 206725) | Soil microbial communities from Loxahatchee National Wildlife Refuge, Florida, United States - Lox_Sample_2.1 | ecosystem: Environmental > Terrestrial > Soil > Wetlands | place: USA... | reverse complement strand
AAGGTGATGTCGCCGCGCTGCAACTCATAGCGTGTGCCGGCGATGGTGGCGCTCCCCTGGAGAATCGAGATGCGTCCCAGTACAGACGGCGAGGCGAGTGTTCCGCGCACATGAAGGTCCACATCTCCGGCGAGCTTCGCGTAGGCGTTCTGAAAGTTCAATTGCGGCGAGGAAGTGATATGCACATCAAGCCGCACATGATTTGAAGGCGCATTCGGAGACACAACAACACCTGTCTTGGAGGTCTGGGTGGCGAGCGCGGTCATATCCAGTTGAGGGCTGACAGTGAAGCGCGTAATCAGAACATTTCCACTGAGCAACAGGCTGTTCTGGGTTCCCTGCAGTCTCAGGGTCGCGTCAGCCTGGGAACTGACCCCCTGCGGATAGCGAATACGAACGCCTTTGCCGGTCATCGTAAGGTCGGCAAAGATACCGCGCTGATATGCAAGGTATCCTGAAACGCTCAAAAGGCCCCCACCCGTCCGGGCGGTGAGCGATTTGACTTCGAGCCGGTTCTGATTAAACTGCAGCGTGCCCTGCAACTGGCTCAGGCTATTGGGCAGGTCTTCGAGGGCGAGCGAGGCGTTTTGAAGCCGGATGCTGCCCGCCAGATTTGGATTCTGAAGAGTGCCATGGGCCTGCACTTCGAAGGTTGTTGTTCCGGTCGCAGTGAGGTCCGGGTCAAGCGTCTCGGCGAGTTTGAGGTTGATGGAGCCATTGGCGGCAAAATCAAGACGATGCTTGTTCTGGAGATCCAGGCTTCCCTGGGCGCGCAAGTCGGTCTCCTCGCCGGTTACGTGGAGCGGAGCGAGCGCGATGCGGGCATTTTCCAAGGTGGCATGAACGGGGCCTTCGCTTTGCAGGTGAACGCCTTCAACCGTCACCTCAAGGTTCTGCAGGCTGAGGTTGCCGCGCACCTGCTGCAAGTGAGCCAGCGGACCTTCCACAGTGACTGTGCCAGCGAGAGCCGATTTTCCGGTGATTCCCTCAACGTGCGCCAATTTCAGCAAAGCGCCGATGTCGAATTGCGAGAAGTCGGCTCTTGCCTGGGTTTGGTATTCGCCGTTGAGTAGCGTTTGTCCATGCGCAACGACCGAAGCGGTTTCGACGTGCGTTGTCAGGCTGTAGAATGCGGTGCGGTTTGCAGTATGGGCGGAGATCTCCACGGTACCCATCGGCTGACCGCCCAGGGTGAGGTCAGTCAGCGTGCTTTGCGCTATGAGCCGCGGATCGGAGGGGGTTCCCGATCCACTGACGGAAAAACCGAGCTTGCCGTTTACGTCGAGGCCGGCATTACGCAGCCGCTGAATGCGGCTCATGTCAATATTGTTGCCGCGAGCGTCGATTTGAAACTGATGAGATCGCAGATCGAACGATCCGGTGGCAAATAATTTGCCGGCCTGATCGTTCACGGTGATCGACGCAAGGTGCATGACCTGCCCCGTGATCTTACCCTGGGCGCGAACTCGCGGGATCGGTTCGCCGTAAATGACCCCCTGATCCAACTCGACCCATCCTGAGCCGTCCAACGCATGGAGGGGACCTTCGGCCTGAATCTGTGCATTCACCTGGCCCGTTGCAGGGAGACTGCGGCCCGCCAGGTTCGAAAGCGCGGTGAGGTCCACCTTGCCGGCTGCCGCGTGCACCTGGAGCACCGAATCGGAGTCAAAGCCGGGAAGTCCGGGCTCTTTTGGCGGAGGTCCTGCGGCCACAAGCGATCCTTGCACGGTCACGGTCGCGGAGCCCTGCGTCAGTTGTCCATGATCGATGGCGATGCGGGTTCCCGAGTAACGTCCATCCGCCTCGGCCAGATCAAAATGCAGGTTTTTCGCGTGGTCATTGCTGCCGGAAGTCGACGGCAGTTCAACATCAAGATTGGTTGCTTTCAGGCTACCGGCCAGATGGGGGTCATCCAACGAACCGGTCCACTCGCCATGGAAATCGGCTTCCCCACCGAGCGCGACAGGAAGCGCTGCCGTGCCCGATTTGCCATCGCGGTGCAGCCCGAGATCGCGGAGAACCTTATCGAATTCATGAAGGTCACGCGAGGAGAAATCGACGGAGATTGCGGAGGAACTGCTCAACGGATAAGCGCCGAGGCGCCCACGCGCTTCAAGCCTGCTGGCCGGCAGTACAACGTTCAGGCTGCGCAGGGCGACAGCTCCGTCGCGCTGCGTGTAAGTGCCGTCAATATTGCCTGTTGCCGGTACTTCTCCGGCCGGAGTTTGCGCCGACGGGCTCATCGCCAGCTGGGCGCTGACTGCGAGAGACTTGATTTCGCCATGAGCCCAGGTGGCGGATGCCGGGCCATTCAACACGGCGTCCAGTCCAAGGCGCTGGAACGGCGGCCGGCCCACAATATCCAATACGGTGTCGACCGACACATCTTTGAATTCCGCATTCACTTTTCCATCGACGGGAATTGTGGTTGGAATGATTTGAGGTGGAGGCGTGGCGGGTTTGGATTGGCGCGCCTTGCGTGAAAACCAATGATGCTTCGCGGGTGGTTCGGCGGGGGGAGCAGCCAACAAGGAGGGGCCGGGAGTGGTAGGAAGCCAATGCACGAGCGAGATTTGCCCCGTGATTTCCCCACCCTGGCGCAGATGCGCAAAGATCGAGGTAATGAGTAATTGCTGCGGGTCGGCATGGACGCGTGCATCGAGGCGGACATCTTTCGCGTAGACGCCCGGAGCAACGTATGCACCTCCGTCGACATGGATCGGCCCATCGACGCGAAACTCTCCGTCATGCCCTTCCGCGACGAGGTCAAGGTTTGCAATGCCCTCGGGCGCGTCGCCGTAACCGGCAAGTGTGGGCAGGAGCCGCATGTCCAATTGGCCCTGGGCCTTGAACTGCCACTGCGGGTTGACGAAGTTCACCATGGTCCCGGATACATGCAACGAACGATCGGGGACGCCCTTGCTGAATGCGGTAAGAGTCAAAGAGCGGAGATCGACTCCGGAGCGCGTCAGATCGAGTGATGCCTCGACGCGGCCATCGACTGGCTTAGCCAGCGGATGAGAAGTCTCGCCGCGGAGCAAGTTCAGATTTCGCGCGCTGGTATCAATGCGGTAGTGCTCCGGGTTCTGACCTGCTGCCGGGACATACGCCACGCGGACGGAGACATCCGCTGCGGTGAAATCGAGCGGAGCGAACCTGTTCTGATAATCAAAAGAAGCAGCGCGATCCTCAAGATGCAATGAGCCCTGCTCGACGGCAACATGTCCTGCCTGGAGATTGAACAGTGTGTCGAGCGCCGGCTTGTTTGCGGGTCGCGGTTTGCGAGGATGCGGTTGGTTGGTTGAGCCGTCGCGATAGACGATCAGGTGAAGTTCCGGTCGAACGACCTCAAGGTCGCGCAGAACGATCTTTGGGCTAAGCAAACCGAGCATGCTGATGCGTATGCGCAATTGCGCGATTTGAGCATACGGCGCTTCATCGCGCGCCTCCCGCCCGTGAATCACAATCCCGTCGGCTTCCGCGGCAAGCTGCGCCGGATGCCAGTGAAACGCGTGAATATCGACCTCGCCGCCGGTGAGGGCCTGGATGCGGTCGGCGAGGGTCTTGCGGACGAATTCTTTCCCGTTTGAAGATTTTGCCCAGAAATAGAGAACCACGACGACCATTGCCAGTGCGATCAGGACGCCCGCTACGATGCGCGTGCAGTGGCCCAGAAACCTGCGGCCCCGGGACGGCCGGGGGACGTCGGGCGACTTGGGCTGATCTCGATCAGTCATTGCGCACCCGCTCCTGACGCATGGGTTGAAGCAGCGGCCTCGAGGGACGGATCGAAGACTTGAATGTCTCCCTGCTGGCGCAGGCTGTCGAGCCAACTCCCAAAGAGAGCGTCGACGCGCTGTTGCAAAAGAATTTCCTCGATGCGCGATGCGACGCGGTCCAGAGTTGGAATCGACTCTCCCGTTGCGTACTGCGGGAGCAGCGTGTTGCGGTAGTAATCCTCGATTTCCTGGTGGGAGATGCTGATTCCCGGTCGAAATCGCATTTCGATGAAGCGCAGAATCTCGAGCCGATTGCGAAGGTAGCTATCCACCTGCCGTTGGGTGAGGTCATGAGCAGCGAGGAAGTTCTTCCAACCTTCGTCGGTTGCGCAATGCGCGTGGATGCAGACGGGAAGCTCCTGGCGAATGGCCTCGAGCCGCTTGGCAATTTCTTCAGCGGTTGGCCGCACCGATTCGAGGTCTTCCTCTCGAATCTGCTGCCGGATGAGAGCACGGCTGATGAGGCGCTGCAAGGCGGCCTCGGGTGTTTCTGTTGAGGAGTTGGGCTCAAGAATGGACAAGCGCATCTCGGTGTTCAAGTCGCTGGAAAAAATCGGCTGATTATTCACTACAGCCACGAGGCGATCGAGCACGACAGGTGTTGAAGACTGCGGCGACTGCGCGAATCCGTTTGCGACCATCGAAGCGAGACTCAGACACAAGAAGGCGAGCCAAATGCGATTGGCATTGAGTGCGGTCCGGTGTGTCGGTCGCCTGCTCATCAGAAGGTCTGCCCCAGACTGAAGAAGAAGTTGAAGTGACCGGCGTGGCCGATATAGGGCTGGGCCGTTGGGTTTGAATAATCCTCGTAGATCGGATAGACCGGCGGATTGAGGTTATAGCTGAAGTCCAGCCGGATGGGTCCGACGGGCGTATGGTAGCGCAGCCCTAGACCAGGAGCATGGGAAAAATAATTGAAACTGCACTCGCCCTGGGGTCCGATGGAGGTTGTCGGCCCCGAGGGAACATAATTGCTTCCATTGTTCGTAACGGTTGTTTCACAGGCACTTCTATCGGGCTGGCGAACGCGCAAGGCGCTGGCCCATGCATCGCCGGCATTGCGAAAGACGTTGCCCATATCTTCAAAGAGGACAAAGCTGACCGAATTGCCAACGTAGGGCAGCGTGGGCGGAGGTAGTCGTATTTCGGTGCTGTTGACCAGGGCGCCGGCACCGCCGATGGGAAAGCCCGTATAGGGATCGCGCGGCCCGGCTGCGTTGAACGAGAACCCGCGCAACGAGGTCGGGCCGCCTGCATAGATGCGTTCCGGAAGAGGGATCAATTCGTCTGACGCGGGCCCGTAGGCTCGCTCCTGCGCGTAGCGTGTATTGCGCGCCAGAACGAGGCTGTTCTTGAAAAAGCCGTAGTAACTCGAATTTGACAGATCGAGACGATTGAATTGCGCCTGCGCTCCGAAGTCGTGATTGGAGGCGAATTCCTGGAAGCTGGTGTAGGTTCCCCGATGGGAATCGAGAGGCGAATCGCGCGTATCTCGTATCCACGTCACGCCCGGTCCGCCAACTCGTGCAGCAGCCGATAATTGCGGAATCTCCGGTTTGCCCACTTGCAGACTATCCGCAGCCACTTTTACCCGGCGGAAATCGAATTCATAAATGAACCGGTTTGCCCGCGGCGCGCCGGACCCAATCAGGTTCAGATTTTGTGTCCAACGCAAGCCGGCATCCAGCTTTGAAGCAACGTACGTGGTTACATCCTGGCTATTGGCATAGCCACCGGTGAAGGTGAGGCCGAAGTTCTGGTTGCCGTAGAAGTGAGGGTTCTGATAGATGAGATCAAGCTTCTGTTCCAGCAAACCGTACGTGCCCTGGATCGAAGCGGATTGCTCGCGTCCGAACAGGCCGTTGCGCGTCAGATCCATCAGCACGCGGGGACTGATGCCGGTCTTGATTGCGTTGCAGCTTACGCCGTTGAAATTTGCACCCTTGCAATTGACTTGTGGTGTGCCGGTCTGCACCTCAAAGCCAAAGCCGTAGGTGAGCGCCCAGCGGCGAGCTTCGGTCAAGTTGATCAGGACCGACTTGCGAGTTTGGTTTCCGGCCGGATTCTCAACCGCGGTATCGACTTCATTGAAGAGCGCAAACTCATACAAGTTGCGCTGGATCTGAGCGAGGGAAGTTTGGTTGAGGGGATCGCCGGGATGGAGTGTAATGGCCCTGTCCACGGTGTCAGGACGCGTGAAGTGAAGGCCGGAGACCAGTACCCGGCCGACGAAGGTTTGAGGGCCTTCGAAGATGTGAAAGACGACATTCACTTCATTTGGATTGGTTTTTTCAGGCTGGTCCTGGACATCCACGCGAGCCTGATCGAAGCCCCGATCGAGATAGCTCGTCCTGATCGCATCGCGGTCCCCGGCAAGGTTGCGGAGCGAAAGCAACTGTCCGGGTGAGGTGTTCATCAGCGGGAGCAATGCATCTGTCGCCACGTGCTGATTGCCATCGAGTTCAACGCTTTCCACCCTCTGTTGCGGACCTTCGCTGATCTGATAGAGGACGCTGATTCCCGACGTATTCGCGGTGCGGGTTTTCTCTTGTCCGTTCGCGCCCGGGTTCTCGATAGGATTGACTTCAGTGGTCACCTTTACATCCGGGAAGCCGTTGTTTTTGTAGACGTCTTCGAGTGTGGACAGATCGGAGGCAAGGAGAGCCTGGCTATAAAGACCGTGATGGTCAGTCAGATCGGCCTCATGGACGCCGAGGAGATCCTTCAGGGTGGCCGAATCGAAGTAGTGATTCCCCACAACGGATACGCTTTCCACTCGTTGGCGGGACCCGAGATTCACGGTATAGACGATATCTACCTCGTCAGGTCGAGGAGTCCGCCGCGCGTGGTCAATTTTGACGTCAAAATAGCCCTGCCTCTGGTAGTAGTCTCTCAACCGGCGGTTGCCTTCGTTGAGCAGATCCTCATCTACGGTGCCTTCTTCGTAAATGGGAACCAGGCTGCGAAGGACGTCCTGTTCGATGCTTGCCCCTTCCACATGCAGCGTCACAGAGGGGCCTTCAGTGGCAGAAAAACGAAGGTCCACTTTGTCGGTCTTCGCATCGAATTGCTGTGACTCGAGCTTGATTTCGGCTTCAAGCCGATTGATCTTCCGGTAGTGTTTCAAGACTCCGGAGAGGGCGCGGTTCACGGTATCGTGATCTACATGCGTGCCTGACTTCAAGTGAGCGTAGCGGCGAAACGCGGCGACGCTCATGCCTGGGTCCCCAGTGACAGAGACGGCGCCCAACCGCGCCTGCGGACCCGAAATCACATGGAATTCAACGTTGACGAGATCCTGTTGATTCCGGGGGATGACTTGATCGGTGATCTTCGGCTCATGAAAGCCGTTTCCCGCGAGAGTCTCGCGCATCGAATCAATCGCGCGGTCGAGTTTGGACTCGTCGAAGCGCGTCCCCATGGTGAGGCGAGTGGCCTGCACCAGTTGAGCGTTCATGGTTGCGCCTTTGGCTCCATCCACGGTTACGGTGCCGATGAACCTGCGCGGTGTTCCCCTGAAGACAAGGTCAATGCCGTTCCCAATGCGGACGCCCGCGACTTCGATGGTCTCGAAGAGACCAGTTGCGTAGAGCTGCCGAAGGCTTCGCGCCAGGTCGTCCTCGGAAAGTGGAGCGCCAACAGCCTGAGCAAGGCGGTCAGGCAACGGCGCAAGCTGATCCCGGGTCACCCCTTCGAAAGAAATATGCTGCACCGGCAATCCCGCCCAGCGCGCAATTGGATCATGTCCAATCGAGGTGGATTCCTGTGGTTTCTTCTGTGCTTCCAAGCGAGTCTTCGGGGGGTCGGGTGACACTCGACTTTGCGCCCAGGTTGCTGCCGTTCCAACGTTTAGAGAGAGGAGAAAACCTGTCAGCAAAACGCCGCTCTTGCATCGATAGCGCCGCCGACCAGGCCGCTCTGGTTTCAAAACCATATCTCCTTAAAAACACAAGGAATAGCACAACCCCGCAGGAAAGTGGCGCATCGAAGTTTAAGTCTGGCGACCCTGCGTCGTCCATTCGCCCAAGCTCGACCCTGTATCTCTGCTGCACCTTATACTACCGAGGAACGGAGCTTGGCGCAGCATATGCGACTTGCAGAGCAACCAATTCCCCAAGTAAGGAAGCACATGCCACGATCAAGTGCCCCCAAGCAAGTTCCAATCGAATCACCGCCTGTATCTCAAGAAAAGGCAGTAAGCCTGCAGACGGTTCAATCCAATGCGGCCGCTCCTGCGAACCGTTCTGCTGAAGCCGAAACCCTGGCCCGTGCACAGGCAGGCGATCACCAGGCCTTCGCTCAGCTCTATTCGCTCAACAAGAGAAGGATCTACTCCCTGTGTCTGCGCATGGTGAGTAACGTGGCTGAAGCCGAAGATCTAACCCAGGAAGCCTTTCTCCAGTTGCACCGGAAGATATCCACATTTCGCGGAGACTCGGCGTTTTCCACCTGGCTGCATCGTCTGGCCATCAATGTGGTGCTGATGCACTTGCGCAAGAAGGGTTTGCCGCTTATGTCATTAGACGAAGCGATGGAACCGACGTATGATGACGGGCCGGGACGCAGCTTTGGTGCGCCTGATTTGTCCCTTGCGGGATCGATCGATCGGCTGGCCCTCGAACGCGCTGTTGCGGACCTTCCCGCCGGCTACCGGCTCGTCTTTGTTCTTCACGATGTGGAAGGGTACGAGCATAATGAAATTGCAAGCATGCTCGAGTGCTCCATCGGGAACAGCAAGTCTCAGTTGCACAAGGCTCGGCTGAAGCTGCGCGAAGCGTTGCGCACACCGACGAAGAAGGAAGGGCCGAAATGACCGGAGATCCGAATCAAATGACCTGCCATGAATTTCAGGCGCAGCTGGCAGATCTGGTTGGCTCCGGCGAGGATGTCGAAAGCCATCCGCATTTGCGGGACTGCGAGCGTTGCCGGGCGCTGCTGGCGGACCTTCAGACGATTGCCGAAGCGGCAAGGCAGTTGCTTCCGATCGAGCAGCCGAAGGAAGATCTATGGGACCGGATCGAATCCGCAATCAAGCGGGACGATGCAATGGCAAAGCCGGACTGATCCCTCGCCGATACCAATTCTGCGTGCGGCGTCGAATGAGACGCCGGTACCGTTCACACTTGTTCTCTGCGGGCCGATACATTGGTCGAGCGGTAAGTGCGGTCTGTGCTGCCGGGTGAGCCCGACAGCAGCAGCATGGCTGCCGCTTTGGCGCAGTCTCCAGAAGGGAGAACGTATCGAACGAAGCAGGAGCAGAGCCGAACCTCAGCGGCGGAGGCCGCATCTTCATCTTGTGGCATATCGGTACGACTGAAAAAGCCGTGTCGGTTCGGAAGTCCGCAGGGCACGCGGGTGTGATTTTTAGGAGTGCGGCAATGGAACCGAGGATGCGGGCGGGAGCGTAAGGAGGATATGGGTTCGTGCGGACTCTTGAATGGCCGAAGATTCTTGAAACTTTTCACTTTCTGCGTTGTCTAATGAAGAAAAGTTGATATGAGGGCACTCAATGGCGAATATGCCAACTAATCCAAACCCCGTGAATCCGCCCGCTGTGAAGGAAGTGTCAGGTCCAAGGAGGGTTTCAGTCCTTCCGGTTCGTGACACAGTGCTGTTTCCGCATGCCGTTCTGCCGCTTACGGTTGGGCGCGAGAGCTCGATTCAATTGATTGAAGCGTTGGGCGAAGAGCGGTCGATTGTGGTGGCCGCCCAGCTTGACCCGCGGCTCGACAGTCCAAAGCCTGACGATCTGCACGAAGTTGGGACACTGGCTACGGTCCACAAGATCGTGCGCATGCCCAACCAGAGCCGTTTTGTATTTACCGAGGGCCTGGAGCGGGTCAGAATTCTTCGCTACGTTCAGACGGAGCCATTTCTGATGGCGGAGGTAGAAGAACTCGTCGACGCGGAGCCACAACCAGACTCCAATATGGAAGCACTTGTGCGCAACGTCGTAGCGCAGTTCCAGCAGATTGTGACGGAGTCGCCAACGCTTTCCGACGAGCTTCGCACGATTGCAGCGAACATTGACGAGCCGAGCCGGCTGGTGGATTTCGTGGCTTCATCGCTGCCGTTCCTTACCACGGACGACAAGCAGAGGTTGCTGGAAACTGCCGAGGTGCTGGGACGGCTTGAACTGCTGAATAAACATCTGGCGAAGGAGATTGAAGTCCAGCAACTGCGAAACAAGATCCAGAGCGAAGTACAGGACCAGGTGCAGCAGTCGCAGCGCGACTACTATCTGCGCGAGCAGATGAAGGCCATCCAGAAGGAACTGGGCGAGCAGGACGAGGGACAGCGGGATATCGAAGACCTGCGCCAGAAGATAGAAGCCGCGGGCATGCCTGAGGACGTGAAGAAAGAGGCGATGAAAGAGCTGACCCGCCTTGGCCGCATGTCGCCGATGGCCGCCGATTACTCGCTTACGCGAAATTACATCGAGTGGCTGGCGGTGTTGCCATGGGCAAAAGGCTCGGGGTCGAAGATCGACATCGCCAAGGCGAGGGAGATTCTCGACGAAGACCACTACGAACTGAGGAAGGTGAAAGACCGGATTCTCGACTATCTGTCTGTGCTTGAACTGAAGCCTGACATGAAGGGGCCGATTTTGTGCTTTGTCGGTCCTCCGGGGGTGGGCAAGACGAGTCTTGGCCGGTCGATCGCGCGAGCCCTGGGCCGCAAGTTTCAGCGTATTTCGCTTGGCGGCATGCACGATGAGGCCGAGATTCGCGGTCACCGGCGCACTTATATTGGAGCGCTGCCGGGACAGATCATCCAGTGCATTCGCCGGGCGGAAACCAACGACCCGGTCATCATGCTGGACGAAGTGGACAAACTGGGCCGGGATTTCAGAGGCGATCCAGCGTCGGCATTGTTAGAGACGCTTGATCCGGAGCAGAACAACACGTTTCGAGACAATTATCTTGACGTGCCCTTCGACTTGTCGAAGGTACTGTTCATCTGCACGGCAAACATGCTTGATCCAGTACCGCCGCCGCTGCTGGACAGGATGGAACTGATTCCGCTGCAAGGCTATAGCGAAGAGGAGAAGCTGCACATTGCGAATCGCTATTTGATTCCGCGCCAGATCAAGGAAAACGGGATCACGCCGGACCAGATTGAGTTTCCTGAAGAAGCAGTGCGTCAGATCGTCCGCCACTACACGCGTGAGGCCGGGGTGCGCAAGCTGGAGCAGGTGATCGGCACCGTTTGCCGCAAGGAAGCGAGACGCGTGGTTGAAGGGAAGACCGAGAAGCTGGTGGTGACCCGCGAAGTGCTGAAGGAGTTTCTGGGCAACATCCAGGTGCGCGTGGAGACCGAAGTCGAGGAGCGGGTGAAGAGGCCGGGAGTGGCCGTAGGACTGGCATGGACGCCAGCCGGAGGCGACATCCTGTTTATTGAAGCCAGCAAAATGAAGGGCAAGGGCGGATTTACGATGACCGGGCAGATTGGCGAGGTGATGCAGGAATCCATGCAGGCTGCGCTGACCTGGGTGCGGTCAAACGTGGATCGCCTGGGATTGCCGGAGGACTTCAACAGGGAGATCGACTTGCACATCCACGTGCCCGCGGGAGCGATTCCGAAGGACGGCCCTTCAGCCGGCGTGACCATGACAACGGTGCTGGCGTCGCTGCTGACTGACATGCCGGTGCGCCCGCTCACAGCCATGACGGGGGAAATCACCCTGAGCGGCAATGTGCTTCCGGTGGGTGGCATCAAAGAGAAGTTCCTGGCGGCTCGGCGCGCCGGAATTCAAACGGTGATACTGCCGGATGAAAATCGCCAGGACGTAGAAGAGGACCTGACGCCGGAGATGCTCTCGGGAGTGGAGATTTACTACGCGAAGCATATTGAGGACGTTCTGGACGTGGCACTTCCCCTGATGAAGGGTCTGAGAGCGGCGCCGCGGCTTGAAGGGGTTGAAACCGAACGAGGCACCAGTGCCGCCGCATGATTTGATCGGAATTCGAGTAAAGAGGCCGGCGAACCTGCCGGCCATTTTCGTTTTGCGACGCTGAAACCGAAGCGGGCCGTTACACCGCCGGATTAAGCCCTACTGCGTCTAAGCGACAGGCGGTATGCTGCTTTTGATGATCCAGGTACGGGTTCTTGCCTTTGGAGTGTTGAAAGACTCGTTGGGCGCGGGACCGCTGCGTGTTGAGTTGCCGGAAGGTGCGGCGGTCGCCGACCTGCTGGCAGGGCTGCGCGAAAGCTATCCCACGGCTATGCTGAGGGGCATTGCGGTCAGCGTAAACGCGGTGTACGCAACGGCTACCCACGTTCTACGAGACGGCGATGAAGTGGGTTTGTTACCGCCAGTGTCGGGGGGGCATGCTACGCGCATGCTGGATCCCCTCGATCAAAGTGGAGAGGAGCCCAAGTCGAACACCGCGCTCACGCGCGAGCCTATTGATGCGGACAAACTCGTGGCGGCATCGAAGCATGGTAAGGATGGCGCGGTCGTCGTATTTGACGGTATTGTGCGCGACAACTCGCGAGGACGCCGGACGCTCCATCTCGATTATGAAGCGTATGAAGAAATGGCCTTGAAACAGATGAACGAGCTGGCCGCGCAGGCACGCGAGCGCTATGGCATCAGGCAAGTCACCATCATCCATCGGCTGGGACGGCTCCTGGTAGGGGAAACAAGCGTGCTGATCGTGGTTGCCTCGGCGCATCGTGCGCAGGCATTCGACGCATGCCGATGGCTGATCGACACTCTTAAGAAGTCCGTGCCTATCTGGAAGAAAGAGACGTTTGTCGATGGCGCCGTGTGGGCCGATGGCGAACCGTTTCCGGAGGGAATGGGCATAGAGGCCACGGATGCCCATTGAAGCAAAACCCGGGGCGGGGTTACGCCGAACATGCCTGTTGCTGACCCTTTTCTTCCTGATTCCTTCCGCGAGGACCCTCCTCGCGCAAGATGTCACGTTTCGCATGGACGTGAAGCTGGTGAGTCTTTTTGTGAACGTGACCGATCAGAATGGCGCGATCGTGGGTGGGCTGACGAAGAACGATTTTGCCATCTCTGAAGATGGACGGCCGCAGCAGATCGCTGTTTTCGAGCGGGAATCGGAATTGCCGCTGAACCTGACGCTGGCCATCGACACCAGCGGAAGCACCTACAAGGACCGCGCTCTGGAGCAGGGTGCGGGCAAGCGGTTTGTACGCGCGCTGATGAGATCACAGGACCAGATGAGCCTGCTCGAGTTTGCCACCTATGTGACCGAGGTGGCTCCGTTTACCAACAAGCCGGAGCAGATCGAACGCGGGCTCGATCATCTTCGCGGCGGCGATGCGACGGCCCTTTATGATGCGATCTACCTCGCCTCGCAGCGACTGGGCAAGAAGGATGGCCGCAGAGTTCTGGTTCTGGTGTCAGACGGCGGCGACACTGCCGACGATACGACCTATGGGCAGGCGCTGGAGCAGGCTCTGCGGAATGAAGTGATGATCTATAGCATCATCGACGTGCCCATCGAGGCCAGCGCCGGACGCGACACCGGCGGCGAGCACGCCCTGATCACACTTGCGGAGCAGACGGGCGGCAAGAGCTTCTATGCCGACGAGGGAGGACTGGACAAGGCATTTGCCCGCGTCAGCGAAGACCTGCGCACACAGTATTTGATTGGCTATTACCCAAAGAACCAGGAGCCGGGCGTCAACTTCCATCGGCTGCAGGTGAAGATTCCCCGAGCTTCGGCGCAAGCCTTCAATATCCGCTATCGCACGGGTTATTACGCCGACTCGCCGGTGAAGAACAACTGACGGATCGAAGCCCGCTGTCGTCGGGATATTCTGAGGTTATCTCACATCCTGCAAATGAATGTTACAAACGGAGAAGGCATTTGCATCTAAAATAGAGATGATGACTCCTCCAGCACCTTCGCGTCGCCGTTCGAAGACGCCTCCGCCCGGAGAAACCGGACAAGAGGCTCTGTATCTGCGCTCGCTCAGCGAGCGGCAGATTCATGTGGTGATCAAGCTGCATGACGGCGAGACCGTGCGCGGCTGGATTGAGTATTTTGACGACGGCATGCTGCGACTGACCCGTGACGGCAAGCCGAATCTGTTTATTTACAAGCACCAGATTCAGACCATCACGGAAGCGGGCAAACGTCGGAATGCGCGATTCGACGATGGAGCGCGCGCGAATGAGGCGGCTTCGTGAGCGCTGCGGAGAGCGCCACGCAGCAACTGGTGTGGGTTCCGAAGGCCACAGAGATTGCCCGCGAGGCGGGCGCCCGGCTGAAGGAGTTCTTTATCCAGGGCGTCGCGACTGAATACAAGGGCGACGTGGACGTTGTGACGGTGGCCGACCGGACTGTGGAAAAGCTGATTCGCACCCGGCTCGGCGAAGCCTTCCCAACGCACGGGATTTATGGCGAAGAAGGCACGCGCGAGCGGCTCTCGGGGGAATTCCGCTGGTATGTCGACCCGCTCGACGGCACCACGAATTTCGCCCACGGGTTTCCGCAATTTTGCGTTTCGATGGGACTCGAACATCGGCCTGAAGGCAAGACGGCAGAGGACGAAGATGGAACTCTGGTTGCGGGCGTAATCTACGATCCTTTACGCGACGAGCTGTTCACCGCGGAGCGAGGGCTGGGCGCGCAATTAAACGGCAAGGCGATGCGCAGTTCGAAGTTGCCGAATCTTGCCGAGTCGCTTATTGCGACGGGATTCCCAAGCCGCAAGCGGCATTCGAGCCCGAATGTTCACTTCTACCAGGAGTTCACCCTTCGCTCGCACGGAGTGCGTCGGGCCGGTTCAGCGGCGCTTGACCTGGCGTATGTAGCGGCGGGACGGATGGAGGCGTTCTGGGAGTTCAATCTGAATCCCTGGGATACCGCTGCCGGTATTCTTCTGGTAGAAGAGGCGGGCGGACGCGTGACGGACTTCAATGGCAATCATTTTCGGCTCGACAGCCGGGAGATTCTGGCGTCGAACGGGCTGATTCACGATGAACTCGTCGGACTCTTTCAGGACATGTTCGCGGGCCGGGATCTTGCGCCGATCCCCACTGCACGCGAGTACGCTGAGCAACGCGAGTCGCAATAAGCCGAGGGAGCCCGCGGCACTCCTGGTCTGGTCCGTTTGAAGGCTCACGATGCTTCGCGGCAAGGGTGTTCCCGCATGGCAAAACAGAGGCATGGACGGGCAGGTCAGCTGCCGGGGTCGTGTGCTACTATCAGCGACGAGAAGAAACCCTTCCGGAGATATCGACGATGGCTTACGTAATCGCAGAACCCTGTATCGGCACCAAGGACACCGCCTGTGTAGACGCTTGTCCGGTCGATTGTATCCACCCCAAGAAAGACGAGGGCGGCCATGGCGAGGCCGATCAGTTATTCATCGACCCGGTCGAGTGCATCGACTGCGGTGCTTGCGTTCCCGCCTGCCCCGTTTCGGCGATCTTTGCGCTCGACGATCTGCCGGAGAAATGGGCGAATTACGCTGAGAAAAACGCAACGCACTTCGGACGCTGATCGAGCCAGGGCTTTGCTACGACGCGCATCTCGCTCAATGGGATGCGCGTTCGTGCGTATGGGCGCATTGAGTCAATCTGAATCCACGGGTCAGCGAAGGGCATGAGCGTTCTCACTTCAGAAGCCGTGGTTTTGCGCACCTGGCCGCTGCGTGAATCTGACCTGATCGTGAGCCTTTTCACGCGGGACTTTGGACGGATCAAAGGCGTGGCCAAGTCTGCGCTGAAGAGCCGAAGGCGCTTTGGCGGCGCGCTGGAGCCGATGACGGAGGCGCGGGCGTGGTTTGTCGAGCGGCCGCGACAGGAACTGGTACGGCTCGATCAACTGGAGATTGTGCGCTCGCCGCTCTCGGCGCCGGTGGATCGGACGCGCATGACGGTGTTGAGTTTTTACGCCGAAGTGCTGGATGAATCTCTCCCGGAGCGCGATCCGCAGGAGGCAGCTTTCCGGCTGCTGGCGTCTGTGCTGGAGCAGACAACGGCGGAGATGGCGTGGATGCCGCTGACGTATTTCTCGCTGTGGATGACGCGCCTGATGGGGCTGCTGCCGGACCTGACACGATGCGTCGCATGCGGCGAGACATTGCATGGAACGGAGGTTTCGTTCAGCAGCTATGCGGATGGGCTTTTCTGTGCCGTGCATCGCAATGGGAACGCAAGCACTCTTTCGCCGGATTCATGGCTCCTGGCCCTACGAATGCTTCGCGCGCCGGTTGCCGCGTTTACGGGCGAACCGTGGTCCCGCCGGACAGCGCAGGACCTGAGGCGATTCACGCTTCAGGCGATCGAAAGGCACATCGAAAAGCGGCTGCGCACGGCAGAGGCGCTGGGAAGGCTGTGACAATCGTGCAAGGGCGTGAATCCTGTCTCCATGGCTCAAGCATTCCCGGCGCTACCCGCCAGGAACTGGGCGTCGATGCTGAAGAGGCCGGGTCCGGCAATGAAAATGGTCAGGAGAGAGGCAAGATAGAGGACAATGAGTTCTCCGTGATCGGAGCCACGCCCGAAGAAGACAAAATGGTGCACTAGAGCCCATGCGGCAAAGATATTGATGAACGATATGAGGCTTGCCCAGCGTGTCGCGAAGCCAACGATGATGAGCAGGGTGCAAATGCCATCGCTTAATGTGGCAAACGACAACCCGGTGATGGAGCCGAGATGAAGAAGATTGGGGAAATGGGCGGCCATCCCCGAGAAGTTGAAGAGTTTTTCCGTTCCATGCTTGAGAAAGAGGCTGAGGCAGACAGTCAAACGCAGTAACAGCAGACCAGCGTTTGTACTCTCGGGCAAGAATCCGAGGCGCAGGAACTTCTTCATCCGAACCTCCTGGGAAAATTGACGGGGAATTAAATCGCCCGGCTTTGTGTGGCCGGTGAAACGAGCTCATTGAGATAGACGCAGAATGACGTCTCCGGATAAAGGTGCAATTCCGGCTGGTAAAATCGTCTTGAGTTCCGTTGAAACTTCGTCGAAAGAGACTTGCCTGTGCCGTCAACTGAGCCGCACCCGATTCATCCCACTGCACTCACGTTCCAGGAATTGCTGTTCCGCCTGCAGGCCTTTTGGGCAGAGCGGGGCTGCGTATTGCAGCAGCCCTACGATGTTGAAGTTGGCGCGGGCACCATGGCGCCGGAGACGTTTCTGCGCGTGCTGGGACCGAAACCGTACCGGGTGGGCTACGCACAACCATCGCGGCGCCCGGCCGATGGGCGGTATGGCGAGAATCCGAACCGGCTGTTCAAGCACACGCAGTTTCAACTGATTCTGAAGCCGCCGCCCGTGAATGTGCAGGAATTGTATCTTCAATCGCTTGAGGCAATTGGGATCGATTTGAAGATGCATGACTTGAAGTTTGAAGAAGACAACTGGGAGTGGCCGGCCGGGGGTGCATGGGGAGTGGGCTGGCAGGTGATGCTGGATGGATTGGAGATCACCCAATTCACCTACTTCCAGCAATGTGGCGGACTTGATCTCGATCCGATCTGCGCAGAACTGACGTATGGGCTGGAGAGGATTGCGCAGTTTCTGCAGGACGCGGATTCAATTTATGACATCGTGTGGGCGCGCAATCCGGAGACCGGCGCGGCGGTGACGTACGGCGAAGTCCGGCTGGCGGAGGAGTTGCAGTTTTCGGTGTACAACTTCGAGACCGCCGACGTTGCGCGGCTCTGGGATCACTTCAACTCGTATGAGGCCGAAGCGCAATCGCTGCTTGAGCAAGCGAATCGATTGCTGGCCGACGAGCATGCAACCGGAAAGGACAAGAAACGGTTTCCGCTGCTGCCGACTTACGAGCTGGCGCTGAAGTGCTCGAACCTTTTCAACATTCTGGATGCGCGCGGAGCGATCAGCGTGACGGAGCGGGTGGGCGTGATTGGACGCATTCGGGCCCTGGCGGTTGGCGTGGCGAAGGCATATGCGCAACAACAAGCGGCGTGAGGCCGGAGTTAGCCACGCGTGCGCATGTTCATGGGGCTCCGCGGAGTTAACAGCAAGTTGTTTCTGATCAAAGAACGTTGATCTCCCTATCTGAAAGTGGAGCTATGTCTGACTTTTTACTTGAAATCGGCCTTGAAGAGGTTCCCGCCCGGATGATTGCCGGGGCTCAAGCCGAGTTGGGCCGGCGTGTGGAAGAACTGCTGACGCGCGAGCGGCTGCTGGCGCCTGAGACAAAGCTGACGACGTACTCGACTCCGCGACGACTGGCAGTGTCGGTGGAAGGCGTGCTGCAGCGCCAGGCCGATATCGAGGAGAAGCTCACCGGACCTTCGTGGAAGGTGGCCTTCAAGGACGAGAAGCCGACGGCGGCTGCCGATGCTTTTGCGAAGAAGGCCGGAATTGCGGTTGCGGCCCTTGAAAAGGTCACCACCGCGAAAGGGGAGTATGTCGGCGCCACGGTGAAGCGTGCTGGAAAGACCGCGCAGGAGATTTTTTGCTCGGATTTGCCGAAGGAAGTTCTGGGAATTTATTGGGCGAAGAACATGTACTGGCGGGCTGGGAAGCCGGAGCGGTTTGTTCGTCCGGTGCGGTGGGTGGCGGCGCTGCT
>Ga0335072_10005710_pt1 | contig 18314 bp, 11 predicted proteins | sample Lox_Sample_21_FD_206725 | JGI IMG/M metagenome (GOLD analysis project Ga0335072, IMG submission 206725) | Soil microbial communities from Loxahatchee National Wildlife Refuge, Florida, United States - Lox_Sample_2.1 | ecosystem: Environmental > Terrestrial > Soil > Wetlands | place: USA... | reverse complement strand
AAGTCCACCGCCTCGAGCACCCCATATACGTTTCCTGCGGCATCCGTCTCGATCCGTCTCAGCCCGGCCTCGGCAAAACGCTGCCCGATCCACTCGCCTCGGGCCTTTTCACCGTTCAGCGGAGCCGGGATCTGCACCAGCTCGCTCTGCCAGTCCATGATGCGCTTGGGGTTCAGGTGCAGCCATGCAAAGGCCGCATGCACGCTCCGGCGAGCGGCCAGGGCCGTCACCCGCGAGAATCCTGAATTGCGAGCCACCTGGGTCATGGTGCCACCTGGGTCGTGTTGTTGGATTCAGGTTAGCAGGGACGTCTTCATCGGCGGACTCGACTGAACTTCAAGGCCCTGCTCCGGATATTCCACCGATGTCAGAAAAAGCCCGGCTGCCGGTGCCGTTGCACCGGCTTCGCTCCTTGAGCGCGCTTCCATAATCTCCCTTACTCGCTCGACCGTCGTGAAACCCCGTCCCGCGTCGATCATCGCCCCCACAAAATTGCGCACCATGTGATGCAGGAAACCGCTGCCGCGAACACGATAAATCCACAACTCGCCGGCCTCCGTTTCTTGTCGCTCCCACGTCGAAAAAAACACTGTCCTGATGTTCGTTCCTGCCGGCCCGTCGGCCTCTGATGCAATTCCATCCCTGGTCGCCAGATCCGGGTCCGTCGCCGCAAAGCTCGTAAAATCGTGTTCCCCCGCAAATACCTGCGCCGCTTCATCTAAAACATTAAAATTCAACCGCTTGGAATAGCTAAGAACAAAGGGATGGACCCAGGGCGGGCAGATTTCCCCACGAAAAATCCGGTACTCGTAGCTCTTTGCAATTGCCGAATGCCGGGCGTGAAACGTGCCTGGAACCACCCGGGCGTCAAGCACCCTGATTGCCCCGGGCAGCGTCCGGTTCAGCGCCCGCAACAGGTTCTCGGCAGGTATGGGAGCGGCAAGCTGAAAGCTCGCCACCTGCGCCAGCGCATGCACCCCGGCATCGGTTCTGCCTGAGCCCTGCGGCAGAGGCGACTCGCCCGTCACCCTCCCCAGCGCCGCCTGAAGCTCCCCCTGGATCGTCGGTAACCCGGGCTGCACCTGCCACCCATGGAACCCCGTTCCGTCATAGGCCAGCGTCAGCTTGAAGGTCCTGATCGCACCGCCGCTCTCGCCCCTCCCCGGGACCGGTTCTGCGAATTGCTCCCCTTCGTCGCCCATCCGGATACCTGTCTAACAGGGTACTCGACAATCCAGGGATCACTGCCCAGTAGCTGCCATTGAGATATACTCACGTTTCCGTCCACTCGTCGGAGATGTGCCTCTGCTCCACACTCTTGTTCTTCTTCCGCCGTTGCCTCTACCGGTACCCCGCATACGTCGTTGGAACGATTGGGGCCGCAATCGCGTACTTGAGGGCAGGTCCCGGAGCTTTGGCCGGCGCTGAAACTGTTCCAGCAACACAAATTTGCATCCTGACGCGCTCACCAGCCGTCTTGAACTGTGTCATTCCAAATGTTCTGCGCAATAAGTGGAGATTAAAACAATGCCCTTTGAAACTAGACGTGTGTTCGAGGCTGGGCCGAATGACTGCCGTCACGCCGCCTCCGGTTCGCCGAGGTCCGCCAGCAAAGCCGGCAGCCTGCGCGCAGTCGCCGCAGTCATGCTTACTCTTACCACCGGCATGCCGGCCGGATTCCCACAGCAGGTCACCGGAGCGGGTTCCAAGGGCCCTGACAAGGCAGCGTCAACCCTGCCCGCAGCTCCGGCTCCGGTCTCAACCCAGCCCATTCCGTTGCGCACCTCGTCGCGTGACTTTTCCAAGCCGTTTGCCGGCTGGTGGGGCAACCCGATCAATATGTACCGGCCAACCAAAATCGGGATTGCCAGCTTCACCAACTCCGTCAGGCTGGGCAACCTCGTCAGGGACGGCAAAATCTACCTCAGTCTCTCTGACGCTATCGCCTTGGCCATCGAGAACAACTACGACATCGCCATCGCACGCTACGACCTGGACATCGCCGATACCGACATTCTGCGCACCAAAACCGGTGCGGCGCCGCTGGGCGCGCCGTCTGGGCTGGTGACCGGAACAGAGGGAGGCTCGGCTTCGACGCTGTCCACCGGCGGCGGACCAGGCGGAACCACGGGCGGAGCCGGCGGAGCAGGGTCCGGCGTCTCCGGACTGACTCTCACCACCGGCGGTGCAGGACCATTGCCCGAGAGTCTCGATCCCTCTGTCACCGGAACCGTTCAACTGGATCACAACCGGGTACAGGAGACCAGCATCTTCAGTCCCGCGTCTGCCACCAACACCAACACCTATACCTTCGCCTACAACCAGGGCTTCGTTCCCGGAACCGCCCTCACGGTCTCGTGGGTTAACAGCCGCTCCACCAGCAACAGCCCGCTTACGTTCTATTTGCCCGATTACGCCTCCGGTTTCAAGGCGACCGTGACCCAGCACCTGCTGCAGGGCGCCGGCATCTGGATCAACAAGCGTTTCATCTACCAGGCGCTCAACGACCGCCGTATCACCGATTCTTCGTTTCGCCAGCAGATCCTCTACACCGTGAACCAGGTCGAGACCATCTACTGGGGCCTGGTGCAGGCCTACGAAGACGTACAGGCCAAGCAGCGCGCTCTCGACCAGAGCACCCGGTTGCTTGGAGACAACAAGAAGCAGCTCGAGATCGGCACCATGGCCCCGCTCGATGTGGTCAACGCCCAATCGACCGTAGCCACTGACCAGCAGAATCTCATCAGCGCCCAAAGCTCGCTTAACTACCAGCAGCAGATCATCAAACAGGCCATCGCCCGCAATCTCAACGACCCGGTTCTGTCGGCAGCCCCGGTTATCCCTACTGACCGTGTCACCCTCGATCCCATGCCTGAAGAAAGCCAGCCGGTCGAATCGCTGGTGCAGGAGGCATTCAAGCAAAGGCCGGAGCTTGAACAGGCCGTTCTCACCCTCCGCAACGACGAAATCACGCTCAAGGGTGCCCGCAATGCGCTGCTGCCACAGCTGGATATCAGCGGGTATTACGGCGCCAACGTGGTCGGCGGCATTGTGAATCCCAATTGCAACTTCTTCGGTGAACCCTGTAGCAGTACCGGCGAAGTAAGCACCGTGCCCGGAAGCGTTGGCGGTGTGCTCTCCGATCTTGTGAATAGCACGGCGCCGGATAAAGGCGTGGTCTTCACTTTGAACATCCCGGTCCGCAACCGCTATGCCCAGTCGGTGCAGGAGCGGTCGGTCATGGAATACCGGCAAGCCGAGCTGCGCCTCGAACAGCTCTACACGCAGATTCGCATGCAGGTAGTGAACGCCATGTACGCGCTGAACAATGACCGTGCCCAGGTGCAGGCGGCCGTGGCTGCTCGCGACTATAACCAGCAAAGCCTCGATGCCGAAGAAAAGAAGCTCCATCTCGGCGCATCCACCACCGCTAATGTGCTGCAGCAGCAGCGCAACCTGGCCACTGCCGAAGACAACCTGATTGCGGCCCACGCTGCCTTTGCCAAAGACCGCGCCGGCCTCTACCAGATTCTTGCCTCAACCCTCCAGCACTACGGCATCAACCTGGGCGATGCGGCCACCGGCAATGTGGGCTCGGCGCCGGTCATTCCGGGCGTAAAGCCCGCGCCCGATACCCCGGCCACTCTCGACACGGCCCCGGCTCCCGCCGCGCCACCAGCGGCTCAATAAATCCTCAGAGAAACGCGTTTGCGCAATTTAAAGGCCCGGCAGCAAAGCCGGGCCTTTAAATTGGAAATTCACTTTGTAAGCTAAGCCCAATACCGTTCACTTAACAGCCGGCTCGCAGTCAGAACCAAGTGGGTGACCCGTCCTTTTCGCGCTTTTGCGAAAAGGGTGGGAAACCACAAATCTTCTACCGCTCCGCCACCAAATCCAGCAGATCGAAAAACTCGGGAAAGCTGATGGCTGCCGAATCCGCGCCCTGTATCAGCGTCTCTCCCTCGGCCCTGAGCGCCGCCACGCTGAAGGCCATCGCAATGCGATGGTCGCCGCCCGCGTCGATTGTCGCCCCATGCAGTTGTTGACCGCCGGGCACGTCCAGGCCGTCTTCAAACTCCTCGACCTCGGCCCCCATTGCCCGCAGATTCCGCGCCACCAGCGCAATGCGGTCCGACTCCTTCACGCGCAGTTCTTTCGCGTCGCGAATCCTGATGCCGCCGCTGGTGTAGGGCCCAATCGCCGCCAGCACCGGCAGTTCGTCGATCAGTTGCGCCGCCAGCGCTCCGCTTACCGTCGTCGAGCCCAGGCCCTCTTCCGGCGCGGTGATCTGCACCGTGCCAACCAGCTCGGAATGCTTTTCTTCAAGATTCAGCACCGCAACTCGCGCTCCCAGCGCGGTGAGCACATCGAGCAGGGTGGCGCGCGTGGGGTTCAGCCCAATCGAATCCAGTACCAGTCCCGAGCCGGGGAAAAGCGCCGCCGCGCACAGAAAAAACGCCGCCGAAGAAATATCGCCCGGCACATCAGCCTCAATGCCGTGCAGTATCTGCGGCCCGCTGATCGCCACCGAATCGATCGACCGCGTGAGCGTCGCTCCGAAAGCTCGCATCGCCAGCTCGCTGTGGTCGCGCGTGCGCACGGCCTCGCGCAAAGTTGTAGTTCCCTCGGTCTGCAATCCGGCCAGCAGCACGCACGTCTTGATCTGCGCGCTTGGCACCGGAGTGGTGTAGTCGATCGCGTGCAGCTTGCGCCCTTCAATCGTGATCGGCGCGTGGCCCTCCGTGAGCGTCACCTGCGCGCCCATCTCCGCCAGCGGCTTGCGTACCCGCTCCATGGGCCGCCGTGAGAGCGACGCATCGCCGATCAGCGTAAAAACCCCCTCTTGCGCCGCCAGCAATCCCGAAATAAAGCGCATCGTCGAGCCGGAGTTGCCGCAATCCAGCGGATAATCGGCGGGTGTCACGCGCCCCGCCACTCCGGTAATCTCCACCGCTTCGCCGATCCGATTGACTCTCGCGCCCAGCGCCTCCATGCAGCCCAGCGTCGAAGCACAATCGGCGCCAGTAGAGAAATTGGTAAACTTCGACGTCCCCTCGGCAAAGGCCGCCAGCATCGCGTATCGATGGCTGATCGACTTGTCACCCGGCAGCTTCAAGCTGCCGTAGATGTTGCGGGCGGGGCGAATCAGGCGTTCTTGGGTTGCGATAGACAAGCAGTCTCCGGCCGCTCAGTGCGGCTGATTTGAGTCTATCGAAGTTGCGCAAATGTGGGTGCCCGATCCTTTCCGCGGCATCACCGCGGAAAGGATGGGAAAGCACGGAATCATGCGGTCAACGACCTAAAAGATGACCTTCAGCGCAAACTGCGCGTTGAAGGGCTCGCCCGGGCCGATGCCGGGGTTGCCGAGAAACGGTCCAATGGTCGAGCCAATCTCGCCGCCGGCATCGCTGGCGCCGGGCCAGCCCAGGGGCGCAAGGTTGGTGTGATCGAAGATGTTGATCATGTCGGCGCGGAACTGGACGCTGACGTTCTCGTGGATGACGGTGTTCTTGAGTACGGCAAGATCCACCGACTCATAGCCGGGGTTGTCGTTCTGCCCGCGGCGGGTCGGCGAATAGGTACCCGGCGCTGCATCTACGAACGCACCTGGTGCGAACCATTGCACCACTCCGTCCGTAATGGCATGAGAGACGTTGTTGGGGTCGCTCATCACTTGCACGGCGCGGTCTGCTTCCTCTCCATTTCCGCTGGGATTGGTTGACGAGGTTGCAGTGTAGGGCGTTCCGCCGTGGAAGCTGAACCCGGAGTTCAATTCCCATCCCTTGGTCAGCCGGCTCGGCCCATGGAAACCGGGAACTGCGTAGTCGAGGTAACCGGTAAGGGTCTGGCGCACGTCGAAATCGGAGTTACCGCGTTCGGCAGCTTCGTCGAAAGAATTCTGGGGCAAATAGGGCAGCGCCCCGGTCTCATAGTCGATGGCGTGGCCCCACGTGTAGGCCAATTGCCCAGCCAGGCTGTGCCAGCTTTGCAGGCGCAGCGAGGTTTGCAGCGAGTTGTAGATGGATCCCAGGTTGCTGTTCTCCTCGTTGATCGAGCCGAAGTTGGGAAATTGACTGTAATAGGGGCGCGACGCCTGCAAAGCGCCGCCTGATATGTTTGCGCTGCCGAGAGCTCCTTGATTGATGTCGAAGACCCCCAGCAGATGCGTCCCCTTGGTGCCCACGTAGCCTAATTGCCACATCACCGACGGGCCTATTTGCTGCTCGATATTCAGGTCGAAGGTTTGGGTGTAAGCGGGCCTGAAGTTCTTGCTGAAGGTCGAGATGGTGGTAATTCCCGCACCAGCCAGCGCTTCCTGATAGGTCTCGAAGAAAGGCATGTTGTTTTCGATCACAGTGCTCAATGCGGAGGCCGTCGCCACCTCGGAAGAACCCGCCGGGTTCAATTCGGGACCGAAGTCAGCGCCAGTTTGCAGATTCTCATCTTCCAGAATCGACTTCATGTAAATGGAGTCGTAATAGAGACCGTAGCCGCCGCGCAGTACAGTCCTCGTGGAGTTGCCAACTTGATATGAGAAGCCGACGCGCGGGCTGTAACCGCCCCAGAACCTTGAATAGAGGTTGGCCACATTCTGGGTGGTCACAGCCAGACCGCTGGCTATCGAGGGATCGAAGACCGAGAGGTTGGGTTGGCCGGTGTGCACCGGGCCTTCATAGTCAAAGCGCAAACCGTAGTTCAGGCTCAGCTTCTTGCTGGCCTGCCACGTGTCCTGACCGTAGTAAGCGAAGGAGTTCACGTAGACCAGGCGCCGGGGATCGCCCTGCGTAATGTTCGTATACGCGGGGTCGTCGCATCCGGCCAGAAAGTCCGCCAGGTACAGAATATTTATGTCGCCATTAGGGGGGCTTTCCAGGGGAGCGTCGCCATTGCCCTCTGCCGCGCAGGGGCTGCTGGTTGTGGACCACGGTCCCTGCGTGCCATCGAAGAAAATGTTCCCGCGCTCGCCCAGCAGGTAGAACTCGTGCACCTGCGCCTTGCGGTACTCGCCTCCGAAGTGGAACTGATGGGCGCCCTTGGTCCAGGTCAGATCCTCGTCAAGATGACCGGTTATATCCGTGCGGCCCAGCGGCGGCGTGACGCCGATGGGATCGAATCCCCCGCTGCTGGAGTTAAGCCCGCCGCTGTCGGCGGTGGTGCCGATGACCAGGTGGGGCGCGCCGCCGATAGTCGATCCGGTGTCGAGACCGAGGCCGATGGGATCGAAGTTGGTGTCGGCGTCGGCGAACACCTGTTGGAAATAGCTGACGCCGGCGGATAGCTGGTTGGCCATGGTGGGCGAGAAGACGCGGTTATACACCAGCGAGTAGTTCTGAATGTGCGTGCCGGCTTGCTGGAAATAGGGCGCAAGCTCAGAGGAAACGGGAGCAGTTTGAATGCCCTGGCCAATAAAGTACGTAAACGCGATGTGGTCCTTGTCAGTGAGTTTCTCGTCTATTTTGGCGACGCCATTGTAGCTGTACCCGGTGGTAATGCCGGTAGCGGAGTAGTTGAGCGGAGTTGCCGCGCCGGTCAGCGCCGAGGCCGGCCACAATCCGGGGATAGTGCCGTTGCCATTCAGCAGATTTAGGGCGACCGGGTTTTCCGTCATGCCGTACTGGGTCAGGACGGCCAGCGCCTCGGCCTGATAATCGGCCGTGGGCTCAGTGGCCTTGCCTCCGGCGCCGATGTCAAACCATTGATGTTCGCCGGAGACGAAGAAGAAGGTCTTGTTCCTCACGATTGGCGCGCCCACCGAAAATCCATAATGCTGGTTGCGCGTTTCCGGCTTGATGGTTTCAAAGGGATTGTTGGCCTGAAATGCTTCGTTGTGATTGTAGTAGTAAGCCGAGCCGTGCAAAGCGTTGCTGCCCGACTTGATGGTGACGTTGGCCGTGCCGCCCGAGTTGCGGCCGATCTCAGTGGTGCCCGATGTCGTGAAGGAGAAGCTTTCGATGGCGTCGATGGGCATAATAACGGCTGCAATCCCATTCACGCCGCTTTGATTCACGGCCGGAATATTCCACCACAGATCGTTATTGTCGGTGCCCTCGATTTGCCAGTTCACTGAGTTGGTGCGGGTGCCGTTCACGCTCGATGACAGCGCGCCGCCGCCTGTTGAGTAGCCGGCAAATCCCGCGTTTTGCGCCAGCATCTGCGTAAAGTCGCGGCCGCTGTTTGGCAGATTTTGAACAATCTCCTCAGGAATGTCCGAGGCCTGCACGTCGGTCACAGTGTCCAGTGTTAACGCATTGGCCGTCACCTCAATCGTCTGCGCCGCTTTGGCAATCGAGAGCTTGACCGGCAATGTGTAATTGATGCCCGCCAGAACCGTAACCTTGCTCACCTTGAGTGTGGCGAAGCCGGTTGCGGCAACAGTGACCGTATAGTCACCCACAGGCATATTCGTAAAGGCGAATTCGCCGGCGCTCGAGCTCAGCGCCTTATAGGATGTGTTAGTCGCCACTTCAACTGCGGTGATCTGCGCGCCCGGCAATACCGCGCCCGATGCGTCGGTCACTGTTCCGCTGATGTCTCCGCGAAACGTCTGTCCGAAACCGGCTGCCGGCAGAGCAAGAACCAGCGACAGTAAGCAAGCTGTGAATGCACTACGTGAACTGCGATTCTTCATTGCGCCTATCCTCCAAATGGTTCAGTTAGGGTGTTATGTCGTGCCCCCTGTTTGGGAAGAATGAGAACGGGTTAAGCGGGGGGCGTTATTGAACGCACACGAGTCTTGTTTTTGTCTGGGGAAATTTATGAGGAAAAGATGCGTTCAGAGGGGGTGCCATCCCTTAGGATAGGGTCCAAATGTATAAAGATTCAATAAAGATCGCAGCGAAGAATGTGGCGTAAGCGGCCGACAAGCCACCACAGTCACAAGCGATTGCGCTACCAGGAGCAATCTGGACTACCCACGAAAACGGGTGCCCCAGGTCTGGATTTTCGAACCTGGGATAGCACGAACATCAACCGAACTGTCGAGACCCGGCACGGAAATGGATGAACAGTTGACAACTGATCACTGACAACTGACAACTCGCATCTCTACCATCGGCTCAAGATGCGCGGTAAAATGCCGCAAAAACGGCGCCTCGTAGGTCAGCCGCATTCCGCCGATCTGTTCGCGATTCTTCCACACCTCCAGAATCACCTCGATCAGGTAATCGATGTGGCTCTGCGTGTAAACCCGCCGCGGTATCGCCAGCCGCACCAGGTCCATCTGCGCAGCCGAAGCAAACATCAGCGTGCCGATCTCCACCGACCTTACTCCTCCCTCGAGATACAACTCGCAGGCCAGCGCCACGCCCGGAAACTGGTCCGCGGGAATGTGCGGCAGAAACGCCCGCGCATCGAGATAAATCGCGTGCCCTCCCGGCGGCTGCACAATCGGCACGCCGGCAGCCGCAATGTGGTTGCCCAGATACGCCGTCGAGGCGATCCGGTAACGCAGATAATCCTCTTCCAGCGCCTCCTGAACCCCCACCGCAATCGCTTCAAGATCCCGTCCCGCCAGGCCGCCGTACGTCGGATACCCCTCGGTCAGAATCAGCAGATCCTTTTCCTGTTGCGCCAGCAGATCGTCGTTCGTGCACAAAAATCCGCCAATGTTGGCCATGCCGTCTTTCTTGGCTGACATCGTGCACCCGTCGCCCAGCCGGAACATCTCCTGCGCAATCTCTTTTGGCGTTTTGTCTTCGTATCCCGGCTCGCGCAGCTTGATGAACCACGCATTCTCCGCAAAACGGCACGCATCAAAATAAAGCGGGATCCCGTGCTTCCGGCACACCGCGCTCACCTGCCGCGCATTCTCCATCGAAACCGGTTGCCCGCCGCCGGAGTTATTCGTCACCGTCAGCATCACCAGCGGAACGCGCTCGCGCCCCACGCGCTCAATCAAGCTTTCGAGCGCTGCCACGTCCATGTTTCCCTTGAACGGATGCACCAGCGCCGGCTGCTTGCCCTCAGGAATAACGAGGTCGACGGCCTCTGCGCCGGTAAACTCCACATTGGCGCGAGTGGTATCGAAGTGAGTGTTGTTGGGCACCACGTCGCCCTTCTTGCACGCCACGCCAAACAAGATGCGCTCCGCAGCACGGCCCTGGTGCGTGGGAATCACGTGTTTGTATCCGAAAATATCCTGAACGGAATTCTTGAACCGATCGAAGCTGCGGCTGCCCGCGTAGCTCTCGTCGCCCTCCATGATCGCGCCCCACTGCTTTGTCGACATCGCGCCCGTCCCCGAGTCGGTGAGCAGGTCGATCAATACATCGTCAGCCGGCAGCAGGAACAGGTTGTAGTGCGCGGCCTTCAGCAGCTTTTCTCGCTCAGCGCGCATAGTCCAGCGAATGGGTTCAACGCTCTTGATTCGGAACGGTTCGATAATGGTCTTGGCAATCATGTTTTGTCTTGAAGGTCCCTGCGCATTATTGCGCGGCAGGCAGGTGAAGGGCAAAGGAGGGTGGCGGGCGAGGTAACAATTGATGAGCGAAAGACAGGCTTGCTTCGTCTCTCTTTACAACACACTTTTCACTGAGGGGTTTCTGAGATGGCCGGCCTTGCGGCTTCGAAGAAGCGTTTCAATCCGGGATACCAATTGACCGCCTTGGCTCTGCTAATGGTGGCAATGTATGAGTGTATGCGCACGCTGCGTTTTACGAATGACTGGTTGAACTTGGCGTTCGAAGGCTTGTTTCTCCTGATTCCTCTTCTGGCAATCGCGGTTGCTTCCCGTCTGTCACGTCGGGCTAAAGTGTGGACCCTCGTATTTCTCACTCCCGTGGGGTTGCTTTCGCTTGGCGGGATACTCATCTTTGCGACTAGTGAAATTCCTGTGGTGGCAGAACAGAGGCAATTGAGCCAGGAGTTGGGGACCGTTCGGCAGGGACGATATTCAGTGCATTTGGTTTGGGAAGAAACCGCGGGTGGCGTGCTCGGGCCGCACGGTGTTGGCCTGGAACAGCGAGTGTTTATTGCGCCCGGTCTTTACGTAGTGAAGTTCCTCGATTATTTCGACGGAGAGCACGAGGGCAGCCTCGAAGCGGTAGGCGATCACAAGATAATGGTGCATATCCCCACAATCTCGGGGCACGACAAAGTAGATCGGGTCTATTCGCTCAAGCCATGGGTGTACTTCTAATCTTGTTGAAGAAGCAACCGCACATCCTTCGGCTGCGCCTCAGGATGACAGTCGTAATTACGCTAAAAGCCACATATCAGTAGCGGTAACGGAGTCCCTACTGAACCCTGACCCCTGATCCCCGTATTTTCACTTCACCCGCAGCACAATAATCGTCTCGTCGTCGAAGCGCTCCTTCGCGCCCTGGAAACGGCCTACATCGGCCAGGATTTCGTCGGCAATCTCCTGCGCGGGCCGCTCGCGATTGCTGCACAGCAATCCCGCCAGCCGATCCTGTCCGTACATCTCTTCTTTTTCGTTCTCCGCATCCAGAATCCCGTCGGAAACAAACACAATCACGTCGCCGGGCTGCGTGGCCACATTGAGCTCTTCATACGTCGCGTTAGGAAACATGCCCAGCGGAAATCCCTCGGCCTTCACCGTGAGCGACTGTCCTGACCGGCAGAACAATGGTTGCACGGCGCCCGAGTTCGCCACCTGCAGCGTTTGGTTCTCGTCGTTCCACAGCGCAAACAATAGCGTCACGTACTGTGACTCGAGTTTGCGCTCCTGCAGCGCGTCGTTCAGGTCGGCCAGCATCTGCGCCGGGTCGGGCTGCTGCTGCGCAGCCGAGCGCATAATGCCGCTCACCAGCGCCGCAAACAGCGCCGCCGGCGCAGCCTTTCCACTCACGTCGCCCAGCACAATCGCCGAGCGGTTGGGGCCATAATCGATAAAGTCGTAGAGGTCGCCGCCAATCGACCGCGCCGGCAAAAACCGCACCGCCATCTCGGCATGCGTGTGCACCGGGGCCTCAGCCGGCAGCAGCCTGAGCTGCACCTCGCGCGCCATCGCAATGTCTTTCTCGAGCTGCGCTTCCTGCCTGCGCACCGCCTGGTACAGCCGCGCGTTCTCAATTGCGATGGCGATCTGCGAAGCCAGCGTGGTCAGCATCCGCTCATGCCCTTCGTTAAAGAAGCCCGTCCGCGTGTGCTCCAGATCGAGTACGCCAATAATGCGGCCCTTGTAAAAGAGCGGAACAATCAGCTCCGATCGCGTCTCGGGATTCATGGGCAGGTAGCGCGGATCCTTCGCGACGTCGGGCACGTTGATGGTCCGCCACTCGCGCACCGCCGCGCCCACCAGCCCGCTGGTCGTGGGAATCCGCCTGAGCGGCGCATGCGAATAACCGAATCGCCAGGAATAGCGCGTGATCAGCGTCTCACCCTTCTCATCCAGCAGCATGATGGTGAACATCTGGTAGTCGATCAGCCGGCGCAGCAATTGACCGACGCGTTCGAGCAGCGGCCCGAGATCGAGAATCGACGCAAGCTCGACGGCGATCTCGTTCAGAACTTCCAACGCCCGCGCCTGGCGCGAAACCCGCGCGTAGAGCCGGGCATTCTCAATGGCCTGCGCAATGCGCGACGCCGTAAACGTGAGCAGATGCAGATGCTCAGGCCGAAAATAGCCCGCCTGTTCGCTTTCAATATCCATTACGCCGATCAGCCGGTTCTTGGCGATCAGCGGAACGGTAAGCTCGGAACGCACGTCGGGATTGGCCGCGATGTAGTGCTCCGAAGCGGTCACATCGTTCAGCAGCATCGGCTGCCGCGTAAGCGCCACCTGGCCCACCACGCCTTTGCCCAGCGGCACTCGCGTGCGTTCCACCTGCGGCGTATGGCCGATCTGGAAACGCATGCGCAGTTCCTTGCTGCGGTCGTTGAGCAGGAAGATGGCAAAGATGCGGTAGTTGATCACCGCGCGCACCAGCTCCGAAGTGCGGTTCAGCAATGTCTGCAGGTCGAGCGTGGTATTGAGCGCCTCGGTCAGCTTCAGCAGATACTCCGCGTCGACCGGCTCAATGCGCGCGTTTACCGGGTCAAGATGCGCCATCTCAGCCGGGCGGTAGTCGCCCTCGAGTTCGGTCGCCTCGGCCCGCGGAGTTGGTGTTTTTCGCGTCATGCGTCGAAGGAAAGGATAGCAGTGAGCAGGGAACAAGTGAACAAGGGAACGAGGGAACAAGGGGACATAAGGCCGGGTTCATCCGTGCGCTGAGTCACACCGAAAGCCCATAAGTCATCCTATCTTCAGCTAAGCGACCCAAAAGGGCGGAGAAAAGGAGTCGAGCGTTGGAGCGTCATTCAAAGATCTGGTGGTGTGGAAGCGGGCTGTTCAACTGAGCATTGAGGTTTATCGCGTAACGGCGTCGTTTCCGCAGTCCGAGCAATTCGGCCTCATGAACCAAATGCGCCGGGCGTCTGTATCCATCGCAAGCAACATCGCAGAAGGGTATGGCAGAGTGACCAAGGGCGAGTATCCGCAGTTTCTTGGCCACGCGAGGGGATCAAACTGTGAGCTGCAAACTCAGCTGGCCATTGCTGCAGCACTTGAGTATGGAGCAGCGAACGCCCACCAGTTAGTCGAAACGCTGTCCGCTGATGTGAGCCGACTTTTGATTGCGATTATGAACAAGCTGAAAGCATAGGCGTTCTTGTTCCCTCGTTCCCTTGGTCCCTTGGTCCCTGCCTTCTCACTCTGCGCCTAATTCCCGCACAATCGCCACGCTCGCCAATGAGCCAATGCGGTTTGCCCCGGCTTCCAGCATCGCCTTCACATCGGCCAGCGTGCGAATACCCTCCGATGCCTTCACACCGCAGCGCGCGCCTGCCACGCCGCGCATCAGAGCCACGTCGGCTGCGGTCGCGCCCCCCGTCGAAAAACCTGTCGACGTCTTGATAAAATCCGCGCCCGCCTGGATCGCAATCTCCGACGCGCGCAGCTTCTCTTGCATGGTCAACAGCGCGGTTTCCAGAATAACCTTGAGCACCGCGCCGTTGTGGTGCGCCACATTCACGGCCGCGTGGATGGTATGCTGCACAGCTTGATGGTCGCCGCTCTTGAGCAAGCCGATCGGCAGCACCATGTCGAGCTCCCGCGCGCCCAGCCGGATGAGTGCGGAGGCCTCCTGCCGGAGCGTCGAAACCAGCGATGCCCCGAAGGGAAACCCGATCACCGCGCCCACCGGAACACCCGTCCCGGCCAGCGCCTTTACCGCCGTCGCCGCCCAAACCGGGTTCACCATCGCGCAGGCAAACCGGTACCTCGCCGCCTCTTCACACAACTGCTCAACTTGGCTTCGGGTTACTTCGGGTTTTAGTATCGTGTGGTCGATTACCGCAGCCAGCGACTGCCAGCTCCTGAGTGTCTGCGCTGCAAACGCCGCCGAATCAAAGCTTCCATTATCAAACTCAAGGTCTTGAGACGCAATCGGGGTAATTGTTGACATAGACTCAGGCTCCAATGCCGTTCGTCCATCGCGTTTTCAGAGATGATGCGTTCCGAAGCCGGGATGCCGGGCCGGCGCTACCATCAACGAGCGCCAACTTTTTTCCAAGCCCGATACGCCTCTGCATCTCTGAAATTGCCGAATGACGGCTCTTTTCACCCTCTCCGGGAAAAGAGTATACGGCAAAACCCGTCACAGCCGCCTCAAGACTCACAATTACTTTTTAATGAATCGATCCCCCCAAATCCGGCTCCCGGATTCGTCAGGCATTGATTTCCATCCGCTCAATCTGCCCGTCGTTGATGGTGTAAGAATGCCGCACCTCGGTGTCGATCAGGAGCCTGCCTTCGAGGTCGCGAACCGTCTGGTGAACCCGAACCTCGAACCGTCCCAACGCATCGCGTTCGATACTCACCGGTTCAACGTGTGGGTCAATCATGGCGAATTGCCGCTGCCAATAGGCGCGCACCGCATCCACGCCATGCACGTAGCCGCCTTCCATCCCGTTGGCCCATTCAACCTCGGCGCTCATGTGCGCCAGCACATCTTCAATACGACGCGCATTGAAGTCCCGATACATCGTGCGCAACAGCTCCTGTTCGTCCACGCTCGCACTCCTCGGCTTCTATGCCGGCTGATCCGGAGGCATCAGGCAGATGTCCGGTAAATTGCGATAGCGTTCGGCAAAATCCATCCCATAGCCGATCACAAACAGATTCGGCACCGCAAATCCTACGTAGTCGGCCTCGATCTTCTCGATCCGCCGCGAAGGCTTGTCGAGCAACGTGGCGATGCGCAAAGTCTTTGGATGCTGCTGCAGGAAGAGCTTGCGCAGGTAGGCGAGCGTCAGGCCGGTGTCCAGAATGTCTTCCACGATAAGCACGTTCTTGCCCTCGATCGGTTCATCCAGGTCCTTGATGAGCTGCACCGCTCCCGACGAGGTCTGACTGCCCTTGGGATAGCTTTTGACCGCAACGAAATCGAAGGTAGCGTCAACGTCAATGGCCCTCGACAGGTCGGTAAGGAAGAACGCCGCGCCCTTGAGAACGCCAACCATTGTCAGTTTCTCGCCTTTCAGATCGCGCGTGATCTGTTCGCCCATTTCGGCCACCCGCTCGGCAATCTGCTGGCGGGAGATAAGAATTTCGAGTCCCCTGAAGGTCGTGGTAGCCATGCACACAGTATCACCTGAAATATTCGATCCCGCCTCTGTGTAAATCGCGGAAGGCGCGCAGCGGGGCAGGAGTGTAAGTGGCTCAGCCGCTACGTTGAGCCGTTGATTGAAGTGTGTCGGCGTCGACACTTTCCGCTTTGAACCGTCAACCCCCGGCAATAAACTGGCCGGGTATCTGCCCCCGTCTATACTTGAAATAGCAATGTACCCGTACATCCACATCCCTCATCTGTTTACTTTGCCCACTTTCGGGCTCATGTTGTGGCTGGCCGCCGTTATCGCCGCGGTGGTGGTCGACCGCAACTTCAAGCGCGCCCGCATTGACGCCGACGCCATTGGAATGGTGGCTATTGCCGTTGTGGCGGGCATCATTGGCGCCAAGGTTTGGCACGTTATCGACACGCCCTCCGAATTCAAGCTCGACGGCTGGCGGGTTCTTTACGATACGGCCGGCTTTGCCTGGTACGGCGGGCTGATCTTCGGCATCGGCGCACTCGTTTTCCAGGGATGGCGCGCCAGGATCGGCGCACTGCGCACTCTCGACCTCGCCGCCCCGGCCGCGGCGGTCGGATACGGCATCGGCCGCATCGGCTGCTTTCTCTCCGGCGACGGCTGCTACGGCATTCCCACCAGACTTCCCTGGGGAATGACTTTTCCCCACGGCATCGATCCGGTCTTTGTGCCGGTTCATCCCACCCCGCTTTACGAAATGGCCGCAGGAATTCTCATTGGCGCCTGGCTCTACTGGCGCGGCGGCAAGCCCCATGCCACGGGCGCCATTCTCGGCCGGTACCTGCTGCTTACCGGCCTGGCCCGTTTCCTGGTCGAGTTCATCCGTCGCAATCCCAAGGTGCTGTGGGGAATGTCGAATGCCCAGCTCGCCAGCGCCGGGGCTGCCTTAGTCGGAATCGCCATTATCTGGTGGGCGGCAAAGCGGCCGGCAGAGCTGCCCGCGACGGTGCCGGCGCCGGTGGGCAAGCCGGCATAGAGCCGGGTGGGTGGCGCACCCATGTTTTTCGTCTTCACCCTCCCACCCTCAGTGGTGGGCCGGTTTAGATTTCAAAAACTTAGGGTGCGCTAACCACCGATTTTCCGCCCCTTCAAAACGAAAACGTAGTCTGAAAATTAATCGCCCGGTTGCCCGGCGTGGGATTGGCAAAGGCGCCTGACGCCAGCGACTGCGTCTTGCCATAGAGCGGCGAAAGCAGCACGCCGTTTGGTGTGCCCAGGTTCACCATGTTGAACACATTGCTGGTGCCGACAACGAACGTCAGGTTGAACCGTCGCGGAGCCGCCTGGTCGAGCTTCACGGCTGCTCCTCCGTTGCCGATGACCCGGCCGCTCCCGCTGTTTGCATTTGCGGTGTAGGTTTGACCCTCGCGCCCGGTCCTGGTGCGCGGCCCCACACCGATCACTTTGCTGAGGCGCACGTGGTACACGGCATTAGCCGGTCCGGTCCCCAGATCGAAAGGAACTATCGTCTCGTCTTTGCCCGCCGGATTTGTGTCGAGACAGCCGTACTGCGTCGCAACCACCCCCGCCGTGCCGCAGGTCCCAAACGTGGGCCGCGCGTTAAAGCGATTGTTGCCGGTGAGGTCTTCGCCGATAGTGATGTTGTAGGGCACGCCGGATTGCGCCGTGAGCAGCGACGCGAACACGATACCCCATGGGCCGGAGTAGCTGTTGAGGAAGGTGAGGCGCTGCCGGTAGCCGAACGGCGCGCGGCCGTAGTCGAGTCCGGGATTGGCTCCAACCGAGGGTGTGAAGTTGACACCCAGGGTGTCGCTCCTCGCCTCGTTGATGAGGTAGTAGCCGGTGAAGACGAACCGCTTCCGCTGGATACTCGTGGTGAAAATGAGTTGGTTCTGGCGGTAAAACCCTCCCGACTGGAACTGGTAGTTGTACTCGGCCGGAGCGGCGCCCGTGATGGTGTAGTTGGCCGGGTCGAACGGGGGTGCGTTGATGCAATCGCTCAGATAATGGTGAACGCCCTGGGTGTAGAGGTAAGTGATGTTGGCGGTAATGCCCTTGGCGATCTGGCGATCGACGCCCACGCCGGTTTGCATGTCCAGCGCGGCGTGAAAGTGGTGAGAGATAGTCTGGACAGTGAGCGATTTCGAGCCCAGCGAAGCGAGAACCGAGCCCGGTATGGGAGCGTCAGGGTTATAGAATCCCGGGTTCTGAACGATATAGGCTGTCTGGTTGATGCCGTTGTTGTGAATGGCCTCCGCAATGTACGGCGTGCCCGAATACGAACCGGCAAATGAGTTGGGCACCGTGAACCGGTTGTAGAACCAGCCGTAGCCGGCGCGGATGATCGTCTTTGGCGTGGCTGTGCCGTGAACGCTCGGGCTCCAGGCAATCGCCGCGCGCGGCGCCCAGTCGCTGTGATCGTGAATCCGGTTCTGGCCTTCCAGGCGCAGGCCAATGCCGATGCTGAGGTCCGGTCGAGCCTTCCAATCGTCCTGAAAATAGAATGCGCCGTCGAAGAGCTTCAAATTAACTGCGGGATTCGCAATGACCGTGGCGACGTATAGAGCGGGTTGCTGCGCCTGGTAATCGGCCACCGTCTGAAACGTGTAAGTTCCGTTCTCGCCGGTCGTCGCGTAGCTCATGGCGTCGTTAAGCTTCAACCGAGTGCCGAAGCGGAGGGTTTGGTTGCCCATGGTTGCGGTCGAATAGTTCTGCAGTTCGAAGCTGTTCTGCGTGTCGCGTTCTGCGCCCGCATTATTGCC
>Ga0335072_10005709_pt1 | contig 18317 bp, 13 predicted proteins | sample Lox_Sample_21_FD_206725 | JGI IMG/M metagenome (GOLD analysis project Ga0335072, IMG submission 206725) | Soil microbial communities from Loxahatchee National Wildlife Refuge, Florida, United States - Lox_Sample_2.1 | ecosystem: Environmental > Terrestrial > Soil > Wetlands | place: USA... | reverse complement strand
CGCGGATCGAAGTTCTTGAGGGTCGGATTATTGCTGAAGTAAGTCTTGACGTCGGTTACGGCGGCAGAGGTGGGTGTGGCGAGCTCGCCCAGCCTGTTTCCAACCGCGGTGAAGTCGGTGTTCATCTCGTAGCGCACGCCGAGATTGAGCGTCAGGTTGGGACGAATGCGCCAATCGTCCTGCGCGTAACCGGCGGCGATGGTGGTGCGCAGGTCAACGGGCGCGACCGGAAGCGTCGGCAGGCCCGATTCGAAGAAAGCGGGAACGTTGGTGAGAAAGTTTTTCAGCGACCCGAAGTCCCACTCGCCGAACGGCAGCAGCCCGGCTTCCTCGTTATCCTGCAGCCGCTCCACGGAGCCGCCAAACGCAAATGAGCTTCTGCCGCGGACCAGGGCAACGTCGTCGTAAAGCTGGTAGTTGTTGTAGTGGTAGGTATAGGTTCCCACCGCGCCCACGCCGCCGTTGAAGGTAGTTAATCCGGAGACCAGCAGCGCACCGACGTTCGCGCCCGGAAAGTATCCCAGCGCGGTGTTGCTTGCCGCGGGATTGATAACTCCCTGCTGGCGCGGGCCGACGGCTACGGAGCGCGAGTAGCCCAGCCGCACGGCGTTGGTGAGCTGCGGCGAAAAAATCTGAATATCTTCGATGGAGCCGGCTGCTCGGCGGGAGATTGCCTGATCGATCACTGCGTCCGACGGGTCCGCCGATGAAATGCTGCTGGTGTCGTAAAGAATGGTCGCGTGCAGCGTGTTCCTGTCCGTAAAGTTCTGGTCCAGGTGAATGGTGCTGAAGTCCTCATTGGTCGGCTGCTGAGTGACGAAACTAAAGATGCCTGTATCGCCGCTCACGGCGCCATTGGGCAGGTTGTAGAGCGCAAGGAACGGAGCTACGTTGGCGTTCACCGTCACTTTGCCGGCCACCAGGTCACCTGTGCGCGCGTTGGGACTGGGTACGATGTCCTCCTCGGAGCTGCCCAGGCTCTGGCGAAAGCCCTCGTAGTTGCCGAAGAAGAATGTCCGGTTGCGGTAGATGGGTCCCGAGGCAGTGCCGCCAAACTGGTTGCGCCGGAACGGCGGAATGACGACCGGATCAAAATAATTGCGCGCATCGAAGACGCTGTTGCGAAGGTAATCATACACGGAGCCATGGAAGGTATTGCCGCCGGAGCGCGTGATTGAGTTGATGACTCCGCCGGAGGTGCGTCCATATTGAGCAGGCGCGTTGCTCTGGATGACGGAAAACTCTCCCACGGCGTCTACGCCGAGTATGGCGCCGGAGACGCTGCCGGGGCTGCCGTTGGCGTAGTCGTTTTCGTTAATGCCGTCGAGCAGGTAGCTGATCTGCTGCGGGCGGTTGCCGCCGATGCTGAGTTGCGATCCGAAGCCGCGGCTGAGACGAGTAGTTGACGTGGCATCGGCGCTGTACTGGGTTTCTACCGCAGAAACGCCCGGCTGCAGAGTCGCCAGTTGCGTAAAGTCGCGTCCATTCAGCGGAAGGTTGCGCGTGGTTGCGCCGTCCACCACGCCCTGCACCGAAGAACTGACCGTCTCGAGCGCACTGCCGACGATAGAAACGACGACGCTGCTGGAAACCGTGGCCACCGTCAACGGCACATCCACCTGCCGGACGCTGCCTACTGTCAGGACTACATTGTCGATCTCGCGGCGCCCGAAGCCGGCCCTTGAAACCACGATTTTGTATGTGTCCGGCGCAAGGTCGATGGCGGAATAATATCCCGCGGAGTTACTGATCAAAGCGCGGGAGACGCCGGTCGATTCATCGGTGACCGTCACTTTGGCGCCGACCACGATGGCTCCGGTGGGATCGGTCACCGTGCCTTCGAGCGTTGCGGAGCCCTCAGTCTGCGGGCGCGCCGGGACTGCGGCAGAGAGACAGAGAAAAACCAGCGATGCGAGCAGCAGTGGCGTACAGTGTGCCTTCTTCAACACGAGAAACGTGCGGCGGATCGGGGAAGCCATCTTTATCGCTCCTGTCCAGATCATGAATCGCCCCGGTTGTTCGACGCCGGCTGTCATGCTGGAATTCAATGGTCAACCACGATAGCCGCCGCAATGCAAGCGAGTCCTGAACTGATCGTGAAAGTCCGTTCATCTTTGTTTATCCCGCGGCGCGGATCTTGCTGCGCCTGAACAGATTTTCAGGTTTTGTTCATGGACTTTCCGCGGCGCGCGTGGCATGATGGCCCAAGTTTTGCCGCACTGGAGACCGAGTTGAAGATCAGTCTATGCATTGGTATTGCCTGCTGTCTCGCTGCGGCAGCGCCGGTCCGCAATGCCGCCTGGGGCCAGAACCTCGAACAGCCGAAGGCGCATCCCAATCCGCCTCTGCCCTACTTCGGCAAGGTGGATCCCTCCATTCCCGCTTACCGGCCCGTTGCGCACCTGACCGGGAGCCTGCGCGGCGTGGAATCAAACACCGTCACCAGCCTGCTCCAACTGTGGGAGGACGGCTTCACGCGCATCTATCCCGGCGTCCACTTTCAAGTGGACATCGGCGGGTCAGGCCAGGGCGGACCGAGGCTCACCGCCGGCACCGCCGACTTTGCCTTTATCTCCCGCGAGATGATGGGGCGGGAGGTGACCCCGTTCATCGAGAAGTTCGGACGCAAGCCGATGGACATTGAAGTTTCCGGCGGCAGCTTCGCCGACAAGGCCTTTACCGACGCGGTGGTCTTCATTGTTAACAAGCAGAATCCGCTCAATCGCATTTCGTTCGATCAACTCGATGCCATCTACTCGGCCACGCACAATCGCGGCTTGAAGACGCCCATCACCACCTGGGGCCAGCTTGGACTGACCGGCGACTGGGCCGATAAGCCGATTCACATGTGGGGCGTGGAGATTCCCAACGGTTACGACGTCTTTGTGAACATGCGGGTGCTCGCCAACGGGCAGTGGAAAGACGGCATTGAGAGCCAGCATACGGTGATTCCGCTCGCTGGCAAGGTCGGCGCCGACAAGTACGCGATCAGCTACACCGGTCTTGCATGGGACGACAGTCCCAATACGAAAGTGCTGGCGCTGTCGATCCATGAGGGCGGCCCGTATATTCCCGCAACATTTCAGACGGTGGCCGCGCAGACTTACCCGCTGAGCCGCGTGATCTATATATTTTTCAATCAGCCGCCGGGCAAGCCGGTGAATCCGGTGCTGCTCGAGTTTCTTCGTTACATTCTGAGCCGGCAGGGTCAGCAGCAGATTGTGAAGGACGGCATCTATACGCCGCTGCCCGCCGCGCTCGACGTCCAGCAGCGCCAGCGCCTGGAGCGCGCCGAGCACGGGTGCGCCTGCGCGAATTAAAGGCTTGAAAGAAGCCTGCGGCGCTCTCAGTGCGGGAGCAGGAAAAACAAAGAGAGCGCATAGCAGATCAGCGCGACCAGAAATGTAATCACCATGAAGCCCATCACGCGCCGCATGGAGATGCCGGCGATGGCCAGAATGGGCAGCACCCAGAACGGCTGCAGCATGTTGGCGGCCGACTCGCCCATGGCCACTGACATGGTTGTGCCGGCCAGTGAAGCGTGCAGCGCCTGGGCCGCGGGGATAGCGAATGGCCCCTGCACGGCCCAGTGCCCGCCTCCGCTGGGAATGAACAGAGTAATGATGAGCGAGGTGAGATAGGTGAAAAGGGGAAGGGTGCGCGCGGTGGAGAAACGGATGAACGCGGCGGAGAAAACGCCGGCGAGACCGGTCGCGGTCATCATCCCCATGAGCCCGCCATAGAGCGGGTACTGGAGAATCAGCGGGCCGGTAAATCGTCCCGCCTGCTTCATGGCGGCGGCATAGGCCACAGGCCGCCAGTGCAGCACCACGCCGAGCAAAAACAAAATCAGGATGACGGAATTCAAGTCCACTGAAAAGTGCTGCTCTCGCAGCATGAAGTAGAGCGCGACGGCGCCGAAGGCAAAGACGAGCACGGTCAGCAGCCAGGCGCGGTCGAGCGTCACGCCCAGCGTGCCGCGCTTTTCCTTCACGGCCGGCGGCGCGTCCTCGGACTTCAGCCGCTCGATGTCCGCCGCCACAATGTCCTCTTCCGCGGGGCCGGTAAAACAGAGAATGAGCGGCAGAATCACCACCAGCGCCGCAACGGCCACTAGGTTGAAGCGGGTAAAAACCGTTTCTGATAGTGGCAGAATCTGCCCCGTGGCCCTTTCCACCATATTCAGGGCCGAGCCGTGCGTCGCCTGCGAGAGCGCAATCGATCCAGAGAGCCCCTCTGTGGAGATTACGAAGCCCGAGTAAGCCGCGGCCACCAGCCAGCCAAAGTCGATGCGGATGCGCTTGGCCACTTCGCGCGCCAGCAGCGCCGAGCAGACCAGCCCCAGCCCCCAGTTGAGCCAGGAAGCGATCAGGCTGACCAGCACCGTGAGCGCGATGGCCGTGCGCGGCGTTTTGGGAATGGCGGCGATGCGCTCCAGACCGCGCCGCGCCACCGGCGTGGATGCCAGCGCGTAGCCTGTGGCCAGCATCATCACCATCTGGAAAGCGAAAGTGAAGATGCTGAAGACGCCTTTGTACCAGCCGGAAAGAATCTCGTGAATGCTTGCATGCGGAGCCAGCCAGTAAGCCAGCGCCGCGCCCAGAAAAGTGAGCAGGAGCGCGAAGACATAGGCATCCGGCAGCGCCCGCTCGAATATGTAGACAAAGAAACGCGTGAATCGGCTCAGCATGGGGACCGCATCGAACTCCTTGATCGTTTACCGTTCACCGTTGAACGGGGAAGCAAAAACGCGGCAGAGGATGGCCGTAAGCTCTGACCAGCATCCGGGCCGCGCATGAGCCATGCGTGAATCGGGAATAAAATCGCGTTCATTTCACTGATGGAAGCTTACTCCGTTCCCGCGCCAGCACGGCCGACGGCAAAGGAAAGTACGCGCCCTCGCGGCTCACATCCTGCTGACCCTCGCGGCTGAGGACGTAACGTAAAAACTCACGCACCGCGGGGCTGCATTCGCCTTTCCGGTTTCCGCAATCAAAATAGATGAAGACTGAGCGCGTCAGTGGATACCGTCCGGCCGCGTAGTCGCTGCGGTCGGGGGCAATGAAAGGCAATCCCGTCCCCTCCGAGAGTGCGAGCGCCTTTACCGACGGCGTAGTGTAATGGATGTTCGCGATGGCGATTCCCAGCGGGTCCGCGGCCAGCGCATCGACGATCTGCCGGCCCGCGTCTATGCGCCCCCCGGCCTTTGTTTGACGGTTGCCGAATGCGTGCAGGCCGCAATTCCAGGGCGCGCCGCGCAGCACGCGGTTCTGAAAGAACCTGGCTGCCGCATTTGCAGGCAGATAGCCGTACACGTGCACCGGCTGTTTGCCCATCTCGCCGGTGACGCCCGCCTGGGACCAGGTTGGCGGTCCCTGTTTTCTACATCCGAACAGAACGCCTAACTGGTCAAAGCTGATTTTAGTGAGAGGGTTGCCGCGCGCGACGAAGACCATCAATGCATCGGCTTTGGTGGGCACGTCGAAACTGCCCATCGCCACCTCAACGCCGGTGGGCGCGGCTCCCGTCACTTGTGTGTAGGCCATCGTTTCTTCCGGCCAGATCTCGCGGCCCATGAGCGCAAGGTCGGCGGCGCCGGCGTAAAGCCCGCCCATTGCGGAAACCGTGCCATTCAGCCGTTCTTCGAACCGCACCTCAGGTTGATAGCGATGGAACCCTGCCTCCCACAAGCGCATAAGCTCCTGCATCTGCACGCTGCCCCAGACGCGTATTATCCCCGCCGTGCGGCCTTCGGGAACGTATCCGGGCTGGGCCTGTGCCGCAAGCGCGGGCAGGATTGCAGCCGTAAACAATGCTATGCGCGGAAATGGGAGCAAGCGGCGAGTCGCCTCCAGTAAGCAACCGCATCATAGAGCCGCCGCGCGGCGTTGCGCTGAACGTCGCGTAAAAAGCCGTTCAGAAATTCGCCAACCCTCAGCGCTCAATCCGCGCGCGTGGCATATGAACGCATTTTTATTTGCGCTTCAGCCTCTTCTCATGCCCAACGGAGATGCTTCACTGGACATCGTGCCGGGAGGATGCAGAGGGATGAGGAAGTTGTATTACGCGGCGGCGTTGATTCTTGTGGGAATGTTTGTCGGGGCGCGAGCCGGCGCGCAGACCGCGCCCTCGCTCAAGCTGATCAAAACCGTCACCCTGCCCGGCTATCACGGCGACTTCGATCATTTCGCTGTGGACCGCGAGCGCGGGCGCATCCTGCTGGCGGCCGAGGATCATGGGACGCTCGAAGTGTTCTCGCTGAAGACCGGCGATCATCTGCGCACGGTCAAGGACGGCATTGAGACTCCGCACAGCATCCTGGTGCGTCCCGCCGCGCCTACCATCTTCCTCGCCGACAGCGGCAACTCGATGTCGAAGATCTTGAACGCGAATACCTACGCGGAGGTGCGCACGGTTCCGCTGACGGTGGGCGCCGACTCCTCTGGCTACGATGCGCCGGCAAACATTTTGTATGTGGTAACTGGCGGTAAGGATGTGAACATGAAGACGGCCAATCTGGAGGCCGTCAATCCCGCGACCGGCGCGCGCCTGGGCGGAGTCACTTTTCAGGACAATCACGTCGAGGCCATGGCGCTTGAAAAGCACGGCCCGCTCCTCTTCATCAATCTCGCCCAGACCAACAGGCTCGCCGTCGTGAACCGCCGGACGATGAAGACGATCGCTCTCTGGCCCGTACCTCCGGCGCAGATGAACGCCATGGTGGCCCTCGACGAGCAGCAGCACCGCCTCTACGTTGTGTGCCGCAATCCGGGCATGGTGGTCGTCATGAACTCCGACACCGGTGCTGTCGTCTCCACCGCGCCGGCTCCTCTGCGCGCCGATGACCTTTTCTACGATCAGCCCGCGCACCGCCTCTATGTTCCCGGCGGCGAAGGCTTCCTTGGCATCTACGATACTTCGTCGCCCAGCCAAATCAAGCCTATCGCCCGAATCCCCACGGCGCCTGGCGCAAAGACAGGCTTGTTGCTGCCGGACAGGCACGAACTCGTTCTGGCCGCATCACCCGGAGACACCACGAACACGGCCAAGATCCTCTTCTATGCGATCGAACACTAAACCCGTGCCCCCGGTCTCGTCCGCCGCAGCGGATAGACGTAGACGGCGGCTACGCAGGTCCGAAGAGCCGCGCCGCGTCGGGAAGCTGCCGCTGCATCTCCCGCGCCACTTCGTTGGCAATCCGGATCAGCCTCTCTTTGTCTTCTCCCGGCTTGTAATTGAACACCACGCCCAGCGCGCCCACGGTGCGTCCTGCGGCGTCTTTGAGCGCCAGCTCGTCTTCAAAGTGCGGCCCGTTTACTTCAAGGTTCGGCTTGCCGGTGTGGATGCAACGCATATCGTCTTCGTCGCCGCGCTTGCCGATACGGCCGAAGTCCGAAGCGACGATCACATTGCCGTGTCCCGGCGGCTGCGCGTGAATCGCCATCAGAAGAATCTCCGGATGCCGCGCCAGAGCATGATTCACCAGCTTCTGCGCAAACGGAGCCGGCCGGGTGTAGCTTAAGTCCATCTCCGATGGCAGCACTTTGCGCATCCCCTTCACCGCTTGCTCCCGCGTTTGCTGCGCGTGGAGAGAGAGTGCGCAGGCCATGGTCATCGCCGTAATAAAAACTCTGGTTCGCTGTGTCTGCATGCGTCTCCTCGCTCGTTTGCCGAAATCGCCCCTGTACCCGAGAGCCCTCTACAGAATTCCGCGCTGGGCTCTCGAGTTGCCGCAGCTTTCCCCCTTCGCCCGGAGTATTCATTCGTCCCAGCACACTCCGATGAGCGCGGATCAATTCTTTCATTTGGGGCGTAATGAATGGAGCGGCGGGCTGGGGTGCAGCGCAAAGGCTCACAGGGGACAGAAGGAGAACCACTAACGCCGTCACCAAAAAGCGAATTAGCCTGATCATTTTGTTGGCCTCGACCACTCCTGATCCACCAGCAATGATTGAGCGTGATCGTGAGAGCAATTATGGCACAGGCCGACCCAGCGAGACGGTCGGGGGACCGCAATCATTCTCAACCCGGCAAAGCTTCGCCGTTCCTTCCAGATGTATCACCGTTAGCCTTGATCGGAAGCGCCTCGGCGACGAGTTTGGAGCGAGCACGGAACTAATTCCGAGGCGCTTTCGATAAGGAGGTAAGAAGGAAGCCGCTGACGTTTGCGGCGGACGTGGTTTATATATATGGAATTTGAATAGCGTTTTGCTTGATAACTATGCACTCAACTTTCAGCTTCCGCAAGTCAAAGTGCGTCGTCATGGCTGCTTCAGTTTACAACGCGCCAGTGTTCGCCGCGTCAGCAGCTTCGTTCTGACCGCCGACTCTGAAATTTGAAAGTAGTAACCTTCGTGCCCTTTCTAGCTCGACCCGCTGGCCGCGGATGCTCCGGCCCGGGCGGAACCGCTTCGGGGTGTCTCCCCATCGCCGACAACTATACCAGAACCGCAAATTTACACTCTGAGCTAACCAAAGAACGGGTTTCCCTTAGTTGCAAACCAAAACGAGTTCCGTTGCGATCCAAGAGTGGTCACTCGGAGCGAAGCACGGTATTGAGGTCCGTAGTCGCTGCGTTTGCAGCTGGTATGAAGCTCCCCATCAAAGCGAGTCCGGTCATTAGAGACCATGCGATCAAGAGTGAAATCGCATCGTGCGGACTAATTCCGACCAGCACGCTCGAAAGGAAACGGCCTGCCCAAAGCGCCGACCCGATCCCAAGAGCGCTGCCAATCAAGATCAACGTAGCTGCTTGTCCAACGACAAGCCGAAACAGCCGCGTGCGCGACGCCCCAAGCGCCAATCGAATTCCCATCTCTTGCGTGCGTTGCGAGACGGAGTATGCGAAGACTCCGTATACGCCCACGCCCGACAATACCAGTCCTAAGAGTGCGAAGGCGGTGATGAGAACCATGATCGTGCGGCGTTGAGAGACGGCGTCGGCCACTTTCTCATCCAGGCTCTCGACGTCGAACAATGGCTGCTGCGAGTCTACGGTGAGAAGCGCCTGGCGCATCGGTTCGGCAAACGATGCCGAATCTACACCGCGCACGATGATGTGGATGTCCGTGACCGTCATCTGCGCCATCGCAACGTAGATTTCCGGTTGAACCTCCTGCTCAAGCCCGTCGTGGCGCACATCCTCCACAACGCCCACCACCGTGGTACGCATCATCGAAGGAAGGCGATCCACCACGCGGCCGATCCGAAAGTGCTTTCCTATCGCATCGCCATTGAAATAGCGCCGGGCAAATGCACGATTCACGATCGCCACCAGTGGCGAAGTGGCGGTATCGGTATCTGTGAAAGCGCGTCCTGCAATCAGAGAAGTGCCAACCGCTCTGAAGTAGTCCGGCGTAACTGTGATCAAGGTTGCGAAGCGGCGCGCCGGAATTGGCGGATTGGGATCGTCCCCAAAGCTGAACACGTTGGTATAGGTCGGTCCCAGCGGGAGAGCACTCGCAAGCGCTGCGGACTGAACTCCTGGAATGGCCTTGAGCCGTGCCAGCAGCCGATCTGTGAACAGCTGGATCCTCTCCCCGGAGGAATAGCGAGTACCATCAAGCAGCGTTCTGGCGGTCATCGTGTTATTCGGATTGAAACCCGCGTCGTACCGCAATACGTTAACAAAACTGCGAATCAGCATTCCCGAACCGGAGAGAAGCATAACCGTCAGCCCAACCTCGAGTATCAGCAGCACATGGCGTGTCCCGCGTTGTTCTCGTCCGGAACTGATGCGCATCCCGGAAAGCTGGAGAGATCCGCGCAGGTCTACTCGAGTCGTGAAAAGCGCCGGCGCCAATCCAAACAGGAATGTCGTCAGAATGGCGATTCCGATCGCAAACAATACCACCCATCCATTCACCTGAATCAGCCCGCTCAGTTTTCCGAATGGTAGATGCAGCGCCTGCGCGAAGTGCCAAGTCTGCGCGCCCGCCAATGCCTCAGGGCGATTCGCGCGCCGGATCAGCAACGTGATAGCGAATGCGATCGCGCTCCCCAACGCAGCGGCCAGCATGGAAAGCACAAAGCTCTCCAGCATCAATTGCCGGATGAGGCGTCCGCGCGAAGCCCCGAGGGCGTTGCGCACGGCCGTTTCATGCCGCCTCGATACAGCCCGCGCAAGCTGCAGATTGGCAACGTTGACACAGGAGATCAAAAGCAGGCCGACCACCGCGCCAAACACGATCAGCAACGGCCCGCGATTCGCCCCCGTCAGGTCCTGCTGCAACGGGGTAACCTGAATGACCTGATTGTGGGGCATCATTCCTACCCAGGATGGCAAGGTCTTTGCACGCTGCTCAAAGAAGGATCGCACCTCGGCCTGACCCTGCTCCATGCTGATTCCGTCTCGCAGGCGCGCAATCACGCGAATTCCAAAGACAGGCTTCTGAACGGAGTAGGTGGTATCGCGATCCAGGTCGATGGGGCCATAAATATCCGGCTCCAGCGCGAGATCGGGAAAGCTGAAGTGCGGCGGCAATACGCCAATCACGGTCTGCGCGATTCCGTCGAGAATCACTGTTTTTCCCACGACCTTCGCATCGGCATGAAGTTCGCTGCGCCAGAATCGGTCGCTGAGCAAGACAACCGGCGGCCCGCCGCGGCGATCCTCATCGGGCCGCATCACGCGCCCAAGCTGTGGCACCACGCGGAGCATCGGCAGAAAATTCGCCGATACTCCCACCCAATTCACACGCACTGGATCGCCAACCCCGGTCACATTGCGATTGCGCCACAGATATCCGCCAACGTCCTGGAACGACGCCAGTCCGTTCCTGGCCGCCGCGAAATCTGGCGAAGCCATCAGGTTCGTCGGCGATTCGGCGCTGTATGGCTTGATCGTCACAAGCTGCTTCGCCTCCGGATAGGGAAGTGGACGAAGCAACAGCGAGTACACTGCGGAAAAAATCGTAGTGGTTGCGCCGATCCCCAGTGCAAGCGTCAGAATCGCCGTCCATGCAAACGCAGGATTCCGGCGCAATTGGCGCAGACAGTAGGAGACGTCCCGCCAGAGAAGTTCCAGGCTGGCGCCGGCGCGGTGATCCCGGACGGCCTGCTTTACAGGTTCAGCGCAGCCGGCCTCCGCAAGAGCTCTACGGCGCGCTTCGTCAGGCTCAACGCCGGTGGCAATCAACTCATCGGCCTGCTCGTCCATATAGGCACGGATCTCCGCGTCAAGCTCCGCCTCGGCGCGTTCTTTGTGCAGCAGGTTCCGAACAACAGCTTTTAATCGCGACCCGATGGCCATTATGCCTCCTGGGCTTTGAGCGCGCTCGCCATTGCGCGCACGATTGTGCTCCACTGCTCGGTCTCCAGTTGGAGTTGGCGTTCGCCGGCTTTCGTTCGACGATAGTACTTGGCGCGTCTACGATTCTCCGATTCACCCCAGAAAGAGGTCAGCCATCCGGCTTCCTCCATTCTGTGAAGGGCTGGAAACAGAGAGCCCGGCTTTACCTGGAATGTGCCGCGCGTTATTTGCTCGATTCGCCGGGAGATCCCCAACCCATGAAGTTCTCCTTCACCGACCGCCTTGAGGATTAGAAGATCAAGAGTGCCTTGGAGAAGATTGGTTTGATTCTCTCCCATACCAAACTCCTATCGAGAAACTATATGAGTATGGTGTATATTCCTGTTGGATGTCAACGCGAGGCTCTATCCGCTTTTCGTTTCCGATTGAGGAGCCTCCTCGGGCCGGGAGATTTCGTGCGCTTCCGGAGCAGTGGGCGCTCTTTCCACCCACGACCTGGCATTAACCGAGATTGCGCAGCGTGACGATTTGCGCGGGGCCAAGGTTCACATGCAAGCAGGAGCCAGGATGATCCGCTGGATTTCGATTACTGCCTCGGGCCGGGAATTGCGAGCCAGACAAATGGTTGGCGATTGTGCGCGTGATGGGCCTGCAGGTTTGGCATTTTGGTTGTATCACCGCCTACCGTGACTTTACATTCTGGTAAACAACTTCCAGCGCGGTACGGGGGTTGCCGCCCCCAAAAAGCGCTTCTGAAGCATTCTCCCGATAGCCGACAAACCTCCTGGAACGCTTTCAATGAGCGCCTCGGCATGAACTCGTCATTACAAGCCGACTCATTTCTAATTTGCCGATGGCTGCTCAATCTTCTCGATCACCAGAACTTCAATGGGCGCCTTCTTGGGCACGAGTTTCAGTCCCAATTGCTCAGGCAGCGCCGCAAACAGCGAAACCGTGGCTTCCTGTGCCGCGCTTCTCTCGGCATCGCCGGGCGCTGGAGCGTGTTGCCCAACACCGCTCAGCACCGAGTCGTAGTTGCCCTTCAACCCGGTCTCATCCACCACCGGCCTGTTGCCTACTTCGCAAAAGCGCGAGAGCCAATCCGTCATCCGGCCCATCGGCCACGCCGTCGCTGTGAACTGATTTGGAGCTGTCATTCGGAGCCTGGTCAAATGCGCGCCGGGCACTGGCTGCTCACCGGGGGGTGGAAACGCGTCCGGCTTCACTTCCTTCATCTTGATTCCGCCACTCGCAACCACCAGCGCGTACACCGGCAGGTCGCGCGTCTCTATCTTCGCCTTCAGTTGAAAACGATCTTCGAGCAGCGAGTGCATTAGCAGTCGTTACACGTTCATCTTCTCTTCAATTCCAAGCTTGTCGTATGTTGCGATTTCGGCGTCGCTCGCCTTGGCCTGGATGTCGAAACGCTCCGTCAGCAGCCAGCCCGGCGCATCCACCAGATGTGCGTCGGACTTAATCCCGTATGCATACTTCACCAAGTCGCTTACGGTCATGTTGGTCGCAGTAAAGTGCGCGGGTAAGTCCCGTATTTGCCACGGTAAACCTGTATGCAGAGCCGGCTTGATGGTTGCCACTTCAAAGGCGTGCCTCACCCCGTCTTTTGGGTGAAGCAGCGGCACGACGCTGGGCGGCAGTTGCCCCCAACCCACAATCACCGGCACAGCCACAGTCAACCATCGTGCCGCGATCAGCGACAGCTTCCTGCCCAGGCTCATCCTCAGCCCGACATGGCGAGCCATAATTCGGACGATGCGTTTCTTCAAGTCGGCGCCGGAGATACCCGACGCACAGGTGAGCGGAAATTCTACATAGAGTTTGCAAACACTTACAATGGCGTCAGCGTAATCGCGAGGCTCGCCGCCAAGGCTCAGCACCGCTTCATCGCACGCGCGCTCGCGTTCTTCCACCAGCCGCGCTCCAATCCACCAGACAACCGGATGGAACCAGAGGGCCGCCTCGATAACCATATGGATTGCTGCGGTCAGATTGTCAGGCGGTCGCCAAGACGAATTGACAGCGAGATCAGATGGCTGTATAGTCGTTTAACGCTATATCGATCATCGAGGGAAAATGCCAAAGCGAAAACTTGATCCGTTACCCTCCGCCGCATTCCAGATAATGCTTGCTCTCGCGGAAGGCGACCTGCATGGATACGCCATCATGCGCCAAGTCGAGGAGCAGTCCGGTGGACGCCTTCGCCTTGGACCCGGAACCTTGTATGGTTCGATCCAGGCGCTCCTCGAGGGGAAACTGATCGAGGAAGTTGACCGGCCTGGCGACACCGACGCTCACCAGGAGCGCCGTCGCTACTACCGGTTGACCGTGGCTGGGCGCAAACTAGCGCGTTCGGAGGCCGAGAAGATGGCTGGCGTTTTGCGCGTCGCCCGAGCACGAAAAATCCTGAGGGGGGATTATGTCTGAAAAGATGTACACCCGCCTGTTTCGCCTGTATCCACCGAGATTCCGCGAGGAATTCGAAGGTGAGGCACTGCAGCTGATTCGGGACCGTCTCCGCGATGAGACAGGGTTCCTAAGAAGAACTCGTCTTTGCTGGGACCTTATCGCCGATTTGTTGGCTGGACTACCGCGGGCCCATCTGAACTCTTACACAATGCTGGAAGCGGCGGCACTTTCGTCTCACGCCGGGGGCATTCCCTCCTTCAAGATTTTGGATGAGGAACCGCTACGATGTGGATCGATACTCGTCGCCGGCGCGGTGTCGCTGGCCGCGATTGCAGCATTTGGATTTGTGTTGAGCCGGCCGATCACGTATCCGCTCCTCTCCGGTTCGAATCGACAAATGTCTGCGATCGAATCGGTACTTGAGCGTCTCAATAGTGCCACAACCCCTGATGCTGTGGTGAGTAGCGTACAGGAAGCTGCCAGGCCCGCCTCAGCAATTGCAAGTGGACAACGGCCACAACCTCGCCCAGCCGCAACCGCGAGCACATCAAAATTGCAACCGCCGGCATCGCTGCCGCAGAGCAAGAGCGCTCTTGGCGCGCACGATCACCTTGTCCGCCTTCGAGCGCAGAATCCGAAGGAACATTCTGCGTCTCTGATGGGGGTACCGCAATCGACAGTTTCGCAAAGAGACGCAGTCGCCTCAGCAGCGCAGCGTTCTAATATCGACGGCGCCGAGAGGCAACGGGTGGTCAATGCAGCCGTTGCCGATCTGAGGCAGTACTACTTCGATCGTAGCGTTGCGGAGAAGACGGCGGAGGCACTGCTGACGCATGAGAAGAATGGCGACGACAACGCAGCGACGCAAGGTGCGGCCTTCGCCGCGCTGCTAACCGCCCAGATGAGGGACGTGAGCAGCGACATGCACCTGGTGGTGGAGTATAGCCAGAACCCTCTGCCATCGGGACCACCCGTGCAGACGCCCGAAGTCACGGCGCGCTTTCGGGATGCGATGTTGCGGCAACACTGCATGATCCGAATGGCGGAGATTCTGCCGCACAATATTGGGTATCTGAAGCTTGATTTCTTTCCGGACGAATCAGTGTGCGGAGCCGAGATACGGGAGGCGATGGCGTCGTTGAACCACGCGGACGCGATCATCTTCGACCTGAGGGACAACTCGGGCGGCTTTCCGGATACGGTGTCGCTGGTTGCAAGTTACCTGTTTGATCATCCGGTGTACATGTACGATCCACGGGAAGCGCCTACGGTGGATTCGTGGACGCGCTCGCCGGTTGCGGGAAACAATTTGGCGGACAAACCAGCGTATGTGCTGACCTCCGGCACAACGTGGTCGGGGGCGGAGCAATTCAGCTACGACCTCAAGATGCTGAAGCGCGCCACGCTCGTCGGTGAGACCACGCGCGGCGGCGCTCACGCTGGCGTCTTCCACCGCATCGACGATCACTTCGGGATGGGCATTCCGGAGGAACGGCCGATTAATCCGTACGGAAAGACCGACTGGGAAGGGGTTGGGGTGACGCCGGAGGTAAGGGTAAAGGTAGCCGATGCACTTGAAACAGCGGTGAGACTGGCGGAAGCCAGGATCGAGAAAAGGTAACCACGCGGATCTGACGAAAACTAGGGACTCGTGTATCAGGTCCCGTTAGCAGGACCTGCTTGGCGGAACCTGGAGCTATGGTGTGTACAGTGTGCCGTCGATCTCGACATTTGAACACCAGAAACAAAAACGAACCTTCCTATCCGGGGCGAGGTCAGACACATCCAGTCTTCGCCAGTTGTGGATCCCCATACGGCATAGCAGCCCGGCGACAGCACTTGATTCATGCTCTCTGTTCGGCCAAAGTTTCGCTAGCAAAGTCGCCAAAGCCGCATCTCTAGAATTTCTCCCGAGTCGTGAGCTGGTCATTTTTTAATTGGACACCAAAAGCTCCCGCTATGTTCCAAGAACTCTGAGGGGATCGGATCGCTACCCGGCTTCTCGAACGTTTACTCCGATTTCGCGGAGTCCAGCCATTCCTCCAGCCGGCGGGCATAGCTGCGGCTTGAGCGGTGTTCCGAACCGTCAGAAAGCTTCACAAGGTACTCCCGGTTGTCGATTCCTCGTAGCTCCAGAATGCAGCCGGTTCGCACGATTCGCGAGCGATGTATGCGAAGAAACCTGGCCGGATCAAGCTTCTGTTCGAGGAAATTCATGGTCTCGCGCAAAAGATGCGAGCGGCCATGAACGTGCAGTTCCGTATAGTCTCCCGCCGCTCCGATCCACTCGGTGTCTTCGGCGAGCACGACCTGAATGCGTGAGCCTGTTCGCACCACAAACCGCGAGACATATTGTTCGGACTCCTGTCCAAGCATCTTCAGGATGCGCTCGGCCATTTGTGTCTTCGAAGTTAAATCGACAAGCTTTCGGGCCCGATCTACGGCTGCAGAAAAACGCCGATCGTCCACCGGCTTGAGCAAATAATCCAACGCGTGCACTTCGAACGCGCGCAAGGCATGTTGTTCGTAAGCCGTCAGGAAGATAACGCTCGGCAGAATCTCCGCGGGCAAAGAGCGGAGAACCTCAAAACCGTCCATACCTGGCATTTGTACATCGAGGAAAACGAGGTCGGGCGAAAGGCTGAGGATCTTCTCCACCGCGGACAGACCGTCTCCGCATTCGCCCACGATTTCAATATCGACGCACTTCCGCAGCCGCACACGAACGCCGCGGCGGGCCAGTGGCTCGTCATCGACAATCAGTACACGCATGACGTGCTCCCAGGCGCCAGTGCGGCCTTTCGGAAAGGCAGCTCGACCGTCACTTCGCAACCGCCTGCCTCCGGCCATTGCAAAGCAAACGTGTGAGCGCTGGCGTAGAGCGTCTTCAGGCGCTCCGCAGTATTTCTGAGCCCGATGCCATGCGCCGGCTGGTTGACCGGCTCGGCCCGAGTACGGGGAGCCCCCGAATTCCGGATGCTGACCTGCAATTGAGCGCCGTTCAGCTTGCTCTGGATTCTTATCGTTCCGCCTTCCACGAGGGGGGCCACGCCGTGCCGTACGGCATTTTCCACCAGCGGCTGCAGCAACATACTGGGTACGAGTGCGTCCAAAGTTTCCGGAGCGATGGCCAGGTCGACCCGCAGGCGTTCGCCGAGCCTGGTCTGCTCAATTGCCAAATACTGTTCGGTGAAGGCGATTTCCTGGGATAGCTCTGTCTCCGCTGCGGCCTCGCCATCGAGCGTGGTTCTGAGAAGCTCGCCGACCTGCGCCAGCATACGCGTGGCGGCGGGAGCATTCCCTTCAAGGACAAGGGTGGACACGGCGTTCAGCGAATTGAACAGAAAATGTGGATTGAGCTGGTAGCGCAAAGCGCTGAGCCGGGCGTCGCGCGCTTCCGCCTCGGCCCGCAGCAGGCTTTCTCTTCCCCTTTCCAATTCCTGCCATTTCTTAACGCTGAAGTACAGGTTGCACCAGAGGAAGAGAAGGAATGTGGCCTGCGCAGAGTACTCAAGCCAGTCCCGCCAATGCAGCGGGCGACCCGGAAACGTCACCACCTCGATGAGATAACCTGTGATCGCGCCCGCCAGGACGCAGCAAACAATTGCTCGCGTCTCCAGGGCGACCCATGAGAGCTCACGCCTCATCAGGAACCGGCAAACGAAGCGCACCAGGCAACTGACGGCAAACATGACGGCCACCCACAGGCCGCTGGCACGGAGCGTGCCGGGCTGCTTGAGGGATGGGAGCAGCAATACAAACACCGACAGGTAGTAGCAGCTCCATCCCGCGATCTGCAGCGGCCAAAACGCCGGAAAACCAAGGTCGTCGCGCTTCAACACGCTCTGTATTTTAGTCCAGCGGTGTGGCCGTGGCGCCGCGGTCTACCGCGCAAAACCTGCGGTTCGTCGCAAAACCCATGCTGGCGGACGATAAGCTACGACATCCAGTGACCGCTCCGGTTACTGTTCTCAGATGAAAGCGACGGACACGCGGTCTATGAAGTGGATGGTGGTCGGCATTGGACGCTGCTGGCGGAACCTGTAGGAGTCAAGGTTCATTAGCCCGGTGTTCTTCCCTGCCGGCTCACGAAATGGACGACGGCAGTTTTCCTTTGCCAGGCAGCACGGCAAATTAAGTCATGTTCGGAAGCTCGCAAAACGAAAAGGAGCGCAAACGATGCGAACAACGAATGGCAGAGCCAAGTGGATCATTGGTTTTTTGCTGATTGCATCCACAGAGATGTTCATGGCCCATACCGTAAGGGCTGCGGCTAGCCCGGCCAACGATGCACCAAGCAAGGAAAACGCACTCGCGGCGGAACAAGAACTCGCACAGGCGATGCGGACCAACGACGCCGACGGCTTCTGCCATCTACTGGACGCGGACTGGGCAATTGTCAATGGAAATGGCGGCTTTCTTGACGATGCCGGAGTGGGGGACAGCGTTTGCGCCGCGATCAAGGCAGGCGCCTTTACGCGAAAGACCTACGAGCCGGACTTCGCGAATGCCCGAGTGCGCGTCTACGGCAACATCGCAACAGTAACTTTTAAGCTCTCGCTCTCGGGTTCGTTCAATCATAAGGATTTCTCTGTCAAAGAGGTCGAGACAGACGTTTTGAAGTGGGAAGACAGCGGCTGGA
>Ga0335072_10005708_pt1 | contig 18319 bp, 16 predicted proteins | sample Lox_Sample_21_FD_206725 | JGI IMG/M metagenome (GOLD analysis project Ga0335072, IMG submission 206725) | Soil microbial communities from Loxahatchee National Wildlife Refuge, Florida, United States - Lox_Sample_2.1 | ecosystem: Environmental > Terrestrial > Soil > Wetlands | place: USA... | reverse complement strand
ACATCAGAGCCAGCCATGGAACCGGCCGCCTGGGCGCGGGCGGCGTCGCGGGCGACCAAGGTGGGGGTGCAGCTGACGGATCAGACGGATTCGACACGTCGTGGATCGTATCGTTCAACTGTGGCTGCGCTAGTCACCGTTCGCGTTGAGTGCCGTAACGAACACCAAAGCCGCGACTTCCGCTAGCGGCTCGAGTCCGCGTCGTCGTCGCGCTTGTGGTCGGGCAACAGGATCCGCCGACTCGCAATCGGTTTGCCCTCGACGCGTTTGGTCACCTCGGGTGCCGGTGGTGGCGTAGTGATACGCCCCTGCACCGGGGCGCCGTTCTTCACCGTCGGCGCAACGACACGTTTGGTGTCCGGCTTCGCGTCACTGCCCGATCCGGCCGCGCCGTGCATGGCACTCGGCGGCATCATCGGCATCGCGCCCATCGTGCCCCTCGAAACGGCGGGCGGCGCCGACGAACTGGCTGGCGGTGGCGAAGTGGTATGCGCCGATGCGGGCTCAGTACCAGCAGATGGAGCAGGAAGCGGCCCGAGCATCGCGGTAGGGGTGGTGCCCAGGCCGCCGCCGCCCACACCGCCGCCGCCACCACCGCCAAGCTCACCGGCACCGCTGGTGGCCCCGAGCAATTCACCAGGAATGGCCTCGCCTGCCCCCGCCGCAGCTCCTGCGCCGTGTTGCAGCCCGCCCATACCCGCTTGCATCGCCTGCTGGCCGATCTGAGCGACCTGCTGAGAGATCTGGCCCAGCGGTTGGAGCAAGCCACCGAGGGCTCCCGAGAGGCTGCCGGCAACACCAGACGCCATCTGCGGAATTTGCTGCATCATCTGTGTCATTTGGTCTTGACCGCCGACGCCGGCCATCTTCGCCGATGACTCGGCCTCATTGGCTGGGAATTTGGTCAGCGCGTCACCAGTTTTAAGACCGCGCTCGTCATATCCGGCCTGCGCGGCGGCGAGGTCGGCAGGATCGCCGCTATTGGCAGCTATACCAAGCACTTTCAGCAGTTGGCTGATGTAGGCGCGGCCCGCGGCCAGCGCGTCTGGCGTGATCCCCGGCGGGGGCGGCTGCCCAGCCAACTGTGCAAGCCTGTCGAGGATTACTCGTATGTTGTCGCCGCCGCCGTCTCCACTCATCAAACCCTCCCGCGGACAGTGCCGACGATAACCCGCCCCACCTTGGCGCTTGAACTGCCCGAATGCTGCAGGTCCGACCTACATTCTGCCCCGCGTCCGCCGATTGTGAGGCTAACCACGGCATGGATGCCGGTCAATTCACATGGCCCTGCAACTCGACGGCGGAGCCTTACTCGCTGCGGTCGAGCAGATCGGACGACCCCAGCACCCGCTCCACCTGGACTTCGATGACAACCCGTCGCGGGTTGGGCCGCGGTGTGCGGTAGCGCTGCGCGTAGCGCAGCTCGGCGTCGCGCACGGCGTCGACATCGCTGTTGACCTTGGAGCGGCCCTCCAGCGACAGCCATCGGGCCCCGTCGACCTGGCTGAGCACCGCCATCCCGGCGCGGTCGGCATTGACGGCCTTCTGCGAGCCGCCCGTGGTGATGACCCGCGCGATGTGCGTCTTGGGATCGAAGGTGAAGCCCACGGCCACCACATGCGGCGAATTGTCAGCGCGCAGCGTGGTCAGCATCGCCAGATGACGTTCGGACAGAAACGCCAAAGCGTCGTCTGTGAGCCGCGTAGTGGTGTTCGTCATCAACACCCACGCTAGCGCAGGTGATAATCGCAGCCGTGGATGACACGGGTCCTGGTCCGCTACTAATTCTGGGCGGCCGCAGCGAGATCGGCATTGAACTCGCGCTGCGCCTGGCGGCTGGGGCGACGGTGATACTGGCCGCGCGTAATGCTGACCGGCTCGACGAGCAGGTGGCCGCGCTCAAAGAAGCCGGCGCCGCGGCGGTGCACACCAGGGAGTTCGACGCCGACGACCTGCCCTCGCACGGCCCGCTGGTGGCTTCGATCATCGCCGACCACGGCACCATCGGCACCGCGGTGCTGGCCTTCGGAATCCTCGGCGATCAGGCCCGCGCGGAGACCGACGCCGCACACGCGGTGGCCATCGCGCACACCGACTACGTCGCCCAGGTCAGCATCCTCACCCACCTGGCCATCGCGATGCGGACCGCCGGGCGCGGGTCGCTGGTGGTGTTCTCCTCGATCGCCGGCGCACGCGTGCGTCGCGCCAACTACGTCTACGGTTCGGCGAAGGCGGGCCTGGACGGCTTCGCCAGCGGCTTGGCCGACGCGCTGCACGGCACCGGGGTGCGCTTGCTCATCGCGCGCCCGGGATTCGTCATCGGGCGCATGACGCAAGGCATGACACCCGCGCCGCTGTCCAGTACCCCGGAGCAGGTAGCCGCCGCGACCGCGCGTGCGCTCGCCAAGGGCCGGCACACGGTGTGGATCCCGTGGGCGCTGGGGCCCGCGTCTGTCGTGATGCGGCTGCTGCCGCAGTTCGTGTGGCGCAGGATGCCGCGATGATCATCGTGGTCGGTATCGGCGCCGACGGCATGCCGGGTCTCTCGGCGACATCGCGGGTCGAATTACAAAGCGCCACAGTAGTTTACGGTGCAAAACGACAGCTCGGCCTGCTCGACGACACCGTCCCCGCCGCCCGCCAGGAGTGGCCGTCGCCGATGTTGCCTGCCCTGCAAGCACTTCCGGTCGACGCCGGTGGCGACGTTCACATCGTCGCCAGCGGCGACCCGCTGCTGCATGGCATCGGTGGCACCCTGATCCGCCTGTTCGGCGCCGACAAAGTCAGGGTGCTGCCGCACGTGTCCTGCGTGAGCCTGGCGTGCGCGCGGATGGGCTGGAATGTCCACGACACCGAAGTGATCAGCCTGGTCACCGCGCAGCCGAGCACCGCGGTGCGCCGCGGCGGCCAGGCGATCGTGCTGTCCAGTGACCGAACCACGCCGCACGTGCTGGCGGCACTGCTGAACACGCACGGCCGCGGCGATTCCGAGATCACCGTCCTCGAACAGCTCGGCGGCCCAGCCGAACGCCGCCGGGACGGCAGGGCGCGCCAGTGGGCCGCCGACGAGCCCGCTGACGTCGATGATCTCAACGTGCTCGCCGTCCGCTACCTGCCCGACGAGCGCATGTCGCCGTTGCACGATGATGCGTTCGTTCACGACGGGCAGATCACCAAATACGGAATCCGGACAGTGACTTTGGCGGCGCTGCAGCCTCGGCCAGGGGAGCGGCTGTGGGACGTCGGAGCGGGTTCGGGCAGCATCGCGGTCGAGTGGTGCCTGTTTTGGCGGGGTTGCAGCGCGGTGGCGTTCGAGCGCGACGAGCGTCGCCGCCTCAACATCGGGCTCAACGCCGCGGCCTCCGGGGTGGAAATCGATGTACGCGGTGAAGCCCCCCAAGCGTTCGACGGCGCCCAACCGCCGTCGGTCATCTTCATCGGCGGCGGTCTCACCCAGCCGGGCCTCCTCGAGGCCTGCCTCGACAAGCTGCCCCCGGGCGGAAGGCTGGTCGCTAACACGGTGACCACCGAGTCCGAAGCCGTTCTGATGCAGGCATATTCACGCTTGGGTGGCGAGCTTCGACGCTTCCAGCACTATCAGGGTCAGCCGCTGGGCGGCTTCACCGGTTGGCGCCCGCAGTATCCGGTCACGCAGTGGGCGGTGACAAAGCCATGACGGTGTATTTCATCGGCGCCGGCCCGGGAGCCGCCGACCTGATCACCGTCCGCGGCCAACGGCTGCTCGAAAGCTGTCCGGTCTGCCTTTACGCGGGTTCGATCATGCCCGACGAGCTGCTGGCCTCATGCCCGCCCAACGCGAAAATCATTGACACCGGCCCGCTGACACTGGACCAGATCATCGCCGAACTCGCCGACGCCGATGCCGCGGGCCACGACGTGGCCCGGTTGCACTCCGGCGACCCATCGCTCTACAGCGCGCTGGCCGAGCAGTGCCGTCGACTCGACGAGAAGGGTATCGGATACGAAATCGTGCCTGGCGTACCAGCCTTCGCCGCGGCCGCGGCCGAGCTAAAACGCGAGCTCACCGTTCCGGGAGTGGCGCAGACGGTGACACTGACCCGGGTAGCCACGCTGTCGACACCCATGCCGCCCGGCGAAGAGCTGACCGCCCTCGCTCAATCCGGCGCTACCCTCGTCCTGCACCTGGCCGCCGCCCAGATCGAGGCCGTCGTCCCGCAACTACTCGACGGCGGCTACGGACCCGAAACACCCACCGCGGTAGTGGCTTTCGCAAGCTGGCCGCAGCAGGTCGTGCTGCGTGGCACGCTCGCCGGCATTGCCGGGCAAACGCACGACGCCGGCATCACCAAGACCGCGGTCATCATCGTCGGCGACGTGCTGGCCGCCGAGGGATTCACCGACAGCTATCTGTATTCGGCGACACGCCGCCGAAAAGGCGCCCACTGATGCGGGTGTTGCTACTGGGCGGCACCGCCGAGGCACGCGCGCTGGCGAAAACATTGCACCCGCAGGTCGACATCATCAGCTCGCTGGCCGGCCGGGTACCAGATCCGGCCCTGCCGGTGGGCCCGGTGCGCACCGGCGGGTTCGGCGGCGTCGACGGACTACGCCGCTGGCTCCAAGAAGAACGCATCGACGCCGTCGTCGACGCCACCCACCCGTTCGCGGCAACCATGACCGACCACGCCGCACAAGTGTGTGGCGAACTACGGATACCCCACCTTGTGTTGGCCCGCCCGGCGTGGGATCCCGGCGCCGCCGTCGTCGTTGCATCGGACGCTGAAGCAGCGAAAACCATCGCACAGAACCACTATTCGCGTGTCTTTCTCACTACCGGTCGTTCCGGCGTCAAAGCCTTCGCCGATAGCGGAGCATGGTTTTTGATCCGCGCCGTGACCGAACCCGAGGCTGCCGTATTACCGCGCGACTATCAGCTGCTGCTCACGCGCGGCCCCTATCACTACGACGACGAAGTCGCCCTCATGCGCGAGCACCGCATCGACGCGCTGGTCACCAAAAACAGCGGCGGCGATATGACCAGGGCGAAACTGGATGCCGCTGCCGCGCTGGGCATTCCGGTGGTAATGGTGGCGCGCCCGCAGTTGCCGGCCGGAGTGGCAGCGGTGGGCACCGTGCAGGAGGCGGCCGACTGGGTCGGCGGGCTGGACTAGCCGGTCAGGTCGTCGCGTTCGGCGTCAGCGAGCAGCGCATCGCGGGCGCGGGCGACGCGGGACCGGATGGTGCCCACCGGGCAACCGCACACCGCCGCGGCGTCGGCGTAGGGCAGCCCCAGCAGCTGGGTGAGCAATAGCGCCTCACGCTGTTCGGTGGTGAGGCTGGCGATCATCGTCGTCACTTCGACCAAGTCTTCGAATCCGCGGGCGTGGCGATCGCCGCTGAGCACCTGTTCCGGATCGGCGCCCGGCGCGGTCCGAGGCCGCGATTGAGCGTGGCGGATGTGATCCGCCACCACACGGCGCGCGATGGCCAGCAACCAGGTTCGCGCGGTGGAACGTCCGGAAAATCGTTCAATGGCACCGATTGCCCGCAGGTAAGTCTCCTGAGTGAGATCGTCCGCGGCGCCCGCGTCCGACAGGTAGGTGACAAATCGCCACACATCTTGCTGAGTGGCTTTGATGAACGCCTCGAGCGCTCGCGCATTCCCACGTGCAGCCGACAAGGCAAGTTCGGTAACGGCCTCGTCGTCGCTTGACGCGGTCATGGCCAACCACCTTAGTTTCGCGGGCTCGGTCAGTCTACGACCGGTTGTCGTAGAGGGTGCGAGGGGGTGGGCAGACGACCAGTTGATTGGCCAAAGGTGCCCGCGTCGCCGACCGGGGCGCGACGCGCTGGGTGAGGCGGGCCGATCCGCGTGAGCATCCCAGGCATCCGTGTCACGCCTGCGCGGCCTGCGCGACCCGACACGTTCCCGTGACACCAGCAACGTGAACACCAGGCCGAGTAGCACGGGCACGTGGCTGGCGATACGTGCCGTGGTTACTTCGCCGTTGAAGGCGTCCACGACCACGTAGCTCAACAGCGCGACCGAATACACGCCGGTGATCGCCGCGACGCCAATCGCGGTGATGGGCCAGATGCCGGCGGCGATCATCGCCAGGCCCAGGGCCAATACCCATGCGGTGGACTCGTGCATCAGATGCTCACCGGACATCGCGCCATGCATGTGCGCCGACACCATGCCGAAATCGGTTCCGCTGATTTGGGCTGCGGCGATCGCCACCTGGAACACACCTACACCGATCAGGCCCCACCGTCGATAGTGCGATCGCAGCCAGCGCATCCGGCGGTGATGCGCAGTGGAATCCTCGCTGACACTGGCCAGAATCCTGTCGACCAGGTCTGGTGTCTCGCCGGGCTCCATCGAGGCGAGCCGGCGAGTCTGCACGGCCGCACCTATGAGCCAGGTTCGGCAACTTCGGCATGATTCCAGATGGGCATCGACCTGCTGCGCGAGCACTTGAGGACGCTCGCCGTCCAATCGCGCGGAAAGCGCCTCACGCGCAACTTCGCACCGCATCCCTGCATCGTTGCGCATGCGTGGCCTGCGCGCAAAGGGCGGTCAGCCGGCGGCCCACTCCTTGGCGCGCTCGAGCTCGTCGAGGCCGAACAGGGCGAGCTCACCGGGGACCATCCACGCCAGCGCATGCAGAGTATGGGCGACCCATTCCTTATCGGACACCACCGCGATTCGCCTGAAGGCCGAATGATGCCGGAAGAGAGCGCCGAAGCCCAGCTTGAGGTCCTCGACCAACCCGCCGGGCCCGAAGCCCTCGTAATCGGACGCAATGACCTCCACAATCCTGATCTCGCCGGTGTCCAGCATTTCCTCCATGGCCGGCTTGAACTCGCGCAGATCGTCACCGCGCAGCCGGCCCGACACGCGGATACCGGTCACACCCTCCGGCATGTCGGGCAATACTTCGATCATCGAATTCTCCTTCCGCAACTTCAGGTCGGGTAGCGCCGAGGGGTGAACACGCGATCACCGGAATCGTCTGAGTACCACTGGGTTTGCGAGGATCCGACGATCAGCAGGCAGCGCATGTCGACGTCGGCGGGGTTGAGATCGGCCAGCCGCACCACGCGGACGTCTTCGTCGGGCCCGGATACGTTGCGGCCGATCACCACTGGCGTGCCGGGTTCGCGGTGTGTCAGCAGGACGTCGCGCATCGCGCCGACCTGCCAGGTCCGCGTCTTGGAGGCCGGATTGTAGATGGCCAGCACCAGATCGGCGGCGGCCGCGGCGGCCAGCCGCGCCGAGATCACTTCCCATGGCTTGAGCCGGTCGGACAACGAGATCACCGCGTAGTCGTGACCCAGCGGAGCGCCCACCCGGCTGGCGACGGCCTGCGCGGCGGTCATCGCCGGAATCACCCGGATCTGTACTCCGGGCCACTGTTTGGCCTCTTCCAGAACGGCGGTGGCCATCGCGAACACTCCCGGATCGCCCGACGACACCACCGCGACTGTGTGCCCTTTCTCGGCCAGCGCGCACGCCAGCCGCGCACGAGCGGGTTCGTCGGTGTTGTCGCTGGGGTGGCGCCGCTGGCCGTCGCGGACCGGGACGCGGTCCAGGTAGCCGCCGTAGCCGATCAGGTCCGTCGCTGCGGCCAGCTCGCGTCGGCTCTGCGGCGTCATCCAGTCGATGTCGCCGGGGCCCAGGCCCACCACCGCGACGGTGCCGGCGAGCGACGAAACAGGTTGACCCCGACGTCCACCCGGCAGCATGGCCAGCGAGAAGTACGGGACACTGTTCTCGTCGACTTCCGCGGCGGGCAGTATTCGTTCTCCGGCGGTACTGGCACGTTCCACATAGAACGCACCGTCGAGCTGTCCCGACGCCGAAAGTGCTTCCCGCACAGCGTGATACGAACGGCCCAGTTTGAGCACCACGGCGGCGTCGGCGTCGGCGAGTCGGCGGGTGAGCTCGGCGACCGGCAATGTGCCCGGCAGCACCGACAACACCTCGTCGCCGGCCACCAGCGGTGTCGCGATGGCCGCCGAGGCGGCGCTCACCGACGTCACACCCGGGATGATGACGGCGTCGAACCGCTGCGTCAGCCGCGTGTGCAAATGCATGTACGAGCTGTAGAACAGCGGGTCGCCCTCGGCGAGCAGCGCCACATTGCGCCCGGCGTCGAGGTGCGCGGCGATCCGCCGGGTGGCATCGAGGTAGAAGTCCTCCATCGCACCCGCGTATCCGCCGGGATGATCGGTCACCTCGGTGGTCACCGGATAGATCAGGTGCTCCTCGAACTGACCGGGCCGCAAATACGGTTCGGCGATACCGCGCGCGATGCTGCGGCCATGGCGGGCGCTGTGATAGGCCACCACATCTGCTTCACCGATCACCCGGGCGGCCTTGACGGTCACCAGCTCCGGGTCGCCGGGCCCCAGCCCGACTCCCCACAGGGTCCCCCTTGAGGTGCCCCGCGGCGTCATTCGCTGTTGCTCGCGATCGCGTTGACGGCGGCGGCCGCCATGGCGCTGCCGCCCCGGCGGCCCTGTACCACCAAATACGACACTCCGCGTGGGCGGTCGATCAGCTCCTGTTTGGATTGTGCCGACCCGACGAATCCGACCGGCCCGCCCAGCACCGCGACGGGCGGCGAAACCCCCTCGTCGATCAGTTCGAGCAGCCGGAACAGGGCAGTAGGTGCATTGCCGATCGCCAGCACCGCCCCGGCCAGCCGGTCGGCCCACAGCTCCACGCCGGCCGCCGACCGGGTGGTGTGCCGACGTGCCGCCAGGTCGGCTGCGCGCGGATCGGCCACCAGCGACACGACCTGGTTATCGGCGGGCAGCCGCGCGGTCGTGATCCCGGCGGCCACCATCGACGAATCGCACAGGACCGGGGCACCGGCGTGCAAGGCGGCGGAGGTCCGCGCGACCACGTCGTCGGTGAACGCGACGTGTTCGGCGACATCGACCTGTCCGCAGGTGTGGATCAGCCGGACCACGACCCGTGCCACGTCGTCGGGGAATCGCGTCAGGTCCGCTTCGGTGCGGATGGCCGCGAATGACTGGCGATAGATCTCAGCCGCGTCGCGGATGTAGTCGAGCACGTGCTCACCCTAAGACGTCGAGCTTCGCAGCGGCCGGTATCCCCGTCCGCTGGCGACCAGCACCTGGCCGGTCGGCGGGCTGCCGCATGCGCGTTCGCAGCCGACGAAGTGCCGGTGTACGGCCGAATCTTCTCCGAGCGACAGCGCCGCGTCGGCCCGCACATCGGCGGCCGAATGTGCGCAGCCGGGGCTGCCGACGCAGGCGCTGACGTTCAGCCAGGGGGAGTTCTCGTCGAACACCAAACCCAACGGGGCGAGGACCCGCAGCGCGGTGTCGGCCACCCCCTCGTCGAGATCGCACACCAGCACCGACCGCCAGGGCGTGACCACCAGCGGCGCCTCGATCGCGGCGAGATACTCCGCGACGCTTGCGGGCAGCACCCCCAGCGGTACCGCGCCGCCCAGCGCGACGCGGCCGTCGTCCTGGTTTATCCAACCCACCGGGGCTTTGGTGACGGGCGGGAAGGTGGTGGTGCTGAGCGTCGCGTCGGGTAGCAGTCCCGCAACGTCGTCCAATTCGTTGACGCGCCAAGCTTTTCCGCGTATCTCCACGAACCGGATGGCGACGTCGACAAGCGTCTTGATCACGTCGCTGTGAGCCAGCCGGACGCCGGTGTCGCGCCCCGTCAGCAGCAGTGCACAGTCGTCGTCCAAGCAGTGCACGCCCACGTCGGCACCCAGTCCGGACACGTCGGCGCGGCCGTCGTCGAGGCTGAACCAGAACCGCCCTCCCAGCTGCGCGAGCCTGGGCTCGGCGCAGATCGCGGCGTCCAGCTCACCGACCCACGGGCGCAGGTCGAGAGTTCCGCCGGATCGGCCCGACAGCGGCGAGGCGACGATGTTGCGAACCCGCTCATGCGTGGTCGACGGCAACAGGGCGGCACTGCCGATCGCCTCGGCAGCCGCCGTCACGTCGGCGATTCCGCGCAATTGCACGTTGCCGCGGGAGGTCAGCTCCAGCGTTGCGGAGCCGAACCGGCTCGACACACCGGCCAGCGTCGCCAGCTGGGCGGCCGTGATCATGCCGCCGGGTAGCCGGATACGAACCAGCGCGCCATCGGCGGCCTGATGCACCTGCAGTGCACCCGGGCAGCCGTCGGTGTCGCGGGCTTTGGCCATCTGCCTACGGTACGACTGCGGACTGACCGGCGTAACGTGCAGGCCAGCGAGAGGTCGGGTGGTTGTCATGGCACAGAAGCGCCCAGTGCAGGTCGCGATCATCGGCGCCGGGATGTCAGGCATTTGCATGGCCGCCAAGCTGCAGGACGCCGGCATCGACTCGTTCACCATTTACGAGAAGGCCGACGACGTCGGCGGCACCTGGCGCGACAACACATATCCAGGACTCACCTGCGACGTCCCGTCGCGCTACTACTCCTACTCGTTCCGGCCGAACCCAAACTGGTCGCACTGGCTGCCGCCGGGTCCGGAGATCCAGGCCTATTTCCAGGGGGTGGCGGAGGAACGGGGTATCCGTCCGCACATCCGGTTCGGCACCACCGTCACCGCGGCCCGATACGACGACGGACGCTGGCAACTCACCACCCCCGACGGCGGAGAGACGTTCGACGTCCTCGTCACCGCGACCGGAGTCCTGCGGGTGCCTCGGTATCCGGACATCCCCGGAATAGACACATTCGCCGGACCCGCCTTCCATTCCTCTCGCTGGGATCACTCAATCTCATTGCCGGACAAGAGGATCGGCTTGATCGGTACCGGTTCGACCGGCGTGCAGATCACCGCGGAACTCGGCGGCAAGGTGCGCCAACTGAAAGTCTTCCAGCGCACCGCGCAGTGGATCTACCCCTTGCCTAACCCGCGCTACTCAAAGCTGGCCCAGGCGGCGCTGTCCCGATGGCCCGCGCTGAACGGTCTGCCCTATCGCTTCTGGGGTTTGTTCGTCAGGGTCGTCTTCGGTCGTGCGCCGATCCGCCCGGGACTGCAGCGTCGCCTGGTGCAGGCGGAATGCCGCTGGAACCTGTGGCTGTCGGTTCGCGACCCGGAGCTGCGGGCCAAGCTCACTCCCACCTACCAGCCGATGTGCAAGCGGCAGGTGATGGCCGGGCATTTCTACCGCTCCGTGCAGCAGCCGGGCGTCGAGGTGATCACCGACGCGATCGACCACATCGAGCCCCGGGGCATTGTCACCGGCGATGGCACCCTGCACGAACTGGACCTGCTGGTCTATGCCACCGGGTTCGACGCGCGCGCCTACGTGCGCCCGCTGGGGGTGATCGGGGAGGGCGGGCTCACCTTGGATGAGGCGTGGGCCGACGGCCCGATGGCGTACCGGTCGATTGCGGTGCCCGGGTTCCCCAACATGTTCATGCTGATGGGCCCGCATTCGCCGATCGGCAACCAGTCTCTGGTGCCGATCGCCGAGGATCAAGCCGACTATGTGATGTGGTGGATCAAGCAGCTCCGCGATGGTGTCGTGCGCGCCGCGGCGCCGACCGAAGCGGCAACCAAGGAATACAACGAGCGCATGAAAGCCGCTATGCCGCAGACGATCTGGGTCAGCGGCTGCAACAGTTGGTATCTCGGCAAGGACGGTCTGCCGGAGCTGTTCCCGTGGACGCCGGAGACTCACCGAGAATTGTTACGCCAACCCGAGCTTGCTCACTTCGAGGTGCGCTGAGCGGCTGAATTTCTACGTTCCGGTCCGTCGGGCGTAGGCCTCGCGCTTCTCCGCTTGAAGATCACTGGTGCAGATGCGGTCCGACCCCAAAGCGCGTCCCATCGCCTCGGCGATGGGTTGCGGCATGAAGCGGTGAGCCTTGAGGGCAATGCCGATCGAACGTGGAACGAACACATGGGGTTTCGGCTTGGCGATCACACCGGCTACCGCCCGGGCCACGTCTTCCGGCTCGGCATTCTTGAAGCCTCGCGTGTGTCCGAAACCGGCGATCATTTCGGTATTGGTCAACGTCGGCATGATCACCGAGAAGTGGACGCCGCGTCCACGGTTTTCCAGGCGCACGGCGTCGGTGTACCCGAGCACGGCATGCTTTGTGCCACTGTAGGTTGCGAGGCCCGCACCCGGCTGCACGCTACCGATCGATCCGATGTTGACGATGTGACCGCGACCGCGAGGCAACATCCGTTGCGCGGCCAACTTGGTGCCCAGGATTACGCCGAAGATGTTGACGTCGAGCACCCGCTGGGTCACGGCGTCAGCCTCATCTACCGCGTTACCCGCCGCGGCGATGCCGGCGTTGTTCACCAGGACATCGAGGGGCCCCAGTTGGGTCTCCACCGCGTCGAGAAACTCGGTGAAGGATTGGCGGTCCGTCACGTCCAACCCGCGGCACACCTCCAGCCCCAACCGCTCGCCCGACTCTGCGACGGCTTCGTCGATGTCACCGATGGCAACCTTGGCGCCCAGGCCCTGCAGAACCGTGGCCGTGGCCAGGCCGATTCCGCGAGCCCCGCCGGTGATGGCGACGATCTTTCCCGCAACAGACATGGCTCATAGCGTAAGCCGCCCATGCGGTACGAATGATGGGTGGCCGAGCCGACCATCCTGTTGCTGTCGACGTCCGACACCGACCTGATCAGCGCGCGTTCCAGCGGTAAAACCTATCGGTGGGCCAATCCGTCGCGGCTGTCCGAAGACGAACTGCCTGACCTGCTGGCCTCGCTATTGGAGGATGCCGCGGTGGTGCTGGTCCGCATTCTCGGTGGCTATCGCGCCTGGGAGAGCGGCATCGACACGGTTTTGGCCAGCGGCGTGCCCACGGTGCTGGTCAGCGGGGAGCAGGCGGCCGACGCCGAGCTGACCGGCCTGTCCACGGTCGCGGCCGGCATCGCCGTGCAGGCCCATATCTACCTGGCCCACGGCGGTGTAGAGAACCTGCGCCAGCTGCACGCCTTCCTCTCGGACACCGTGTTGATGACCGGCTTCGGGTTCACACCGCCGGCGCTGACCCCCACCTGGGCCGAGCTACAGCGACCGGATGTCGGGACTACCGGCCCGACGATCGCGGTGCTGTACTACCGGGCGCAGCACCTGGCCGGCAATACCGCATACATCGAGTCGCTGTGCCGGGCGATCGAGGACGAGGGTGGGCGTCCCCTGCCCATGTACTGCGCGTCATTGCGTACCGCCGAACCGGAACTGCTGCAACGGCTCGGCGACGCCGACGCCATGGTGGTCACCGTGCTGGCCGCAGGCGGGGTCAAGCCCGCTACGGCGGCGGCTGGTGGTCTCGAAGACAGCTGGAACGTCGAGCACCTGGCGGCCCTGGACATCCCGATCCTGCAGGGCTTGTGTTTGACCAGCCCGCGGGATCAATGGCGTGACAATGACGACGGACTCAGCCCGCTCGACGTAGCCAGTCAGGTGGCGGTTCCGGAGTTCGACGGCCGCATCATCACAGTCCCGTTCTCGTTCAAGGAGATTGACGACGACGGCCTGATCGCCTATGTCGCCGACCCGGAGCGCTGCGCGCGCGTGGCGGGCCTGGCGGTCCGGCACGCGCGGCTGCGTCATGTCGCACCCGCCGACAAACGGGTCGCTCTGGTGTTTTCGGCGTATCCCACCAAGCACGCGCGGATCGGCAACGCGGTCGGACTGGACACCCCGGCCAGCGCGGTCGCACTGCTGCGCGCGATGCGCGAGCGCGGGTATCAGATCGGCGATCTGCCGGGGGTGGAGAACGCCGACGGCGACGCCCTGATTCACGCGCTGATCGAACGCGGCGGCCAAGATCCCGACTGGCTCACCGAAGGTCAACTGGCCGGCAACCCGATCCGCATGTCCGCCAAGGACTATCGGGTATGGTTCCAAACCCTGCCCGCCGAACTCACCGACGCGGTCCAAGCGCACTGGGGCCCGGCGCCCGGCGATCTGTTCGTCGACCGTGGCAACGATCCCGACGGTGAGATCGTCATCGCCGCAATGCAAGCGGGCAACCTGGTGCTGATGGTGCAGCCGCCCCGCGGTTTCGGGGAAAACCCCGTCGCCATCTACCACGACCCGGACCTGCCGCCCAGCCACCACTACCTGGCCGCCTACCACTGGCTGGATGCCGGTTTCAAAGCCGACGCTGTGGTGCATCTGGGCAAGCATGGCAACCTGGAATGGCTGCCCGGAAAGACGCTGGGCATGTCGGCGGCGTGCGGATCCGACGCCGCGCTGGGCAACCTGCCGCTGATCTACCCATTCCTGGTCAACGACCCCGGCGAGGGTACCCAGGCCAAGCGGCGAGCACACGCGGTTCTCGTCGACCACCTCATCCCACCCATGGCGCGCGCCGAAACCTACGGCGACATAGCCCGGTTGGAGCAGTTGCTTGACGAGCACGCCACCGTCGCCGCGCTCGACCCCGGCAAGCTGCCCGCCATCCGCCAGCAGATCTGGACACTTATCCGGGCCGCCAAGATGGACCACGATCTGGGCCTGGCCGAGCGACCCGCCGAAGACTCATTCGACGACATGATCCTGCACATCGACGGCTGGCTGTGCGAGATCAAGGACGTCCAGATCCGCGACGGATTGCACATCCTGGGCCAAAAGCCAACGGGAGAGGCCGAACTCGACCTGGTGCTCGCCATCTTGCGGGCCCGTCAGCTGTTCGGCGGTGAGCACGTCCTTCCCGGTCTGCGGCAGGCATTGGGCCTGGCCGAGGATGGCAAAGATGACCGGTCGGCGGTCGACCAGGCCGAGGCCGCCGCCCGCGAGCTCGTCGCTGGGCTGCAGGCCGCCGGATGGGATCCCGATGCCGCCGACAGCCTCACCGACAACGCCGACGTCGCAGCGGTGCTGCGGTTCGCGGCCACCGAAGTGGTGCCCCGACTCGCCGGCACAGCATCCGAAATCGACCAGGTGTTACGGGCACTGGACGGCCGGTTCATCCCGGCCGGGCCGTCGGGTTCCCCGTTGCGCGGCCTGATCAACGTACTACCCACCGGACGCAATTTCTACTCCGTCGACCCTAAGGCGATACCGTCTCGGCTGGCGTGGGAAGCCGGTGTGGCACTGGCAGATTCGTTGCTGGCCCGCTACCGCAACGACCACGAGCAGTGGCCGCAATCGGTTGGCCTGTCAATATGGGGCACTTCGGCGATGCGCACCGCCGGCGACGATATCGCCGAAGTGCTTGCACTGCTGGGCGTTCGACCGGTCTGGGACGACGCATCGCGGCGGGTTGTCGGGCTCACGCCGATTCCGCCGGCCGAGCTGGGCCGGCCGCGTATCGATGTGACCGTGCGGATCTCGGGGTTCTTCCGGGACGCCTTCCCGCACGTGGTAACCATGCTCGACGACGCGGTGCGGTTGGTCGCCGACCTCGACGAACTGGCCGACCACAACTATGTACGCGCGCACGCCCAGGCCGACCTGGCCCAGCACGGCGATCAACGTCGTTCCACTACAAGAATTTTCGGCTCCAAGCCGGGAACATACGGTGCCGGTCTGCTGCAGCTGATCGACAGCCGCAACTGGCGTGACGATGAGGATCTCGCTGCGGTGTACACCGCCTGGGGCGGGTTCGCCTACGGGCGCGACCTGGACGGTCGCGAGGCGGTCGACGACATGAACCGTCAGTACCGGCGAATCGCGGTGGCCGCCAAGAACACCGACACCCGCGAACACGACATCGCCGACTCCGACGACTACTTCCAGTACCACGGCGGCATGGTGGCCACGGTGCGCGCGCTGACCGGCCAAGAGCCCGCCGCCTACATCGGTGACAACACCCGGCCCGACGCGATCCGCACCCGTACCTTGTCCGAGGAAACTACCCGGGTATTCCGCGCCCGCGTGGTGAATCCGCGCTGGATGGCCGCGATGCGCCGGCACGGCTACAAGGGCGCATTCGAGATGGCCGCTACCGTCGATTACCTGTTCGGCTATGACGCCACCGCGGGGGTGATGGCCGATTGGATGTACGAACAACTGACCGAGCGCTATGTGCTCGACGTTGAGAACCGCAAGTTCATGGCGGAGTCCAACCCGTGGGCACTGCACGGCATGGCGGAGCGGCTGCTGGAGGCGGCCGGCCGCGGCATGTGGGCAGACCCGCAACCGGAAACCCTAAGCGGGCTGCGTCAGGCGCTGCTGGAAACCGAGGGTGATTTGGAGGGCTGAGCTTCGGCAACGCGAGGTGCCGCCGCGAGCGTGACGATGCAGTCACGCTCGGGCACCAAAATGACTGCACCGTCACCCTCGAGGGCCAGGCCGCGGCGACGGCCGAGCCTGGCTTTTGTGGCTGTGGAAAGTGATATCGCATGCGCTATCACATTTGAAGTTGGGTCATAACCCCGCATGTGGTGGTTGGTGGGGCACATGTGACTGCCAGCCCCTCAGACGAAGTCCGACCCGCCGTCCACGTTGACCGTGGCGCCGGTGACGTAACCATTTCGCCGCGACGCCAGATAGGCGGTAATGGAAGCGACCTCTTCGGGAAGTCCGGCGCGGCCGAGGTCGCAGGGCTGGTGAAAGTTGTTGTCGATCCAGGTCATGACATCGACCGGGTTTGTGGCGTCGAGGCCGTCGGCGGCGAGGATGTCTTTGAGTACTTCGGTGAAGCTGGCGGTCACAATGGTTCCGGGGCACACGCAATTGACCAGGATGCCGTCCTGGGCAAGGCTTTTCGATAGGTTCTTGGTGACGCTGGCCAATGCCGCCTTCGCTGCGGTGTAGGCGACGATGCGCGGGTTTTGCCGCTGAATCGAGTGCGCGGACAGCGTTACGATGCGGGCCCAATCCGCGCAGCGCAACAACGGCAGCGAGGCGCGGACCGATCGCACGGCCGACATCGTGCCGAGTGTGAATGCTTCGTCCCATTGGGTGTCGTCCATCTGCTCGAAATAGCCGTCGCCCGGTCCAATCGTGTGGACGAGGCTGTTGAGTTGCCCCCAACGCTCTGTGACTTCGGCGAAGCCGGCGGCGATGGACTGCGCATCGGCCATATCGACGCTGATCCCCACGGCTTCCGGAGCGCCGGCCGCGCGCAGCGCTATCACGGCGGCATCGAGCGCTCCTCGGCTTCTGGCCATCACTGCCACGCTGGCTCCTTCGGCCGCAAGGGTTTCGGCGATGGCCAGTCCCATACCCTTGCTGCCGCCGGTAACCACGGCCGTCGATCCGGCGAAGCCCAGGTCCATCGAAATTCTCCCTTGATCGGTTCTTACAACGCCGCACCCAGCCCGCGCAGGCAGAACTGGAGAATGCGTTCGCGGAGATCATCGCGGTCGCGATCGCCGGTGGCCCATTGCTGGTTGATGCCCGCCCACACCACGCCGTGGATGAACTGGGTGCCGGTCACCGGGTCGATGTGGTGGAACACCCCGTCCCGCAGACCGCGCTGAAGTGCATCGCCGAGCGGCTTGAGCATCTCCGCGTATGCGGGCTGAACCAGATTGGGGGACTGCGATTGAGCTTCCAGCGACAGGCGGCGCAAGTCGGATCCGATGCTGTCGTCGAACGCCAGGTCGAGTCGGCCGTCGATCCACGCCGCTATCGCTTCGATCGCCGTTGTGGCAGTGGCCATTCGGCGTTGCAGACGCCGCTTCTCCACACGCGCGGTCTCCAGGAAGACTGCGGCAACCAATTCTTCCTTGGAGTCGAAATGCCGATAGAACGCGCGGGTGCCTATGGTGGCCCGCTGCAGAACCGCGGCGATGCTGAGTCCGCGAACTCCCTGTTCGCGCAGGGTTGCCGATGCGGCGGCCAGGATTTCGCGGCGCACTGTGGGATCCGGACCCAGCTTGTCGCGTCGGCGCGTGCGAGGAGCACCCGCGGGTTCAGGCGGTCGCATCGTAGGCGGCGAGGTAGTCGGCAAACCGCTCGCGAACACCTTCGGGTGTCAGACCGTAGTCGGCCAGGTCATATTCGTGGGTGCCGCGTGAGCCCGGACGGTGTCGCTGCGCCCATTGCGTGACCGAATGCAAAGTGGCGTCGGAAAAGGTCAAACCCAGGGAATCGTAACTGGTTTGCAGGGTGCGCACCGGGTCCGTTTGCAAATCGGCGAAGGAGACGTCGGCGAATCGCTCATCGCCGGTCCGGTTGCGGAAATCCATTGCCCGCCGTACACCTTCAGCCCAGCTGTCGAGTTGCTCGGCGCCCAGCTCCTCGGCGTCGCTGCGGTCGCTGCGGTCGCTACTCCAGCTGCGCACGTATTGGATAAGGCTGCACACCGAGCCCATCACCTTAGCCGGATCGCGATGGCTCCAGAGGAATTTGGCGTTCGGGTATGCCTCGACGAGCGCGTCGAGGGCGAACATGTGCACGGGGGTCTTGAGGTGCC
>Ga0335072_10005706_pt1 | contig 18321 bp, 15 predicted proteins | sample Lox_Sample_21_FD_206725 | JGI IMG/M metagenome (GOLD analysis project Ga0335072, IMG submission 206725) | Soil microbial communities from Loxahatchee National Wildlife Refuge, Florida, United States - Lox_Sample_2.1 | ecosystem: Environmental > Terrestrial > Soil > Wetlands | place: USA... | reverse complement strand
TGGTGCGCTGTTTGCGCCGCTCCAGGCGGTTGGGCGGCTCCGATTCGTCAGGCATCGCGCTCATAAGTAGAATTATGCATCACTTTTGAGGATTTCGTCAGAAACCTTGACTGAACGTTACCTCGTATGTGACGATTTCGTCAGTTAACTTTCGGAGATGGTCAATGATTCAGTCCAAAGACGCCCACCGCGACCTGCACAGTGAGCAGGGCGCGTTACCCGGCGAACACTCCGGCCGCTCGCGGAACCCGGTGATCAAAGTCGCCGACATCGCTTGGCTGGAGTTTGAGAAGCCCGACCTGACCGGCGCCGAAGCCTTCGCGCGGGCCTTCGGCTTCCAGGCCGTACGGCACGGTCCGGACGAGGTTCAGCTGCGCGGCACGCAAGCGGGCGCACCGTGTGTGATCGTGCGCCATGGGCAGCGGACACGATTCACCGGCGCAGCGTTTCGCGCCTGCGACGAGGCCGACGTACTGCGGCTGGCCGACAAATCCGCCGCCTCCGCGCGGCCGCTGCCGGAATCCATCGGCGGCCTGTCGGTCGACCTGGTCGATCCCAGCGGCATGCCGGTGCGCGTCGTCGCCGGCATGCACGAACTGCCGGAGCTTCCGGACCAGCAACCGCACGCGTTCAATTTCGGACACCAGGTGCAGCGCACCAACACGGGGCAACGTCCCCCGCGCGTGCCCGCGCAGGTGCAGCGCCTGGGCCACCTGGTGGTTCAGTCGACCAAGTACCTCCAGACGTTGAACTGGTATCTGGACAACCTGGGGATGATCGTCAGCGACTTCCTGTTCTTTCCCGGCCAACGCGGACGCGGGCCGACCATGAGCTTCATCCGCTGCGACCGAGGATCGACACCGGCAGATCACCACACGCTGGCGCTTGCGCTGGGCCCGGCCAACCGCTACGTGCACTCGGCATATCAAGTCAGCGACCTCGACGCCCTGGCGGCCGGCGGCGAATACCTCAGGGAATGCGGCTATTTCCGGTCCTGGGGAATCGGCAGACACATCCAGGGCAGCCAGATCTTCGACTACTGGCGCGATCCCGATGGCTTCTTGGTTGAGCATTTCGCCGACGGCGACCTGTTCGACAACTCCCTCGAACCCGGCTGGGCGCCCTTCACCGCATCCGGTTTGGCCCAATGGGGCCCACCGGCGAGCAGGGACTTTCTCGGAATCGACCTCAAATCTCTCCGCCACGAACTGGTTTCGATGGTCACCGCGCTTCGCGACAGCAACGAGTTCAATATCAGACGCCTCATCGGCCTACTGAAAGTACCCACCTCATGACCGTTTCCATACTGCACACTGCCGACGCGTGGTGGCGCAAAACACCAAACGGCGCCGCGAAAATCGACACCGCCGCGACCACGACTGCGCAGCTGCTGGCCGACCACGCCGCGATCGATGTTGCCGCCGCCAGCGCAGACACCGTCGCCGTCGAAAGTCTGAAACTGATCTCGCCGGTGACCAGACCGTGCCGAGTTGTCGCCCAGATGACCAACTTTGCGTCGCATGTCAAGGACGCGGGCATGGACCCGGCAACGGTCCCGCTGACTTTCTTTCGCAAGGCATCGGCGTCGATCAACGGGCCGTTCGATGACATCGTCAAACCGGCACACGTCAAGCTGCTCGACTACGAGGTGGAGATCGGGCTGGTGATCGGGCGTGCAATCCCGGTCGGCACCAGCATTTCCGACGCCAACCTCGCCGACTTCATCGCCGGACTGGTCGTCACCAACGACGTTTCTGCACGCGACATACAGCTTCCGCAGACGCAGTTCTACGAAGCCAAGTCCTATCCGACGTTCACACCGGTCGGTCCGGAGTTGGTACTGCTGACCGCTGACGAGCTCAACCGCTTCGGCGATCTGCGGCTACGCCTGAACGTCAGTGGCCAGCAGCGGCAGAACGCGCTCGTTGACGGGGACATGCTGTATCGACCGCTGCAGGCACTGCAGTCGCTCACCCAGTTCCAGGAGCTCGCCGCGGGTGACCTGATACTCACCGGCACCCCTGTCGGCACCGCGCTCAGCGCTCCGCCCAAGCCGGTGGAGATCATCGGAAACCTGTTGCCACCCGCAATCAAATGGAAGGCGTTTTTCAAGCGTCAGGCCGGCAACCCGAAGTATTTGCAGCACGGCGACATCGTTGAGGCGTCGGTGGCCACCGACGACAACGCCATCGATCTGGGGACGCAGCGCGCCGCTGTCCGATTCGCGTGACTGGCAACGCTATTCGGCACGTCCCCGTCGTCGTCGTCGGCGCCGGACCGACGGGCATCACCGCAGCCACACTGTTGGCGCAGTACGGCGTGGAATGCCTTGTCCTCGACCGCTGGCCTGGTGTCTATCCGCAGCCACGTGCCGTGCACCTGGACGACGAAATCTACCGCATCATCGCCCGTCTCGGGATCGCTGACGAGTTCGCGGCGATTTCGCGGCCCACACTGGGTTTACGGCTGCTCGACAATCGTTTCAGGGTGCTTGCCGAGTTCAACCGCGACAGCTCCCAGAGCAGCAACGGCTTCCCGCAGGCCAACATGTTCGACCAGCCGGAGCTAGAGGCCCTGTTGCGGGCAAACCTGAAGCGCTTTCCGAGCGCCCAATTGCGTGGCAACGCCGAGGTTACCGAGGTAATCGATAGCGGAAGATATGTGCGCGTCATCTTCGCCGACCGCGCCGACGGCCAGGTTCACCAGGTCGACACCGAGTACCTGCTGGGTTGCGACGGCGCCAACAGCATCGTGCGGTCACAGATCGGCTCAGTCATGCGCGATTTGAAGTTCGAGCAGCGCTGGCTGGTTGTGGATATCGCCACCGAGGCCGACCTGCACCAGTGGGAAGGCGTGCACCAAGTCTGTGACCCGGTTCGTGCGGGAACGTACATGCGCATCGGAGCGGCGCGCTACCGGTGGGAGTTTCAGTTGCTGGCCGGTGAAAGGGCTGACGACTTCGGCACGCTGGAAGCATTGCGGCCACTGATCGCGCCCTGGACTGCCAACGTCACCGACAGCGACCTGACATTGCTGCGCGTCACCGAGTACACCTTCCGCGCCCAGATCGCCGATCGGTGGCGCCGGGGCAATATCTTCATCCTCGGCGACGCGGCGCACCTCACTCCCCCATTTGTGGGCCAGGGCATGGGAGCCGGGATGCGGGATGCGATGAACCTTGCCTGGAAGATCGCCGGAGTACGCGATGGCACGCTTGCGGCAGACGTTCTGGACAGCTACGAGCAAGAGCGTAAACCGCACGCTCGGGCCATGATTCGGCTGGCGCTCAACGTCGGCCGGGCGATGACCGGCGGCGGGCACCTGGGCAACCTGGCGCGCCGGGTGGCGCTGCCCCGGGTGCGGCTGATCCCGGGGCTGCGCGATAAGCTCGTCGACTCCACCACGCCGGCATTGCACACTTCTGCGCTGGTGCGCAAAGCCCACCGACCGCGCCAGCTCGTCGGCACGCTGTGCCCGAATGCGCCTCTGCCCGAAGGTCATCGGCTCGATGACATACTTGGCAACGGCTTCGCGGTGATCGCGGCCAGTCCCCTGGGCACTCAGGCCGAAGCGTCGCTGCGGAGGTGGGGGGTCGTCGTGCTCGCCGCTCAACCGGGCAGCGCGCTCGCGTCGTGGCTACGCCAGGGTCGTGCCACGGCCGCGATCGTACGTCCCGACCGAACGGTTATGCGCGCCGGACGTGACATTGCTGCGCTGTGCGCGGGGATTTCCTCACGAGGGCCGGGCGACGATCACCGGCCTCCGAACCGAGTGCAGGACTGCGTTGCTGACTGAGCCCAGCATGCCGGCCAAGCCGCCTCGGCCGTGACTACCCACGACGACAAGCTGCGCGGATTTTGCCTTTTCGGCGAGCTCTCGCGCTGGCCGATCGCTTACGACCATTCGGTGCACCGCCACGTCGGGATATCGTTCTTGCCAGCCCGCCAGATTTTCGGCGAGACTCCGTTCCGCTTCCGCTTCCACAGCGGCCCAATCCAATCCCGCGATGTCCAACACCGCAACGTCACTCCATGCATGCAGGGCCATCAGATCAACGCCTCGTCGAGACGCCTCGTCGAACGCGATCGCCGTCGCGAGTTCAGAGGCCTGCGACCCGTCGATTCCCAGCAGGACGGGAGCATGTGGATCCGGCGGATCTTCGTCACGGATGACTGCGACCGGACACTTCGCGTGCCGCACCACGGTTGAACTTACGGAACCGAGCACGCCCCGGGTGAGCCATCCTCGTCCCGAACTGCCTACGACGATCATTTCTGCCTCATCGGACATTTTGATCAGAGCAAGCGCCGGAGTCGAATACACCAACTCCCTGTTGATCGTGACCTTCCGGTCTGCCGGCATGGCATCTTGGGCGATTTTGATCGCGTGCATGACGGCCTTCTTGCCCTCGTCTTCCAGCCTCACCACCAAAGAGTCAGGGTATGGAACCGGCGGCCAGGTGGTGGTGGGAGTCACCACCGCATGGACCACGGTCAGTGGAACGTTTCGTATCGCCGCATCGCGGGCAGCCCAATACGCGGCGGAGTTGGATGCGGACGAGCCATCGACCGCGACGACGATGCCGTGACGCTTAACCGGGGTTGACATTCGATCTCCTTTCATCACAAGTGACGCTATAAATCGAGGGGGTCATTGGTCGTGAGGCTTTAGTCCTCGGAACAGAGGACTTTTTCCGGAACCTGTTGGGACCGTTCACTGCTCGTTGGGCAAGAATCAACCGTTCGTCAATCTCGCGCGGCGCCCCGGCTTCGACGCCAATCCACCGTGGCCGATACCGTTACGGGTGACAGAAAGGACTCAACGGCGGAGTCCGATGGGGACGCCAAAGACGTTCTCTTGCAAGAGGCCCGCATGTGCGTCGCCCACGCCAAGGCCAGCGGGCTGGCACCGAGGGCGGGGCTGCTGTGTTTGCCCACGCTAAGCACCCACGGTTACGAAGTCGTGGCCCGCGGCGCAATCGACGACATGGCCGCGATCGTCGCCGACTTTCTGCTGCAGTCCGAGGACTCGGTCACCTAGTCGTGAGGTCCGCGTGCGCTCAGCTGAACAGACTCTGCCCGATGTAGTGGCCTTCAGCAGGGGCGGGCGGGACCGCGAAGATAGCTGAGCCGATGTGACGGATGTATTCGTTGAGCAGATCGTTGGCACCGAGACGGTTCTGCAGACGAATGAAATTCTGCGGGTCTCTTTGATACGAGATGAACAACAAACCGGCGTTGAGTTGCCCGTTGGCGTCGAGACCGTCGGTGTAGTTGTAGGACCGACGGCGGATCATGATGCCGTCATTGTTTTCCCTGGCAGCCAAGCCGACGTGGGACAACGGATCGATGAGCGGATTGCCGTCGGCGTCTTTGGCGCTGAAATTCGGCGTATCGAATTCGGCCTTGCCGCTCAGCGGCGCCCCTTCCTCTTTGGTACGCCCGAAGATCTTCTGCTGATTGCCGATCCGATCGACATCCCAGGTCTCCGTCAGCATCCGGATTTTGCGGACGACTTGATAGGTTCCCCCGTTCATCCAGGCCTGGTCGCTGTTGTCGACCCAGACAAAGCGGTCGTACTCCGCTTGGGTGCTGATGTTGCGGGTACCGTCCTTGAATCCCAAGAGGTTTCGTGGGGTGTACTGGCCCGGGCCCGCCGAGGCCCGCCCGAAACCCAGCACCGCCCAGAACGGTGACACGATGTTGCGGCCGAGCCGGGCCAGGTTGCGCACGGCGTGATAGCAGACCTGCGGGTCGTCGGCGCAGGCCTGCACCGACAGGTCGCCGCCATGCAGGCGAGGATCCAGGTTGTCCCCATTGAGCGGGGGCAGGTCGGTAAACACCGCGGGGCGCCGCGCGGACAGTCCGAAGCGATCCCCGAACAACGGCGGCCCCAATCCGACGGTGACGGTAAGACTGGCCGGGCTCAGCCCGTAGGCCTCCCCGGTGTCAGTGGGGGGCTGCACCCCGACCTGCGGCTGCACGGTGCCGACGGGCTTTCCCTGCTGCAGGATCGCTGCCGCGGCCGACCAACGCGCCAGCAGCGCCTGCAGATCGGCACGTCCGGCGCCGGCGGCCAGCGAGAAGGACATGAACACGGCGTAACGCTGTGGGAGCGTGGCGATTCCGCCTTGGTGGACCTGGCCGTAAAACGGGTAGCTGCGGCGTAGGTCGACGGTGTCGTTCTCGTCGCTGTGTTGCGCGGCCGCGCTCGCGTAGCCGGCGAACCCGCCGCCGACGGCACCGACGGCGGTACCGGTGAGCCCGGCCAATGCGGCGCCACCCAGCATGCGTCGGCGCGATACCCCGATGGTGTCCGGCGCCGCCTCGGTGTCATTCCCGGTTTCCGAGGCGGGTTCGGCGGGCTCGTCGTCTGCCATGTTCAGCCGGCCGCGACGACTTTTTGGGCGACGGTGGACAGGCTCTGGTGGAGCGGCTGGATCACCGCGGTGAGTTTGGTTGCGTCGCTGGCCTGCAGCGCGGGCGTATAGGTCCGATAGCCACCCAGCGCCGACGGGTCGCGGTAGCCGTCCAACACACGAAGTACCGCCTGGAACTGCTGATCGATCTGGTTGACCAGATTGGCGTCGATCTTCTCCAGACCTGGCCGCAGCGACGCGTAGGCCTGTTGAGCGCCTTCGACATTGCCCGAAAAATCGACCAGATCAATGTGGCTGAAGGCCTCCTCCTCACCGGTGATCTTGGTGTTTTGCACCTCCTCGATGAGATCGCTGGCGCCGTTGGCCAAATCCTCAGGTTTGTATTGCAGGGTGGCGACCGTATTCTTCAACTTGCCTACGTTGCCGACCAATTCGGTGCTCAACGCCTTGGTGCCCGGGGTGATCGCGCCGCTCTGCCACAGGTCACGTTCGATGGCGTGGAAGCCCTTCCAGCCCACTTTGGCGTCGACCGGGGTGGATGCGCGCATGTCGATCAGATAGTCGAGGTCGCCGGCGTTGTCCCCGACCGCGAAGCCCGGCAGGACGAAGCCCTCCACGCTGGCTTCCGATCGCTCCCAGAACAGCCGGGCCTTGGCGTAGGCCGTTTTCGCCGCGTCGATGTTGCCCGATTGCACAGCGGCGTCGAGCGCCTTCACACCGTCGCCGAGCTGACCGATCTGGCCGACGATGTATGCGGCATAGTCCTTGGTTCCCTGGCTGAGGATGCTCGCCACCGTGCCCGTCGGCGCCGCCGGCGCCTGACCCGTCACCGTCAGCGTCTGATACTCGGTGCCGGCGCCGGGGCAGTACAGCTGATAGGAGCCGCCGTCCAAGGTGAGGGTGAACGACACCGGATCCAGGCCAGGCGCCAGGTTCTCCTTCTCGCCGACGATGCGCTGGTCCCTGAGCAATTCCATCTCGGTGATCCCCGGCGCGCTGGCGTTGACCACCGTGAAGGTCACCGGCCCCGCCGGCACACTGGTGGTGTCCAGCGCACAACCGTCCCTTCCCCCGTTGTTGGCCATCGTCACCTTGACCGCGTTCGTGCCGCCAGGTTTTGCCGGGTTCGAGCTGCCGCCCGAGTGGCTGCACGCGGCCACAGAGAACACTGCGACGACAACCAAAGCCGGTGCGGTCAACCAGAATTCACGGGACCGGCACCGTGCCCGGACGGTGCGATTCACCATCAATGGATCTCCTCTCTTCGGTTCCGGCGCGGCCGCCTGAAGCCACCGCGCCCAGAGCACAGGCCATCGCGAAAGCGCCCAGCACCAAAGGAAGCCAGACTTTCCAGAGTTGCCGCTCACCACGCTCACGGGTGTTTCCAGAGATGCGCGCCGCCGCCGCGTGATCTTCGACGCTGGCGGTTGACCAGTCGGTGGGCAAAGCGCCGACGCTGACGGTCTTGGGCCCGGTGAGCCCGCCGCCGGTGAGCACGGCGGTGTGATTGCTGACCACTTGGGCGCTTATCACCGAATCACCTTGGGCCAGAACAGTATAGACGGTAGTTGCGGCCCACTGCGCCTGGAAAGGCCCGGGGGTGCGGGCAACCGTCACGCCGACTGGCAGCCGCCCACCCGTCAATGTCGACAACTCCTCCAGCGTGACCGTCGGCGAGCTGGAACCAGGGTCGGCGGGAACTGTCGTCTGCCACAGGTGCGCCGCGACGCCGTCCACGGTTTGATCGCCGGCCGCAGTGAGTTCGACGCTGCGGGTACTCGCCCCGCCCTCGCCCGTGATTGCCAACGAGCACCCGTCCGGTTTGGAGAGCAGCGACACGCTGGCCGTGTGACCGAGGCGGTCGGTGACGCTGCGGGCCCGCGGGCCCGGTGCGCCACCGGCAGGCACCATGATCGCCAGCAGCGCCGCGACGATGAGCAGCGCCGCCGAGGCAGCGGCCAGCAGGCGACGGCGGATTCGGGGCGCCGCGGCAAGCCGGGCCGGCCACAGGAAGACGACGAGCACCGGTACCGCGTAAAGCAGCCAGCCGAGCACTTCGATGAGTCGCGGATCGGCGGACAGACCGAACATTCCGGTGATCAGCGCGCCCAGCATGGATTGGCTGGGCATCCAGGCTGAGAAGTCGAACACCTGCTGCTGCCCGATCGTCACCCAACCGGCCTCGTGCGCGGTGCGGAGGGCGCCCATCACCAATCCGGCGGCGATCAGCACCAAAAACACACCGGTAACCCGGAAGAACCTGCCGAGGTTGAGCCTCAAGCCACCGAAGTACAGCCCAACGCCGAGCCCGATCGATACCGCGATCCCGGCTGCCCCGCCGAGCACGGCGAACCAGCGGTTGCCGTGCGACGTCTCCGCGGCCGCCAGCAGAAACACCGACGTCTCGAAGCCCTCCTTGAGAACAGCGAGAAAGGCCATGACAACCAGAGCCAGCGCGCCACCACGGTTGAGCGCCTGGCGGGCCTCACGCTCGAGTTCGCCCTTGAGCCGCGGCGCGTTGCGGTTCATCCAGATGATCATGGAGGTCACAAACACCACGGCGACGGCGTTGATGACCGTCTCCATCATCTCTTGTTGGGCCTGCGGCAGGGTCGCCGAGAACAGGTCCAGGCCAACGCCGACCGCAACGCTGATCAGCACGGCCAGCGCGACACCGGCAAACATCGGGCGCGTCGACTGACCGTTGCGCTTGAGGAAGGCGCCGACGATGCTCACAATGAGCGTCGCCTCCAGGCCTTCACGCAGGCCGATGAGGAAAGTGCCTATGAAAACGCCGTATACGCCCTGCATTCACCCGATTCCTGTCCCGCGGATCGGGACCTCCGACTTAGCCTAGCCTAACTAACGGCCGCCATGCGGCGGGGGGTTTACCGGTATTCACGGGCCGGCCGGTTGCGTCACGAAGTCGATGAGCTCTTCGACCCGGCTGATCAGCGCCGGCTCCAGGTCGTTCCAGTCGCGCACCCGCGAACGGATGCGCCGCCAGGCCTTGGCGATGTCCGCCTGGTTGGCATGGGGCAAGCCGAGCGCCTCACATGCGCCGTGTTTCCACTCGACGTGCCGCGGCACCGTCGGCCAAACCTCCAGACCGACCCGCTGCGGCTTCACCGCTTGCCAAACGTCGACATAGGGGTGACCGACAACGAGGGTGTGCGGGCCACCCGGTCCGCGACGCACCGCATCGGCGATGCGCGCCTCCTTCGAACCCGCGACGAGGTGGTCAACGAGCACCCCCAGCCGGCGTCCCGGGCCGGGCTCGAACTCCGCCACGATGCTCACCAAGTCGTCCACCCCGCCGAGGTGCTCGACGACGACACCTTCTATCCGCAAGTCCTCGCCCCACACTTGTGCGATGAGTTCGGCATCGTGGCGACCCTCGACATAGATCCGGCTGGCGCGGGCGATCCGGGCCCGGACACCGGGCATCGCAAGCGATCCCGACGCCGTCCTGCTCGCGGCGGTGGGCGCCGGCCGCCGTGGCGCCGTGAGGATCACCGGGCGGCCTTCGACCAGATACCCGGGGCCCAGCGGAAAACCGCGGATGTGGCCGTGGCGGTCTTCCAGCTCGATGCGGCCGTATTCGACGCGGACCACCGCCCCGACATAGCCGGTCTCTACGTCCTCCACGACCAGACCCAGCTCGGCCGGGTGCTCAGTCGAGCGAGGCTTGCGCCGGCCCGCAGCGAGAACATCGGTGCCATAGCGATCCATCACGCGGCAATACTAGAAAGCCTTGCGGCCAAACATTGTTACGGCGCGCCCGAGAACGCCTGAGCGTCACCCGACTAACGGGTGCATCGCATCACCACCGCGGACCGGGGCCCGACGTCTACCTGTTGCCCGGCGCGCCCGGCTCTCGCGGGGTCGAATGTGTCGCACACGATCTCCCATTGGTGTAGCGCAAAACCGCCGGGAACGGCAAAGGTCAACGGCTCCCACCAGGCGTTGACGAACACCAGAAAGTCATCATCGACCATCGGCTTGCCGTCGGGGGCAATATCGGGATCCGTTTGGCCGTCGATGAACAATGCGACGCTGCGCGCGGTGGGATCCATCCAGTCCTGGGGTGTCATATCGGTACCTGACGGCGTGAACCAGCGCAAGTCCGCGGCGGCGGTCCCGGTAAGGAAGCGGCGCCTACGGAACACCGGGTGGCGGCGCCGCAGCGCGATGAGGTCGGTGGTGAATTTGACGAGCGCATCGTCGGCGTTGGACCAGTCGAACCACGTGATGTCGTTGTCCTGGCAGTAGGCGTTGTTGTTACCGCGTTGGGTGCGACCCAGTTCGTCGCCACCCAGCAGCATCGGGACTCCGCCGGACAGCAATAGGGTCAGCAGGAACGCACGCTCCTGTCGCGCTCGAAGCGCCAGCACGTCGGCATCATCGGTCGGCCCCTCCACTCCGCAGTTCCACGACCGGTTGTCATCGGTGCCGTCGCGGTTGTTTTCGCCGTTCGCCTCGTTGCGCTTTTGGTCATAGGAGACAAGGTCGTTCAGCGTAAATCCGTCATGCACGGTGACGAAGTTGACCGATGCGCTCGGGCGACGCCCCTCCGCACGATCGCCGTAGATATCCGACGATCCACACAGCCGCGACGCGAACTCCGCAAGACGCCCGTCCTGGCTGCGCCACCAGTCGCGGACGGTGTCGCGGAAGCGTCCGTTCCATTCGCTCCAGAGCGGCGGAAACCGGCCGACCTCGTAGCTGTCCATCTGGCCGACGTCCCACGGTTCCGCGATCAGCTTTGCCTGCGAAATCACCGGGTCCTGACAGATGAGATCGAAGAACGCGGACACCGGGTCAAAGGCGCCGTTCTCCCGGCCGAGTGTGGCGGCCAGGTCGAACCGAAAGCCGTCGACGCCCATCTGCGACAACCAATAGCGGAGCGAGTCCATGATCAACCGGAGCGTCGTGGGGTTATCGGTGTTCAACGAATTGCCGGTTCCGGTCGTGTCGAAGTAGCTGCTCGGGTCGGCCGCAACGAGCCGGTAGTAGGCGGGGTTGTAGAGCCCGCGGAAAGACAAGGTTGGTCCGCCGCCGCCGCCCTCGGCGGTGTGGTTGAACACCACGTCGAGGATCACTTCCAAGCCGGCGGCGTGCAGGGCATCGACCATCGCGCGGAATTCCGCGATCTCTCCGCCGGATTGGCCGGCTCGCGCTGCGGCGGAGTAGTTCGCCTGTGGGGCAAAGAATCCGATCGTGTTGTATCCCCAGTAGTTGGTCAGCCCCCGGTCGACGAGGAATTGCTCGGGCACGCTGCGATGGACGGGCAACAATTCGACCGCCGTCACGCCGAGGTCGGCCAGGTGTTGCAGCGCCGCCTCGTGAACGAGGCCCGCGTATGTGCCGCGGAGTTCTTCGGGGACGCCCGGATGGGTTGCCGTGAATCCGCGAACGTGCACCTCGTAGATTGTGGTGTCGGCGAGCGCATGCCGCGGTTTGGGTACGGTGAGGGGTGGCAGGTCGGCAGATACCAGGCTCCGCGGGACGTGTTGGGCCGAGTCCAGAGGGCTTGGCGCCGAAGGGTTTTCCAGCGCGTGACCGACGACCTCCGGCCCGAACCGCACATCGCCCGCGATCGCCCGTGCGTAGGGGTCCAGCAGCAACTTGGTGGGGTTGTAACGCAGCCCCCGTCCGGGATCGAAGGGCCCGCTGACCCGAAATCCGTAGGCCTGTCCCGGCCCGACGCCCGGCACGAAGCCGTGCCAGACGTCGCCGTCGCGGTCCGGCAGAACCAGCTCGGTCTCCGCCCCGTCGGAGTCGAACAGGCAGAGCGTCACCTCATCACCGCCCGAGGCCACCGCGAAGTTCGTGCCCCGCACGTCGGGCGTGGCGCCGAGCGGGTCAGGCCGCCCGGGCACGATTGTCGGTGTCATCATTCCTCCGTTCCTGACACCAGTGTTCGAATGACCTCGGAGACGGCCGGAAAGGCGTTGTGGCGGCGACGGATCACGTCCGCCACGAGCCCGGTCCACCCGGTCTGGTGGCTGGCGCCCAAGCCGGCCCCGTTGTCGCCGTGAAAGTACTCGAAGAACAACAGATTGTTTCGCCACCGCGGGTCGTTCTGCATCCGGTCGACCCCACCGAAGCACGGCCGGCGTCCCTGCGAATCGACGACGAAGAGCGAAACAAGCCGCTCCCACAAATCGGCCGCGACCTTGTCGAGCGTGACGGTCGTTCCCGATCCTGTGGGGTACTCGATCGTCAAATCGGCGCCGAAGAACTCGTGGTAGCGCTCGAGCGCGGACACCGCCAGGTAGTTCAGCGGAAACCATACTGGCCCACGCCAATTCGAATTCCCACCGAACATAGCCGTGGTCGATTCAGCGGGTTCGTAATCAATGGTGGCGTGCACGCCCTCGATGTCGAGAACATACGGACGGTCGCGGTGCACCGCCGACAACGACCGCAGCCCGTGGGGTGACAGGAACTCGTCGGGATCGAAAAGCGGTTGGCACAAACGCCGTAACCGATCGAGCCCTATGACGCCGACCAGTAGCCGCCGCGTGCCGGGATCGCCGCGAAGGATCCCGGCAGCGATCATTTCCTTGGTGCCGCCCAGGCCATGGCGGCGCAGATAGTCGGCGAATCTCTTGTCCGTGATCAGTGTCTGGTCGATGGCCGCCTCGTTGACCATGGCCGCGGCCAGTGCCGGGATCATTGCCACCACAGACCGCACCCGCACGGGCACCACCTTGCCGTCGTTGAGAACGATGCGGTCGTAGAACATTCCGTCGCGCTCGTCCCAGACACCGGAGGTGTCCAATGCCTCGGAGATGGCAGCGAAGTGCTCGAGAAACTTCTGCACCAAATCCAGGGCCGGCCGCTGCTTTACGCCTTGCAGGATCGCGGCGATCGTCGCCATGGACAACGCGTAGGCCGCCATCCAGCCGGTGGCGTCCGACTGCTCGAGCAGCCCGTGGACGGGCAGGTGCGACCTGTCGAGTGGACCGATGTTGTCCAGGCCCATGAAACCGCCTTCGAACAAGTTCGAGCTGTTCGAATCTTCGCGGTTGATCCACCAGGTGAAGTTCACCAGCAGCTTGTCGAAGATCTTGCTCAGGAAATCCACGTCGCGACCGCCGTCGATCGCGAACACCTCCAACGCGGCCCACGCCAGCACTGGAGGATTGACGTCTCCGAAGTCCCACTCATAAGCGGGCACCGCCCCGGTGGGGTGTTGGAACCATTCACGGCACAGTAGTAGCAGTTGATATTTTGCGAACGCGGGATCGACGTGCACGAGTGCCACAGATTGAAAAGCCAAGTCCCACGCGGCAAACCATGGGTATTCCCAGGTGTCAGGCATCGACATCACATCGAACGCCTGGAAGCTGCGCCACTTGGCGTTGCGGCCTTGCAGTCGTCGAACCGGGGGTGAAGGCTGCGTCGGATCGCCGTCCAGCCAGCGTCCTACGTCGTAGTGGTAGAACTGCTTGGTCCACAGCATCCCGGCGAACGCCTGACGCATCACCGCGGCTTCGTCGTCGGAGGCTTCGGCCGGTGTGAGCTCGGCGTAGAACTCGTCGGCTTCCGCGCAACACCGGGCCAGCACGCGGGTGAAGTCGGCGGTGAGTGCGTCCGCATGGTCGTGGTGCGAGGCCGTAGGACGGAGTCGCAGTCGTAGCTCGAAGGTTTGCGCGGGATCGACCGAAACCCGGTACCACGCAGCACATTTGGTTCCCTGCCGCGCGGGGTTGACACTGTCGGCGCCCGAGACAACATGGTCGTTGATGCCGTCTTTGGGCCAGCGCATGGGCGTCGAAATACCATACACGCGTGCGACGTTCGTCTCGTTATCGCAGAACAACAATTCCGGGTCGGCCCCATCCGGCGCAGGCCCCACTAGCAACTCGAGTTCGCCGAGGAACGGATGGGCGACGGATACCGCTCCGGGCGCGGTCGCACGCAGCCCCGGCCGGGCCGAGTCGCTGTCCCACGACCACGTATTGCGGAACCACGCCGTCGGCAGCACATCAATAACTTCCGTGTCCGGCCCGGCGTTGGTCACACGGATCGACATCAGAACGTCGGTTGGATCACTCTTGGCGTAACACACGTCGACGATCCAGTACCGGTCGTCGTCGAATATCCCGGTGTCAAGTAGCTCGTACTCGAGATCGGACCTGCCTCGCCGGCGGTTCTCATCGAGCAGGCTTTGGTAAGGGAATGCCCGCTGAGGATAGTGGTAACGCCAGGTGTTCCAGGCGTGGCTAGGGACGGCGTCCAGAAACCACCAGTACTCCTTGACATCCTCGCCGTGATTGCCCTCCGTGCCGGTGAGACCGAATGCGCGCTCTTTGAGAATGGGGTCGCGGCCGTTCCACAATGCCAACGCCAGGCATAAGCGCTGCTCGATGTCACAGAAGCCGGCCAGGCCGTCCTCGCCCCACCGGTATGCGCGGGAGCGGGCGTGGTCATGCGGCAGGTAGCTCCAGGCCTCGCCGTCGGCGCTGTAGTCTTCGCGGACCGTGCCCCACTGGCGTTCGCTCAGATAGGGCCCCCACAGATACCAGTCGCTGGCCTGCCGGAGACCTTCGTCAAGCCGGCCGAAACCATCGACTCGCTGCCGTTCCGCTCCTGTCACCGACGTATCGAAGTAGGTTCGATCGGTCAGGGATTGAGCAGCGCCGCGCGGGTTTGGTAGTACATCGCGCTGAGCACAGCGGATTCGGCCTCGTCGATCGCGGCCGCGGCGAATGAGATGGCATCTTCTGCGTGCGACTCCGCGATGTCGGCGCCGGCGATCGCGTAACTGGCTTCGATCTCGTCACCGGCCTGATCCAAGTCGGCCTGCACGGCGGCAACGTGTGCCTGCCACTTTGCGCGAATATCTTGCCAATGTGACGACACCTTGCCGGCACCCGCAGCCCCGGTCTCCTGCGGCGTGTCGGCGGCGGCGGTGGCGCGATTGCGAGCGCTACCGGCCAGAGTTCTGAGCTCATCCGCGCTGCGTTGGCGGGCGGCCCGCAATTGGTCCGACGCGACCTTCGCTCTCTCCTGGATCCGCTCGAATCGTGCAGTGAGATCGACGCCTGCCATTGGGACTCCCTCATCAGATTCCGCTTGCGAAGATTGTCCCGCCCCAACCTCGCCCTGTCACTGTGGGTCAGAACAACAACGCGTAACAAAGAATGTGCGCCCGTACCGCTAGTCCCCTTATATTTGCCGTGGTGCAATTCGGTCGGTACCGACCAGCACCCGCGTAACGAGGAAACCGAAGACGAATCCGCCGACGTGGGCGAAGAACGCGACACCGCTGCCACCGGTCTTCGGTTGGACAAGCGAGTAGTTGCTCTCGAAGAACTGGTACAGAAACCAGCCACCCAGAAATACCCACGCCGGGATGGCGATCGGGAACCACCCCACGAGCGTGCTGATGCGCGAGCTGGGATAGAGCACCAGATACGCGCCCAGGACGGCAGCGATCGCGCCGCTGGCACCTAGAGTCGGTATCTGCGCATCGGACGCCGAGCCGAAGAACAGGGTCATCGCGGTCTGCGTCATCGTGGCGACGAATCCCCCGGCGAAGTACAAGAGCAGGTAGCCGATCCGTCCGAACGCGTCCTCGACGTTCTTGCCGAAGATCACCAGGAACAGCATGTTGCCGAGGATGTGATCCCAACCGGCATGGAGGAACATCGCGGTGATCCAGCCGACTCCCCAGGGAACGCCCATGTGGCAGGCATTGTCGACGTTGCACGGATAGAACGACGCTCGGTCGACCGCCGCTTCCCCGTTCGGCAGCTCATAGAACAGAAACACCGCGAAGTTCAGGGCAATGAGCGTGGTGTTGACAATCGGGAAGCGGCGGGCCGGAATGCCGTCGGAATACGGGATCATTCGGACAGCTTCTCGCAACCGTCGCCGCGTTGTCCCCGCATTGACTTCAGTGGCCGAGCCATCTTGCCGACACACATTCTTGTCATGAAGCCCCTTCGGCGGTGGATACCGGTCTTGGCGAGGCAATCCTCCCCGCTTGGGTCTTCGGTCGTCATTGTTGCGGCCGACATCTTCTGCGAATCGAACCTGTCGCGATTCACAGTGAGTAAGGCGCTAGGAACCGTGGGTTCCCAAACAAATCCATAAATTAGTCGTGAGCAACTGTCCCGCCTTACCCGGCTCTTGACGTCGGCGGTGTTACGTTGCTAAAAGCCGCGCGTGCACAGTGGCGGTTAGCGAGGTGGACGTATGGACCTGTCCCATTGGGTGTCGAGCATCATCGCCTTTTTCCGCGCCGGCTACCCCGCCGTCATGCCAGCCACCGGTTACGTGCCGCTGGCAGCCCTGTTGCCCCGCCGCGTGTCCGATGAGGAGATCACTGTCATTACGGATAAACTCGTTATGCGCCGGCACCTGCCGATCAGCAGTGCCGACATCGGAGTGGAGATCTCCCGGGTCACCGACGAGATGCCCTTGCTGGATGACATAGAGCGCGTACAACGCCGACTCGACGTGATCGGGTGTCCGCGCGTCTAAGCGCGGATACCTCGCATCTGCTCGGGACACACTCAGGATATTCGCTGACCGTCTACACCGAAGAAGTGCAAGTGTCCCAGCTCAGGATGCAGGCGCACGCGACTACCCTTCTCCGGTGGGTGACGCCCGTCGGCTCGCGCAACGATGGGCCGATCGATTACCTTGCCGGATCCCGTGATTCGGCCATACAGGTAGGCGTCCGCCCCGAGCTCCTCGACCACGTCGACCTCCATTTCCACGCCGAAGTTGCCCAGCTCGAAATGTTCGGGACGGACCCCGACGACGATCTCACTTGCGGAGTCGGCGATCTCACGCGGTAGCCGAATCGGCCAGTCCCCCAGCGATACCGAGGAATCCACGATCGGCAGGGTGAACAGGTTCATCGCCGGCGACCCGATGAACCCGGCCACAAAGACGTTGCCGGGGTTCCGGTACAACTCACGTGGCGCCGCGAACTGCTGCAGCACCCCGTCGCACAACACCGCGACTCGGTCGCCCATCGTCATGGCCTCGACTTGGTCGTGGGTGACGTAGACGGTGGTGGTTTCGAGCCGTCGTTGCAGCGCGGCGATCTGGTTGCGGGTTTGCACCCGCAGCTTCGCGTCGAGATTGGACAGCGGCTCGTCCATCAGGAACACCTGGGGACGGCGAACGATCGCACGCCCCATCGCGACCCGCTGGCGCTGCCCGCCGGAGAGGTCTTTGGGTTTGCGATCCAGATACGGTTGCAGGTCAAGCAGTTTCGCCGCGGTCAGCACCTGCTCGCGGATCTCGGCCTTCGGGGTTTTCGCGATCTTCAACGCGAAACCCATGTTCTGCGCAACCGTCATGTGTGGATAGAGCGCGTAGTTCTGAAAAACCATCGCGACGTCGCGATCCTTGGGGTCGACGTTGGTGACATCGCGTTCGCCGATCCGGATTCGTCCGGAGTCCAGCGTTTCCAGTCCGGCCACCATCCGCAGCGACGTTGTCTTGCCGCATCCGGATGGCCCGACCAGAACGACGAACTCACCGTCACCGACGGCCAGCTCGAGGCTGTCCAGGGCCGGTCGATCCGCGCCCGGGAAATGTCGGGTCGCCTGCGCAAAAGTCACTGACGCCATCTGCTACCCGCCCAGCCCCGTCACGGCGATACCGCGGACAAAGGAGCGTTGCGCGATCGCATAGATGATGACCAGCGGCAGCATGATCAGCATCGAGGCCGCCATTATTATCGGCCAGCGGGCGACGTATTCGCCGCGTAGCCGGACCAAGCCGAGCGTCAGCGTCGCCAAGCTGTTGCGCTGCAGCATCAACAGCGGCCACAAAAAGTCGTTCCACACGTTGACCCAGGTGAGCACCGCGAGCACCATCACCGCGGGCCTTGCGTGCGGCAGCAGAATCCGCCAGTAGATCTGCCACGGCGAGCAGCCATCCAGAATCGCAGCTTCCTCGAGATCGGT